>OIWU01003599.1_pt1 | contig 11769 bp, 7 predicted proteins | sample 1587711 | NCBI WGS metagenome assembly OIWU01 (sample SAMEA3888909, study PRJEB22519) | human gut metagenome | biome: human gut; feature: human-associated habitat; material: faeces | place: Denmark | collected 2010 | reverse complement strand
GGTCACGCATCGTGTTCACGCTGGTGGGTGTGGCCGCTGTCTGCGGCATCCCGGGCCTGTTCACGGACGAGACCGGGGAATAGAGACAAAAGAAAAAGGCTCTCATGCCGGCAGGAAATACGGCACGAGAGCCTTTTTGAAAACCTATAAAGAATCCCGCCCGGTCGTCTGCGGCAATCAAACCTACCCTTGCGGACAGGTGGGTGCTCTGTCTCCGGTTTCGCGCTTCCTCATCGAGCCTTCATGGTCGACCCATGACGGGGAGGTCTGCAATCCACCGACGAACTCCAAGCTCCCGTTGGATGATTAGTAGGATCATATAAACCGCAACAAATCGCGCCGGGCAGGAAGTCTTTGCTGAAAGATCACTCGATCTCGAACTGGTCGCTCAGACGCTTCTCGAACAGCTTGCTGACTTCCAGCAGGGTCTCATCGTCCTCGACCACGTCGAGATACTCGCCCTCGTCGTCCTCGCCGACGCTCAGGATGACCAGCTGGGCGTCCTCGTCCAGGTCTTCCTCGTTCTCGGCGTATTCGACAACGGCCAGGTAATGCACGCCCTTATGGTCCAGAGCGTCGATCACTTCAAACGTGACCTCATTGCCGTCCTCGTCCTCGAGGGTCATCAGGTCGGGCTGATATTCCTCTTCGGTCTCAGCGGCGGACTTGTTCATATCTTCTGCCATAAGTCACGTTCTCCTGTCAAATATCTAAAAAATGGGATAACTGTCGCACCCTGCCCGCTCTGCTCCTTCTGAGCTGTGGGTTCCGGGTACGCCTATAGTGTAGCGTTTTTTTGCCCGCTCGTCAAGATGTTTTTCGCATAGAAATCCAATAACAAATTTTCACGCTTTTCCCTCTCGCTTCCCGGGCCGGAATGTGATATACTATAGCGATAGCTTTTGAAAAGCCATCTTTGCTATAATATATGGACAGGGAGGCCCGATCATGAAAGCCTTGAAAAAAATAATGGCGGCACTGGCCCTGACGGCAGTTCTGGCTGGGTGCAGTGCGGACAATATCCTCTCCAGCATCCAGGGCGGGAAGGCCGACACGGTGCAGAAGGTCAGCCGCCCGGCTGTGGAGTCGGCAGAGCTGCAGTTCACCCACCCGGCGGCGGGGGACACCATCGCGGTGTTCGATACCTCGGCAGGCGTGTTCAAAGCAGTGCTCTTTTCCACCGAGGCCCCACAGGCCGTGCAGAATTTCACGACATTGGCTCAGCAGGGCTTTTACAACGGCCTGACCGTCACCCGGGTGGAGAAGGACTTCGTGGTGGAGGCCGGGCAGGGCGCGGACGGCAAAGGCACCACCATCTGGAACGGGAACCGTTTCTCCGCCGAGACCACCGATAAGCTCCACCACTATTCCGGCGCACTCTGTGCGGCAGCGGACGCCTCCGGCGACTGCGCCAGCGTCTTCTATGTCATGGAGACCCTGCCGGGCAGCAGTTCGGTGACGCAGGAGCTCATCGACCAGATGAACGCCGCCGGCTGGCGGGCCGACGTGGTGAGCGCCTACCAGACGGCGGGCGGCGCACCCTACCTCGACTACACCGACACCGTCTTTGGGCAGGTGTACGAAGGGATGGAAGTCGTGGACACCATCGCCCAGACCGGCGTGGATGAGGCTCAGCGCCCGACAGAGGCTGTCACCATCAACAGCGTGAGCATTGAAACGTATCAGTAAAAACAAAAGGGACGCGGAAGCGTCCCTTTCGTTTTTGGTGTATCTTTTTGTCGAAAGCTATGATATAATGAAAATGCGGTTCATCCCCGCTATCCTTACGGGAAAGGGGGTGAAGGATGTGGAGTATCTATTTATGTTCTTGGTGTCGGTCTCGGCAAACATCGTAGGACACGTTGTTTGCAAGTGGCTTGACCGGCACAGCGATGACCGTAAGCCCGACTAAATAAGAACCCCCTTGGAGATTCCGGCTCCGAGGGGGTTCTTCCTTTTTGGGGTGTTGGACGTGGTATTTATGTTCCTGACTCTAGTATACGCGATTTATCGGAGAAGTCAAGCGCCGCACAGAAAATTTACAACCTACTTGGAGATCTCAGATTTCCCCCGGGTGCTCCTTCCGCCACTGGATGTAGTCGTCCAATATCACCATCGCCCAGACCGGCGTGGATGAAGCTCAGCGCCCGACGGAGGCTGTCACCATCAACAACGTGAGCATCACGAAATTTGAATAAGAAGCTGCTTTTCCGCCCTCCGGGCGGTGGGACGGCTGCAAAAAAATCACCCGCCAACTGGCGGGTGATCTGCGTTTATGGGGAAAAAGGGACAGGTCAGGTCCTCTTTACCTGCAGAGTGATGGCGATGTAGGTCTTCCCGTTATGGGTCGTGGCTGCTACGCCTACCTTAGTCCATTTACTGGAAAGATTGAAGTTCAGGTTAGAAGCCTCGTTGTTATTGGTGATGCAACCGATGAGATCGTCCAGCTTGGTGTTCTGATAATCGTATTGGGCGATGAGGGTCAGGGTGGATTTTTCCCGATCAATCTTTACTTTGTGGTAGACCCCGTATCCTCCAATGCTGCCTTTCAGTTCGGTGTCCAGATTGGTTTTGGCAAGCTCGTCTTTGGCAATATTGCACATCCCAACGTCATATTCTAGATTTTTGGTGGAGGAGTTGCTTCGGATGGCCTTCATCACCTTGGCTTCGGCTTCGGCTTGGGCCTTCGGGCCGGAAGAGCCGCCGCCACCGCTGCAGGCGGTCAGGAGCAGAAGGGTCAGTGCACCGGCCAGAAGCAGGGCAGTCAGCTTTCTCAGTTTTGTCATGTGGGTCGCCTCCAATCGTTTTTGTTTTGGTGAGTCCAGTTGTTTTTTCTCATGAAGAAGCGTCCTCTCCGGCCATCTGGTCAGGGGGTTCTTCTACCCTCATTTTATCGGAGAAGAGTCGGTGCTGTCAAGCTGGAAAACTATACAAATTCGGCTCAGAAAAATTGTGAAAACAAACCGGAAAACGACGATTTTCTGTGGACTTTGCAACAAACTGTCCGGACTTCGCAAAGAAACTTTGCCACAGGGGCGGCGGGGGCGTTCAGACCTCCCCCGGATGCTCCTTCCGCCATGCGAGGTAGTCGTCCAGGATGACCGTCGCGCTCACCGAGTCGAGGATGCTTTTCCGCTTTGCGCCGAAGGTGCCGCTCTCGTCGAGGAGGTCGGCGGCGGCGCAGGTGGTCTGGCGCTCGTCCCACATCCGGACGGGCAGGCCGCTCCAGATCTCAACGGTTTTGGCCAGCTTGCGGCTCTTGCGGGCGCGCTCGCCCTCGGTGCCGTCCATGTTCAGCGGCAGGCCGATGACGATGAGCTCGGCTTCGATCTCCTTTGCCACCTCGCAGACCCTGGCGGCAACTTTGTCCCGGGCCTTGACGGTGATCTGGGGCGTGATGGGGGAAGTCAGGAACTCGGTGCGGTCGCAGGTGGCGAGGCCGGTGCGGCTGTCGCCGTAATCTACTGCTAAAATTTTCATGCAGGTGTCCTCTTTCTGAGATGATTTTTTCTTCATTGTACCACAGAATAGATGTCGCTGCAATTTTGTGGTACAATGAAATAAAAGCGCCTGCCCGGCAGGAGCCCTCTCAGTCACGCCGCAGGCGTGACAGCTCCCCCAAAGGGGGAGCCTCTGGCGTACCGGGCCACTTTCTACTGCCCGCCTGAGGCCCGACAGGGCGCAAAAGAGAGGGCCTCGCTTACGGGGGCAGGCGCTTCTGGACAAATTTCATTTGTCAAGCTGCCGTAAATCTGGGCAGCAAGGCACTACTGTTTATGAAATATCGTGCTTTGTTCGTCTGGCGTGGGCCTGACCGACACGCCAGTGGCTCCCCCTTTGGGGGAGCTGTCGAGCGAAGCGAGACTGAGAGGGTCTTTATGTTAAAACTACTTTTAGGCGGCTCCGGCAGCGGAAAGACTACCCTGCTGTACCAGCGCATCCGGGCGCGGGCCGAGGCGGGGGAGAAGAGCATCCTGCTGGTGCCGGAGCAGTTCACCTCGTCCACCGAGGGCCGCATCCACCGGGAGCTGGGCGACGCGCTGAGCGGACTGGTGGAGAGCTTTTCCTTCACCAGCCTCGCCGAGCATATCCTGTCGGCGGAGGGCGGCTCTGCCGTCCAGACTCTCAGCGACGCGGGCCGTGCCGTGCTGGTGCGCCGCGCCCTCGAGGAACTGCAGGACAACGTCCACTACTACTATCGCCACCGCCGCTCGGCCGCCTTCTGCCAGATGGCCGCCGAGACCATCGACGAGCTCAAGAGCGCGGGTCTCTCGGGCCGGCAGCTCTATGAGCTGGCGCAGGACTGCGGCACCGACAGCGCCAAGCTCAGCGAACTGGCTCTCATCTTTCAGGGCTACGAGACCCTGCTGGCCGGGACAGGCATGGACCCCTCCGACCGGCTGGAGCTGGCCGCATCCCGCCTCGAGGCCGCGCTGGCCCGGGGCGAACTGCCGGAGTTCCTGCGGGACAGGGCCGTCTTTATCGACGAGTTCGACACCTTCAACGCCCCGAAAAAGCGGCTGATGGGCGCTCTGCTGGCCTCGCTGCCCACCGTGACGGTGGCCCTCTGCGACGACGGCACCCCCCTCGTGCCGGGGGACATGAGCCTTTTCTCCGGCGCGAAGCAGGTGGCGGCGCAGCTGCGCCAGCTGGCCCGCCGGAACGGCACTGCGGTGGCCGTGCCGGAACTGCTGCGCCGGGATATGCGCCACGCCGACGCCCCCGGCCTCGCCGCAGCGGCCCAGCTGCTGGCCGCGGGCCGGTGTGACCCGCCTCCGGCCTGTCCGGAAATAAAATTATTCGCCGCCCCCAGCCGGGAGGAAGAAGCCCGCGCCGCCGCTGCCGCCATCCGCCGCCTCATGCGGCAGGGCGTCCGCTGCGGGAAGGTGGCGGTGGTCTGCCGCGACATCTCGAAATACCGCGCCGCCGTCAAGTACGAGTTCCGGATGGCGGACATCCCCCTCTACTGTGACGAGCCGACGACGCCCGAGTTCAGCGCCCCGGCCACGGCGGTGCGGTGTCTGCTGGCCATTGCCCGGGGTGCGGAGCTGACGGAACAGCTCACCACCCTGGCCAAGACCGGCCTCTGCGCCCTCACCGAGGAAGAGGTCTGCGCCCTTGAGAACTACGCCTACACCTGGTCGCCGAATGCGGCGGCGTGGCGCGCGCCCTTCGAGAAGAACCCCCGGGGCTTCGGCGATGTGGAGCCCACCGACGAGGACAGAGAAAACCTTGCCCGGGCCGAAAAGGCCCGCGCCCTTCTCATCACCGCCGCCGACGGCCTGCGCGGGAAGCTCCGCTCTGCCAACGCCGAGCAGATGAGCCGCGCCCTCTACTTCTGCCTGAAGGAGCTGGGCGCGGAGGACGCTCAGGCCGCGCAGGTGGAGGCCATCCGGGCCGAGCGGGGCATCCCCGCCGCCGAGGAAGCCGCCCGGGAGTGGAATGTGGTCATGGGACTGCTGGACGAGATGGCGAGCCTGCTGGGCGGCCAGAGCGTCACCATCCCCGAGTACGAAGAGCTGTTCGGGCTGCTGCTGCGCTCGTCCGACCTCGGCCACATCCCCCAGACGCTGGACGCCGTGGTGCTGGCCAGCGCAGGCAAGATGCGCCTTGACGCACCGGACTATGTCTTTGTGCTGGGCCTCTCCGAGGGCGAATTCCCCGCCGCGCCCGGCGAGACGGGCCTGCTGACCCACGCCGACCGCGACGCCCTGATGGCGCAGGAGATCGAGCTTCCGGACTGCTTCGAGAACCGGGTGGTGCGGGAACAGGTCTGCTTTTATAAGGCCCTCACCGCCCCGGCCAGAGGCCTCTGGCTCAGCTGGCCGAAGGGGCAGGGCCAGACCCTCTGCGCCGCCCTCGAGCCCATCGTGGACGTGCTGAGACCGGGTGCGCCGGAACTCGACCTGACCGACCTTGCCGCCACTGCCGCCGACGGTCTCGATGTGCTGGGCGGCGGCTGGCCCCTGACGGAGACCGAACGCGCCAGCCTCACCGAGGCCCTTCATGCCCCCGGCGGGGCAGAACCCGAGGGCCTCGCCCTCCTGCGCCGGATGGCGGGCCGCAGCCCCCGTCAGGTCAGCGACCTCGAAGCGCTGGAAACGCTGCTGGGCCGGCGGCTCCGCATCTCGCCCAGTCAGCTCGAAAAATACTACACCTGCCGGTACGGCTATTTCCTGCAGTACGTGCTGGGTCTGCGCCCCCGCAAGCGGGCGGAGCTTTCCGCCGACCAGAGCGGCACCCTCATGCACTGGGTGCTCCAGATGGCCCTCGACCCCCACCCCGGCCCTGACAACCCCTGCGCTGGCTTACAGCCCTTCCTCGACCTCGACGACGAGGCCATGGCGGCGCTGGCCGGGCTTCTCGTAGATGAGTACGCAAAGCGCTACCTCCCCGAGGACACGGCCCGCTTTGCCTATCTGCTCTCCCGCCTCAAAAAGAGCATGACGGGTCTGCTGTGCTACCTGCGGGACGAGCAGCGCCAGTCCAGCTTCAAACCGGTGGCCTGTGAGCTGAAGATCGGCCCCGGCGAGGACGCCGTGCGGGGCCAGACCTACCGCCTCTCGGATGGCCGGACGGTGCAGCTCATCGGCACCGTGGACCGCGCCGACGAGTGGATCGAGGACGACGGCACCCGCTGGGTGCGGGTGGTGGACTATAAGACCGGCACGAAAAAGCTCGACCTGCGGGAAGTCTACTGCGGCCTCGACTGTCAGATGCTGCTCTACCTGTTCAGCCTGACCCGGGACGCCGACGGACGATTCACCGGGGCAGAGCCTGCGGGTGTGCTGTATCTGCTGGCCGACCCGGCCCCCGAGACGACCACCCGGGGCAAGGCCGCCCGGAGCATGGAATACAAGCTGGACGGCCTCGTCCGGGACGAGCAGAAGGTCTTCGACGCCATGGACGCCGAGGAGACGGGGCGGTATCTGCCCTTCAGCTTCCGGGGCGGTGTACCCAGCCCCTACCAGAAAGAGAAACGTGCCGACAAGGCCAAGCTCTCCCGCATCCAGCTCCATCTGGACGACCTTGTGACCCGGATGGGCGAACAGCTCTACAGCGGCTGCATCGCCGCCGAGCCGCTGGTCACGGGCCGCAGTCCCTGCCGGTGGTGTGACTACGGCTTCATCTGCTGCCATGAGGACGGCATCGGAGAGCGGGCGCTGGACGCCCCTGCAAAGCCCTTTGAACCGCCAGAAAATTCAGATAAAAAGAAGGAGGAAGACCAGTGAGCGAGACAAAATGGACCCCGGCCCAGCGTGCCGCCATCGACGACCGGGGCGGTGCGCTGCTGGTGAGCGCTGCCGCCGGCAGCGGCAAGACCGCTGTCCTGACGGAGCGGGCCGTTCGGCTCATCACCGACCCGGAACATCCCGTGGACGCCGACCGGCTCCTCATCGTCACCTTCACCAACGCCGCCGCCGCAGAGCTCCGCGCCCGCATCGGGCAGGCGCTGCTCCGCCGCAGTCAGGCAGAGCCGGGCAACACGGCCCTCCGCCGCCAGCGGATGCTTTTGCAGAGAGCCCCCATCTGCACCATCGATGCCTTCTGCCTCGACCTGCTCCACAAGCACTTTCAGGCGCTGGACATCCCGCCGGACTTCACCCCTGCCGACCCCGGCAGCGTGGAGATGCTGCGGAACGCGGCCCTCTCCGAGACGCTGGAAACGGCCTATCAGGATGCAGACTTCTGCGCCTTCGCCGACCTCTACGGCAAGGGCCGCACCGACAAGGCGGCGGGGGAGGCGGTTTTGCAGGTCTATGACTTCCTCCGCGCCCTGCCGGACTACGATAAAAAGCTGGACGAGATGCTGGCCCCGTGGCAGGACGAGAACGGCTTTGCCCGCACCTGCTGGCATGATATTCTGATGCAGGAGGCCGCCCGCTCTGCCCGGGCCGCAAAGGAGCTGCTCTGCGCCGCGCTGAACGACTGCAGGGAGGACTTCGTGACCGCGCAGGCCGACGCCGAGGCCAGCAAGAAGACCCCTGCCGCCAAGGAAAAGGCTGTGGCGGCAGTGAACGAGAAGTTCGCCGAACCCCTCGAGCGGCTGGAAAACTCCGCCGCCCTGCTGGGCGAGGTGGAGCGTCTGGCCGGGGCAGGGGAATGGACGCCCCTCTACGACAGGCTGACGCCCTACGTCCTCGGCATGGAACAGGCCCCCGGCCTCAAAAATATGAAAAAGCGGCTCACCGGCGAGCACAAGGACGCCGTCAAGACCCGGGCCGACGAGGCCGCAAAGCTCTTTGAGAAAATCGAAGACCTCATCAGTTGCAGCCTCGACGAAGCCGAGCTTGACCGGAAAGCCGCCGAACCCTGCCTCCGCGCCCTCTTTGCCGCCGTGCGGGACTTTGACGCCCGCTTTGCGGCCCGGAAGCGGGAGAGGCGGCTGCTGGAATTCAGCGACTTCGAGCATCTGGCCCTGCGGCTCCTGCGGGACGCCGACGGCCAGCCCACCGAGCTGTGTCAGGGCATCCGGCAGGGCTACGCCGCCGTCATGGTGGACGAGTATCAGGACACGAACGCCCTGCAGGACGCCCTTTACCGCTGTCTGGCCAGCCCGGCAGGGGATGACCTCTTCCTCGTGGGCGACTTAAAGCAGAGCATCTACCGCTTCCGTCAGGCGGACCCCAGCATCTTCCGGGAAAAGCTGGAGAGCTGGCCCCTCCTGCCCGGCGGCGAGGCCCGCCCCCGGCCCGAAGACGGCAGGCCGGGCGAAAACGCCATGCTGGCGCTGGACGCAAACTTCCGCTCTGCCCCGCAGGTGGTGGCGGGCATCAACTTTATCTTCGAACAGCTCATGACGCCCGCTCTGGGCGACACGGCCTACGGCGACGGACAGCGCCTCGTCTGCGGCGCACCCGGCGCGTACGAGGGCAGTGTGGAGGCCCACTTCCTGCCCGACGATGCCGCCGAGACGGACGCACAGTATATCGCCGGCCGCATCGAGGCGATGGTGGCCTCCGGCGAGCCGGTGCGGGACGGCGGCACCACCCGCCCGGTGCAGTACGAGGACTGCTGTGTCCTGCTGGCGGCGAGAGGCGACTTCCCGGCCTACGCCGAGGCCCTGACAGCCCGGGGCATCCCGGTCTACGCCGACGCCCGGGAAAACCTGCTGGACGCGCCCCACATCCGCCCCCTCATCGCTCTGCTGCGGGTCATCGACAACCCCGCGCAGGACATCTATCTCGCTGCCGCCATGCTGGGGCCGATGTTCGGCTTTACGGACGACGACCTCGTCCGCCTCCGGGCCGGAGCGCAGACACCCGATCAGCACACCCGCATCAGCCTCTACGGCGCAGTTTTACAGGCCGTCCAGAGCGGGGCGGAGGATGATTTCACCCGCCGGGTGCAGGCGTTCTACCGGCGTCTGACGGCCCTGCGCCGGATGGCCCGGAGCGTGCCGGTGGAGGAACTGCTGGAAGAAATTTTTGTTTCCACCGGCTACCTCGCCGCCCTCGGTGCCATGGAGAACGGCCAGCGCCGCCGGGAGGACGCGCGGCGTTTCGCCTCCTTCTGCGCCGGGGCGGGCGCGGGCGGCATCTCGGCCCTCGTCCGTGCCATCGACGCGGCCACGCTGGCGGGCTCCACCGGGCAGGAGACTGCCCCCGGCGGGGCGCGGCCCGGCTGCGTCACCATCATGACCATCCACCGCTCCAAGGGCTTGCAGTTCCCGGTGGTGTTCGTGGCCGACACGGCCCGGCAGTTCAACGCCGCCGACACCCGCCAGCCCGTCCTGCTCCACCGCGTCTGCGGCGCGGGCCTCCGTCTCCGTCCCGAGGGCGGCGAGGGGGCCTATAAGACGGCGGCCTACACCGCCCTCTCCACGGTCCATGCCGCCGAGATGCGGAGCGAGCAGATGCGGCTTTTGTATGTGGCCCTCACCCGGGCGCAGGATAAGCTGATCTTGACGGTGCCGCTGGGCATCGGCCGGACGTCCAACCCCTTTGCCAAAGCTGCCGCCTTCCTCGCCGCCGGGGCGGGGGAGACCCTGAACGCTCAGGCGGGCAGCTTCGCCGACTGGCTGCGGGCGGCGCTCCTCGTCCACCCCAACGGCGGACCTCTCCGCCGTCTGGCGGGGAACCTCGAGCTGCCCTTTGCGGACACCGGGAGCACCATCGCCCTCACAGTGCAGGCCGATGTCCTCCCGCCCGAAGAAGCCCCCGCCGAGGCGGAAGAGCCGACCCGGCCCGAGGCCGATCCGGCCCTTGTGGAGACGTTGCGGCAGGGCTTCGGCTGGCGGTATCCGGCGGCAGCGCTGGCGGACATCCCGGCCAAGGTCAGCGTGACCAGCCTCGTCCACGCTGCTGAGCAGACCACCCTCGAGCGCCCGGGCTTCCTCTCGAAGGACGGCCTCACCGCCGCCGAGATGGGTACGGCTCTCCATGCCTTCCTCGAGCACGCCGACTTCGGGGCGCTGGCCGCTGTGCGGGACGCAGAGGACGACGCCGTTCTGGATGCCGTCCGCGCCGAACGGGAGCGTCAGGCGGCGGCGCAGCTCACGCCCCCCGCCATTGCCGGGAAGCTGGATGTCTATAAGATGCTCCGCTTTGTGCGCAGCGAGGCGTTCCGCCGCATCTGCGGGGCAGAGGATGTGCTGCGGGAGCTGGCTTTTATCACGTCGCTGCCTGCCGCCGAGGTCATGGCCGCTCAGGGCCGCGCCCTGCCCGACGGCCCTGCCGCCGACGCCGGGGTGCTGGTGCAGGGCATCGCGGACATCGTCCTCATCTACCCCGACCACCTCGAGCTTCTGGACTACAAGACGGACCGCCGCAAGACCCCTGCCGACTTCGTCCGCGCCTACCGCGCTCAGCTGGAGCTCTATGCCAAGGCCATTGAGAAGCGCTTCGCCCCCCGGCGGGTGACATATAAAGGGATATATTCGCTGGAGCTGGGGGAGCTGATTGAAGTATAAAATGACAGGAGCACAGAAAAATGGGAACACTGCTTTTAGGCGAAATTGAATCGGCGCTCCTGCAAGGATACTTCGGTGAACTGCGGACGAAAGAAGTTGTGGTCACAGAAGAACGGATGGAGCACATCCGGGAGCGCCACCCGCAGGATGTGGAGCTGTTCATACTTTATGGAAAAGAGACCGTCGTGAAGCCGGATATTCTGCTGGTCGATGAAAAACATACCGGAACAGTCTTTGCAATAAAGCGCCTGCCCGAAACGAATCTGAATGTAGTCGTCCGGCTCGTGATGGAAACAGACCGGGAAGACCGCAAAAATTCTGTGATGACGTTTTACCGTATCCGGGAACGCAATCTGAAAAAGCTGATGGGGAAAAACCGGCTGCTTTACAGCCGGGAATAATCGTGGTATAATAAGCATAGGATAAGAGTGCATTTGAAGTAGAGAATGTGCTGCTACACACCCACTGGGTCAAAAGAAATGCGGGAACGGGCACACCCGCCAGATGCAATCAACGGGGGAACGGCAGAAATGCTGTTCCCCCATTCCCTTGTCCGGGCATCTTTTTTTGAAAAAGCGCATAAAAATGCTTGACAGCCTCCCCGGGGTGTGGTAGAATACTCGAGTAAAGAAAGCAGCTACGGCCTGTGCCGCGCTCGCCTTGAGGGGTAAGGACCCCCGGGCTATACCCCGAACCGATTCGTCTTGAAGACCGAATCGCGCTTTTGAGTGAATTTCGCGCGGCTGTCCCGAAACTGGGGCGGCCGCGTTTTCTATGCCAAAAAACGCAACACTATGGACTATTGTTTGGAGGTGCATTCATTATCGCTACCGCTGGAAAGTCGAAGGAACTGGAGA
>OIWU01003596.1_pt1 | contig 11773 bp, 8 predicted proteins | sample 1587711 | NCBI WGS metagenome assembly OIWU01 (sample SAMEA3888909, study PRJEB22519) | human gut metagenome | biome: human gut; feature: human-associated habitat; material: faeces | place: Denmark | collected 2010 | reverse complement strand
AAGGCCGTGCGCGAGTGCCCGGGCTATCACGGCAGCCCCGAGATCGTGCGCTGCGAGAGTCTGGAGGATTGCGTAAAGACCGCCTATAAGCGTGCGGTGCGCGGCGACATCGTGACGCTCTCGCCCGCATGCGCGGCGTTCGACCAGTTCGCGAACTTCATGGAGCGCGGCAAGGTGTTCAAAAAGCTCGTCATGGGGCTTGGCGAATAGGGAAAAGCCCGCGCGGCATAGGCTTCACTGGAATCGGGGTGAGGCTCTGTGCCGAAATGGAGACACAGAAGACTTTCAGGAAAGAAGCGGGCGCTGCTGCTTGTGCTGTTTTTGCTCGCGGCGCTGCTGGCGCTCGCCATCGTGGCAATGACGCACCTAAAACCCGTGCTCACGTCGCTCGCAACGGCGCGCGTGTCAAATACGGTCAACGGCATCGTGACCGCCGCCGTGAACGAGACGATCTACAGCGGCGGCGTGGACTACGACCAGCTCATCTCCTTTGAAAAGGACAACGAGGGAAAGATCACGGCGGTCAAGAGCAACATGGCGGAGTTCAACCGTTTGCAGTCCGCCATCATCGACGAGGTACTCGAAAAGCTCTCCGAGGTGACGACGAAGGAACTCTCCGTGCCGGTCGGCACGCTGCTCGGCTCGCCGTTTTTGGCGGGGCGCGGGCCGCTGATCCGCGTGCGGATGCAGTCGGTCGGCTCGTCGAGCGCGCATTTTGAAAATGCGTTCACGTCGGCGGGTATCAACCAGACGAAGCACCAAATTTATCTTGTGGTGGACGTCTACGTCAGCATTCTCCTGCCGGGCTTTTCCACAACGACAAAATTCAGCAACACCTATTCCGTGGCGGAGACCGTTATCGTCGGCTCCGTGCCGGACAATTACACCTATTTCAGCAATGGCGAGGACATGGAGCAGAACGCGGAAGATTACATCATGAACAACGGCTGACTGCCTTTTGCGCACCGCCGGAGAGAGGGAACGCACTATGGACAAAAATATCCGGATCGACGAGATCGTAACACGGCTGAATGCCGCCTCCGACGCTTACTACGGCGGGCAGGAGGAGCAGATGACGAACTACGAGTGGGACGCTCTGTTTGACGAGCTGACCGCTCTGGAAAAAGCGACTGGCTATGTCCGGCCCGACAGTCCCACGCAGGTGACGAGCCATTCCGGAAACGAAATGGACGGCGAGGGGGAGAAGGAAGCGCACGAGTACCCCGCGCTCTCGCTCGCCAAGACGAAAAAGGTCGAGGAATTGCAGGACTGGGCGGGCGAGCGCGACATTTGGCTCTCGTGGAAGCTCGATGGCTCGACGCTTGTGGCGACGTATGACGGCGGCGCGCTCATGCGCGTTTTGACGCGCGGCAACGGCACCGTCGGCACGAACATCACCTATATGGCCTCCGCCATCCGCGGTATTCCCGCGAAAATCAGCGACAAGGGCCACCTCGTCGTGCGCGGCGAGGCGACCATCTCCTATGCAGATTTCGAGGCCATCAACGACACGCTCGAGGACGCGGACGACCGCTACGCAAACCCCCGCAACCTCGCCGCCGGCACGCTGGCGCTCGACAAGACGAATCTCGACAAGGTGAAAGAGCGCAACGTGACGTTCAACGCCTTTACGCTCGTCCACACGGATGAAGTGATCCGCTCCTGGGGCGCGCGCATGGACTATCTGGAAAAGCTCGGCTTCATCACAGTCGAGCGCGAGCACACGGATGCGAAAAATCTGCCCGACGCCATCGCGCGCTGGACGAAAAAGGTCGACTCCGGCGAGATGGGCATTCCAGTCGACGGCCTTGTCATCACCTACGACGACACGGACTACGCAGCGACCGGCAGCGTGACGGGTCATCACGCGACGCGCGCGGGCCTTGCCTACAAGTGGGCGGACGTGTCCGCCGACACGGTGCTCGATCACATCGAATGGTCGTGCGCGGCCTCGACCATCACGCCGGTCGCGGTCTTTGACCCTGTGCAGCTCGAGGGCACGACTGTCACGCGCGCAAGCCTCTGCAACGTCAGCGAGCTCGAGCGCCTCGGCATCGGCAAGGACCGCAAGACCGAGCTTCGCATCATCAAGGCCAACAAGATCATCCCGAAGTGCATCGCGGTCGTCAGGGCCGAGGGCAGCTATGAAGTCCCGACGGCCTGTCCCGTCTGCGGCGCGGCGACCGAGGTGCGTATCAGTCCCATCAGCGGCGTGAAGACGCTGCGCTGCACCGATCCGAACTGTCCCGCCAAGCACTTGAAGCGCTTTGTCCGCTTTGCGAGCAAGGGCGGGCTTGATATCGACGGCCTCTCCGTGCAAACGCTGCACGAGTTCGTCAACCGCGGCTATCTGCGCGATTTTGCCGACCTCTATCATCTGGACGCGCACGCGGACGAGATCGTAAAGCTCGAAGGCTTTGGCGAAAAGTCCTGCGCGAACCTGTTGGCGGCCATCGAAAAGAGCCGTAAGGTCGATCCCGTGCACCTCATCTTCGCGCTCTGCATCCCGAACATCGGCGTGGACGCGGGCAAAAAGCTCATTGCGGCGCTCGGCACGAAGGGTTTTCTTGCGCGCATCGAGAGCGGCGAGGGCTTCGAGGATGTGGACGGCATCGGCGTCGAGCGTTCAAACGCGCTCCTGAACTGGTTTGCTGACGATGAAAACAAAAACCTCTTCGACCGCCTGATGGCAGAGCTCACACTGGAGGACGTCGCCCCCAAGCAGGAGGCCGACGGAACCTGCAAAGGTCTGAGCTTCGTCATCACGGGCGATGTGCACCTCTTCAAAAACCGCAGCGCGTTCAAAGCCTACGTCGAACAGCAAGGCGGCGCCGTGACCGGCAGCGTCTCGGGGAAGACAACGTACCTCGTCAGCAACGACGGGGAATCGAATTCGTCGAAGACGAAAAAGGCAAAGGAACTGGGGGTTCCTATTCTTTCCGAGGAAGAATTTGTCTCTCGGTTCGGAGGTCCCGAATCTGCTGACTCTGCGGAAGTGCAAATCGGCATTGATACACTGCTGTGATCTGCTGCTGCACCGTGCAGCGGCGGTTTTCCGCACTGTGCGGAAACGGGCAACTAAAGGGGGATACTCTCTTTCAAAAGAGAGTATCCCCCTTTAAATCCCCCGAGAGAAATTTTACATTGGCAGTTTGTAGCTCGAAGAGCTGCACGCGCTGCGCAATCAGGTGCGGTGTACATGGCTTTGCCATGAATCCCTACCGCCTCGTTACCACTCTCAACCGCGCCTTACTACCGTGAGGCGCGAGTGACGTTTACTCGGCGGCAGACTGTGTGCCAAATGCGGCGTTGCTGTGCTCGCCGCGATATGCGTACTATCGGTAGACGGTGATTACACTGCACCAAAACAAGATTCAAGAGCGGCAGCGGATGATAGGAGCATACTAAGTCGTATAGCAGGAATCAACGCGGCTCTGCCGCGCGCAGGAATTACATTCCGGAGGCAAAAGACTTGTGCAAGCCCGAGATTGCCAATCAAAACCCTTTCTCTTGGGGGGTGTAAGGGGGGCTATTCTCTTTCCGAGGAAAGAGAATAGCCCCCCTTTGTCGCGTCCCCACACAGTGTGGGGAACATTCCTTCCGCATGAAGTGCGGAAAACTCACATCATATCCTTGATATGATTCAGCCGATCCAGCGCAGCGTACAGCGTCTCATCCTTCTTCGCGAAGTGCAGACGCACAATATTGTTGATCGGTTCATTGAAGAACGAGCTGCCCGGCACGGCGCCGACGCCGGCTTTTCTCGCCAGCTGCTCGCAGAAGTCGACGTCGCTCTGGCCCTTCTTGAGGTACGGGGAGATGTCGGCCAGCACGAAGTACGTGCCCTCGGGATCGGTGAAGGGGATGCCGATGTCGCGCATGCCCTCGGTGAAGATCTTTTTCATGTGCGCGTAGTGCGCGCCGAACTCGTCATAGTAGCTCAGCGGCATGTTGAGGCCGACGACGGCGGCCTCCATCAGAGGCGACGGGCAGCCGACGGCGTTGAAGTCGTGGTACTGGCGGATGCGCGCCATGATGTTCTCCGGCGCGATGGCATAGCCGAGTCTCCAGCCGGTGACGGAGTAGGTCTTGGAGAGCGACGAGCAGGAGACCGTGCGCTCCCACATGCCGGGGATGCTGTTCATGTAGACGTGCTTGCGGCCGTCGTAGATGATGTGCTCATACACCTCGTCCATGATGGCGTAAACGTCGTAGCGGATGCAGAGGTCGGCGATGGTCTTGAGCTCTTCCTCGGTGAAGACCTTGCCGCTCGGGTTCGAGGGATTGCAGATGATGATGGCCTTGGCGCCGCCGCGGAACGCATCTTCGAGCACGTTCGGGTCAAAGGAGAACGTCGGCGGATTCAGAGGGACAAAGACCGGCTCGCAGTCGGCCATGATGACCTGTGCGCGGTAGTTTTCGAAGAACGGGGAGAACATCACGACGCGGTCGCCCGGATTCGTCAGGGCGAAGAGCGTGTCGACCATCGCTTCGGTCGAGCCGATGGTCGCGACGATCTCGGTCTCGGGGTCGATGGTGCGGCCCATGAAGTGACCGCATTTGCGCGCGATGGCCTGGCGGAAATTCGGCGCACCCATCGTGATGGGGTACTGATGGGGGCCTTCGTGGCTCACGACCTCGAGGCGGTCCATCATCTCCTTGGGCGGGTCAAAATCGGGGAAGCCCTGCGCTAAGTTGATCGCGCCGCATTCGTTGGAGATACGCGTCATTCTGCGAATGACGGAGTCGGTAAAGTGCTGATTTCTTCTGCTCATTTCCTGCATGGGTGTGCCGTCCTTTCCGTTGCGGTCAGTGCGGAACACGCTCGCAGAGCCGCGATCAAGTGAAGTTGTTCTTAATATTACATAAAGATGAGAGAATGTCAAGTATTACAAAGGACAACATGACGAAGTTCGACGCTTTGTCACGATAAAGCAGGAACGCGGCGGCTGCTTTTGTATAGAATGGAGCAGGCGAACGCCGGGAGAGGAGGGGAAAAGCATGTATTCGAATCCGCCGCCGCGCCCGCCGGGACCGCCGCTGTTCGGCCCGTGGCACTGCGTGGGTGTTTGCGCGCTGGCGCTGGGGCTCGGTATTTTCATCGCGGCTGTTTTTCCGGTGGGGGCGCTGATGTTTCTGGTCGCGTTTCTTCTCATCTTTTGCGGCATCGGCTGCCTGCGCAGATTCTAACATCGGTTGAAAAGGGTATGAATATTGGGAGGGAAAAGCATGAAAATTGTCGTTTGGAAGTCACCCAAGGTCCTCTCGTCGCTGCTGCGGCGCGTATTTGGCGTCAGGGAGGAAGCATAACGCGCGTCCACAGTGCATAGAGTGCAGTAACCACTTAGCCGAAGGAGAGGGACTGCAATGGAACTGGAATTGAAAAAGGAGCAGTTTGCCTGTTATCAGGCGTTACCGCAGCTCAGCGAGAACCGCGAGGAGACAACGGAGACCATCGTGCCGGACTATCTGCCGGACATTGCCCGCATCGTGGATGCGAGCGGGTGCCTTTTCCTGCGCAGCCGTGAGATCGCAGACGGAAAAGCGCAGGTGTCGGGCACGGTCCGCATGACGCTTTTGTACGTGGCCGAGGACGCGCAGGGGATGAAGTCGTTTGAATACACGCTGCCGCTCGACGAGACGATCGAGGGGCGCGCGCTGAGCGGCAGCGCGGACAGCTGTCTCGACGGCCGGCTCTGCTCGTGCGAAGTGCGCATGCTCAATCCGCGTAAGGTGTTCACGCGCGTGAACGTGGAGCTGACGCTTACGCCCTACGTGCCCGCGTCGCTGAGCGTGTGCAGCGGCGTGAAGGAGCAGGAAGCCTACAAGATCGAAACGCTGTGCGAGAAAAAGGACATCGGTATTATCCGCGCCATTCGGGAAAAGGACTTCACATTTTCCGATGAAGTGCTGCTTTCGGGCACGAAGGAGCCCATTCAGGAGCTTTTACGCACAAAGTGTGCGCTGCGCGTGACTGACTGCAAGTCGATCGGCAATAAGATCGTGCTCAAGGGCGTCGCGCGGCTGGATGCCATCTACTTGGATGAGAGCGGGAATCTTGCGTCGATGAGCAGTGAATTGCCGTTTTCGCAGATCCTAGACGGACTTGCCGAAGAGGAGGGCGAGACGACGGTGCGCGCGTCGCTGCGCCTGACAGGCGCGGAGATCCATGTCGGCAGCGAGAGCGAGCCGGACAACAACCGCGCCATCTCGCTGCGGCTCTACATCAGCGCGTTCACAGCGGTGCGCGAGGTGAAAAGCGTTTGCTGTGTGGCGGACCTTTACAGCACGGCCTACGACCTGACCGCGAAGACGGAGACGGTCGAGCTGTGCGACAGCGCGGCGCTGGTGCTGCGCGAGCAGCTCGTGCGTGAAAAGATCGAGACCGGGGCCGAGGTGCAGACGGTGCTGGCGACGGACGTGATCTTCAGCAGCGCGGGCGTGAGCGGCGGGGGAGAGAGCGCGTCGCTGCGCGCGACGGCGAATCTGCGCGTGCTGTATCTCGACGAAAACGCCGTGCCGCTGCTCTCCGAGCGGCGGAGCGAGGTGCTGCTCGAGACCGACCTTCCGGGCAGCGGACAGGCGCGGGTGCAGGACATGTACGCGGGCGAGATTGCCGCGTCCGTCGGCGCGGACGGCGTGGAGCTGCGCTTCCCCGTAACGTTTGCCGTCAGCGTGGCGGAAACGCCGCGTTATCCTTGTCTTCAGTCGCTTGAGGCCGAGGAGTGCGGGAAAAAGGACGAGAACGTCCCCTCGCTCGTGCTCCGCGCGATGAAGCAGGGCGAGCGGCTGTGGGATATTGCCAAGCTGTACCGCACGACGGTCGAGGCCATCCTCGCGGCCAACGAGCTCAAGGAGGAATCCGCCGCGGTGATCGGAAAGCTGCTGCTGATCCCGCGCAGGCGCTGAGGAACGGAGGAAGAGGGTATGAGCATGAATACGGAGATCTATCAGGATATTTCGACCCGCACGGCGGGGGACATCTACATCGGCGTCGTCGGCCCCGTGCGCGCGGGCAAGTCGACGTTCATCAAGCGCTTTATGGAAACGCAGGTCATCCCGAACATCGACAATGTCTACCGCCGCGAGCGGGCGAAGGATGAGCTGCCGCAGAGCGGCAGCGGCCGCATGGTGATGACGGCGGAGCCGAAGTTCGTGCCGGAAGAGGCGGTGGACATCGCGCTTGACGAGGGCAGCAGCTGCTCGGTTCGGCTCATCGACTGCGTGGGCTATATGATCCCGGGCGCGACGGGGCAGATGGAGGGCGAGAGCCCCCGCATGGTTTCGACACCGTGGCTCGACCACGAGGTGACGATGAGCGAGGCGGCGGAGCTTGGCACAACGCGCGTCATCCGCGAGCATTCGACCATCGGCGTCGTTGTGACGACCGACGGCAGTATCACCGATATCCCGCGCGAGGACTACATAGAGGCCGAGGGCCGCGTCATCCGCGAATTACAGGAGATCGGCAAGCCCTTCCTCGTCCTGCTCAACGCGACAGAGCCGGAAAGCGATCGCGTGCAGGCAATGGCAAGGGATATCGCTTCACGCTATGGCGTGACATGTCTGCCCGTCAATTGCCTGACGCTCGACGACAACGCAGTGGGAATGATTCTCAAGGCCATCCTTTACGAGTTCCCGCTCTGCGAGCTGGACCTCTTCATCCCGCCGTGGGTCGAGGCGCTTGCCGACGATCACCCGATCAAAAGCGGCCTCTATCAGGCCATCCGCGAGAACACAGGCAGCCTCCACTGTATCCGAGAGGTGCAGGGCGCGATCAGCGCCATCGGCGGCTGCGAAAGCGTCAGCAGCGCGCGCATCACGTCCATTCAGCTCGGCACGGGCGTCGCCGCGGCGGAATTGCAGCTCCCGCGCGCACTGTTCTACCGGACGCTGAGCGAGCAGTCGGGCTTCGATGTGAAGGATGACGGCGATCTGCTGAGCCTTCTCACTGAGCTCTCGTCGGTCAAGGCGGAGTACGACAAGGTGGCGCAGGCGGTGTCCGATGCGCGCGAGAGAGGCTACGGCATCGTTGTGCCGACGGTCGACGAGCTGAACCTCGAAGAGCCGGAGATCATGAAGCAGGGCGGGCGCTACGGTGTGAGGCTCAAGGCGAGCGCGCCGAGCCTGCATATCATCCGCGCCGACATCGAAACGACGGTTTCGCCCATCGTCGGCAATGAAAAGCAGAGCGAAGACATGGTCAACTACCTCTTGCAGGAGTTCGAGGGCGACACGACGAAGATCTGGCAGTCCAACATCTTCGGCCGCAGCTTCCACGAGATCGTGAACGAAGACTTGCAGGCAAAGCTCAAGCACATGCCGGACGACGCGCGCCTCAAGCTCCGCCAGACGCTTGAGCGCATCATCAACGAGGGCACGGGCGGTCTCATCTGTATCATCCTGTAAAGAAACAAAGCGAGAGGAGGTTCCTCTCGCTTTGTTACATTCCTGTAACTGGAATGTCATCACTTTGTAACTTGTCATTTCCACTGCCCGCTGTTATGCTGTTCTATAAGAAGGATAACAGGAGGAAGAGGATATGAGCCGAAAGATCGCGCTGCCGCTGCTGGTGGCAGCGGCGCTTGTCAGCATCATCTTAGCAAGCCGCACCCCACAGCCCATTATAGAGGAATTGCCACCGGAGGAGGCTGACGCGCCCACCGCGCTGCTCACGCAGACCGAGGAGGTCGGTGATCAGACCGTCACGCTGAGAGTCTACGAGCCGGATGAGGCTGGCTATGCGCGCTACGCGCTCTTTGGCGCGGACGGTGCGGAGATCGACATACCGTTCGGCGTGAATCGCGGCACTTGGATCGGGAATGGCAACGCTGCCGAAAAAGTCTCCCTCACCGCACGGGACGATGTGCTCGGATTTCCGGGCTTCGAGCTTGAAACGATCCAAGGCATAGTTATGACAGTTTGTGACTTCTATGCGCTGACGGAGCAGGGCTTCGTCTATGCGGGAAGGACCGTTGGCTATGACTTTGATGATGCGGCGGAGGGCGACGGCGCGTGGCCGCTTGATCTCACGGGAGATGGGCGCAGCGAACTCATTACGCGCAGCACCTTTGGCGACGGCATGTCGTGTGTTTTTGTCTACCGTTGGAACGCCGCGGAGGGGGGCTCTCAGCGCAGTGAGGTCGACTGGGATAAGGCGGACGCGCAGCTTGCGCGCCTGAGTGCGCCCCTCGGCGTGACCGCGCGGGCGGAGACCTATCACGCACAGGACAATACTATTACGCTGACGCTCTACACGGAAAGCGGCACGAAGGAAACGACGCTGCCGCTTTCCACAGATATTCTCGGCGAGTGGTTTGCAGAGGACTGACCGGAATGATATAAAAAGGAACCGATTCGAAAGAATCGGTTCCTTTTTTACTGAAAAATTTACTTGGCCAGCACTTTTTTGAGTTTGGCGAAACGGGGGAGGGAGTCCTCCTTCGGGAGCTTGGGCTCGCCCTGAATGAGGGGAAGGACATAGTCGATGAGCTCCTGCTTGACGCCGTTATGAGAGTCGTTGATCCAATCGAGCGGGATCTTCTTCTCGAAGTTCGCGACTGAGGTGAGCGGCAGCAGCTTCGTCTTGCAAACGTAGTGGCCGTCCACAGTCTCACGCTCAAAGGCGACCATCTTGTCGGTGATGCCGGCGACGGCGTTCTCCACCGCGGCACGACCGGCCATGACGGCCTCTTCGATATCGGTCTCGCTTGCGAGGTGTGCGCCGCAGCGCTGGAGCAACGACAGCTCAATGCCGCGCACCTTCGCGCCGGTCTTTTCCTTCACGATGCTCGCCAGCAGCGCGGCGAGGCCGCCGAGCTGCGCGTGGCCAAAGCCGTCCGTCGCGCTGGTCTTGGCCTCGGAGACAAAGCTGCCATCGGCATAGTGGATGCCCTCGGATACGGCGACCATGCAGCTGCCGGTCTCCTTGTAGATGCGCTCGACGTCGGCAAGGAACGTGTCCATGTCGAAATCAGTCTCGGGCAGGTAGATGAGGTCGGGACCCGCGCCGTACTTCGTCGCGAGCGCGGCGGCGGCAGTCAGCCAACCGGCGTGGCGGCCCATGATCTCGACAATGCAGATCATGCCCGTGTCGTAGACGTGCGCGTCCTGATAGACCTCCATCAGGCTCGTCGCGATGTACTTGGCGGCGCTGGCGTAGCCGGGGCAGTGGTCGGTGCCATAAAGGTCGTTGTCGATCGTCTTGGGCACGCCCATGACGCGGCACTCGTAGCCAACCTTCTGCATGTACTTGCTGATCTTATTGCAGGTATCCATCGAGTCATTTCCGCCGTTGTAGAAGAAATAGCGGACGTCGTGCTTTTTGAATACCTCAAGGATGCGCTTGTAATCGGTGTCGTCCTCGTCGGGGTCCTTCATCTTGTAGCGGCAGGAGCCGAGGGCGGAGGAGGGGGTGTACTTTAAAAGCTCCAGCTCCTTCGGGTCTTCCTGACTCATGTCGAACAGGCGGTCTTCGAGCACGCCCTTGATACCGTGCTCTGCGCCGTAGACATTCGTGATGCAGCCGGAATCGAGCGCCGTGCGGATGACGCCGTAAGCGCTCGCGTTGATGACGGAGGTCGGGCCGCCGGACTGGCCGATGATGCACGCGCCTTTCAATTCACTCATAGCAGTTCTCCTTATCGCTTAGGCCTTGCCAGCGCAGCCGAGCACATCGACGAGCTTGTGGCGGACGAGCTCCTTGATGTTGGCGCGGGCGGGCTTGAGATACTCGCGCGGGTCAAACTTGTCGGGATGTTCATCGAGGAAGGCGCGCACGGTGCCGGTCATGGCAAGGCGCAGGTCGGAGTCGATGTTGATCTTGCAGACGGAGAGCTTTGCGGCCTCGCGCAGCTGATCCTCGGGCACGCCGATAGCGTTGGGCATCTTGCCGCCGTGCTCGTTGATCATCTTGACATACTCCTGCGGGACGGAGGAGGAGCCGTGCAGCACGATGGGGAAGCCGGGCAGACGCTTGGAGACTTCCTTCAGCACATCGAAGCGCAGCGGGGGCGGGACGAGGATGCCCTGCTCATTGACGGTGCACTGCTCGGGCTTGAACTTGTAAGCGCCGTGAGAGGTACCAATGGCGATGGCAAGGGAGTCGCAGCCGGTCTTGGAGACGAATTCCTCGACTTCTTCGGGATGAGTGTAGGACGCCTCGTGCGCGGCGACCTTGACCTCGTCCTCGATACCGGCGAGGGTGCCGAGCTCGGCCTCGACCACGACGCCGTGGTCATGTGCGTACTCGACGACCTTCTTCGTGATCTCGATATTTTCGGCAAAGGGCTTGGAGGAGGCGTCGATCATGACGGAGGTGAAGCCGCCGTCGATGCAGGACTTGCAGGTCTCGAAGTCCGGGCCGTGGTCAAGGTGCAGCACGATGGGGATATCGGGGCAGCACTCGACAGCAGCTTCCACGAGCTTGACGAGGTAGGTGTGGTTCGCGTAAGCGCGGGCGCCCTTGCTGACCTGCAGGATCACGGGCGCGTGCTCTTCCTGGCAGGCCTCGGTGATACCCTGCACGATCTCCATGTTGTTGACGTTGAACGCGCCGATGGCGTATCCGCCGTCATATGCTTTTTTGAACATTTCAGTAGATGTTACGAGCGGCATAATATCTTCTCCTTTGATAAAAATGATAAAAAAGTTATTTCAAATGTTTGGTACGTTTGGAACTAATTGCATTGTAACACAGAAATTTGAATTTGCAAGAGGATTTGCGATATTTTTGAAAAAAGGAGACAAAACCGATTCGCTTTGTCTCCTTTCT
>OIWU01003595.1_pt1 | contig 11776 bp, 7 predicted proteins | sample 1587711 | NCBI WGS metagenome assembly OIWU01 (sample SAMEA3888909, study PRJEB22519) | human gut metagenome | biome: human gut; feature: human-associated habitat; material: faeces | place: Denmark | collected 2010 | reverse complement strand
CAGGCGACGAGACCTACCACAAGGTACTTGTCAAAGACAAGAACAAGGACGGCAAGGGAATAAAGAAAGCCTATATATGGGTGGTGACGGCAGTAAACACCGGTCTTGTATACTACTTCTATCATGACGGCTCAAGAAAGGAGGACATCATACTGGATTATATAAAGGGCCATAAAGGGGCCTTCCAGTCAGACGGTTTTTCCCCGTACCGCAAAATGGCAAAGTGGCTGTTGCGTCTGGCATGCTTCCAGCATGTGAAGAGAAAGTTTCTCGATTGTGGGGACGATTTCGATGCCAAGGTTATCGTACGCCTTATCAACTTCCTTTACCACAAGAACCACAAGCATAAGATCGGAGAAGACGGCTGGACGGAACGCGACAACTACAAATGGCGACAACAATACGCAATACCAGTCATGCATATCATAAAGAAGAAGCTTGACCGCATGGCAGCCGACAACCGCCTTCTGCCTAAGACGGAGAAGTATGAAGCCGTGCATTATATGCTCAACGAGTGGGACGCCCTGATGAATATCTTCACAAGAGGAGATTACCATCTGGACAACAACCTTGTGGAACGACTCAACAGATACATATCATTATCCCGAAGAAACTCACTTTTCTTCGGGTCGCATACTGGTGCCAGACGGGCAGCCATGTTCTATTCGCTTGCATGCTCCTGCAGACTGCAAGGTGTTAACTTCTTTGAATATATATCCGATGTCATCAACAAAGCAGCAACACTGCCGCCAAGAACACCGATAAGCAAATACCGGGAATTGCTGCCAGACAAATGGAAACAAAAAAATATCGCTCAAGAATAAAAACTTGAGCGATATTTTTTTGATGTATATATACTAGCATCGCGGATACGCTTACCCTTCGTTGGCACACAAGACCGACTCCACTGACTTGGAAAGAAGCCTTGTTTGCATGGCCGACAAGCCTCACCCGACTGAAAATCGTACCCTACTCCGCCACAAAATGCCCAAATTCCGGATTGCACACCCAGGCAGAACAGCTGGAAATGAAACTCTGCATGTCAAATAAAATTACTGCACATGCACTATATTTGCATACGCCAAGCCATACAACGGCAAACACATAATGAACACAAAAAACTTGAAATTATATAAAAAAGCCTTTTTATTGACAATGATTATGCTAAAAAGTTTGCATGAACAAATGTTTTTTACGACTTTTGCAGAACCTGAAAACCAGCGGATTTTAAGAACCGACAAGATAATAACATGAAATTTACGAACCATATAACTTATATCAAATGGAAACAAAATCGATTGTTTTAGGCATCGCGCTGTTGGCAACGACAACAGTAAATGCCCAGAATCTCACATTGAAGGCCAACAACATCGACAAGATTGTGGCTGCAATGACTCTTGAAGAGAAAGCCCACCTTCTCGTGGGCAACCACGACTGCACTTTCAACGGATTTGAAAGCCGGCGCAAACAGCTCAAGAACGATGTGCAGGGAGCAGCCGGAACGACTTCAGCCATTCCGCGTCTGGGCATCCCGAACACCATTCTCTCCGACGGTCCTGCCGGAGTGCGCATCGACCCGCGACGCGACGGCGACCCGCACACCTATTTCGCCACGGCATTCCCCATAGGCACCGCTATTGCAAGCACATGGAACCTCGACCTCGTGCGGCAGATAGGACAGGCCATGGGCAACGAAGTGCTGGAATACGGAGTTGATGTGCTGCTCGCTCCGGGCATGAACATACACCGCAATCCGCTGTGCGGCCGCACTTTCGAATACTACTCCGAAGACCCTGTAGTGGCAGGACTCACCGCCGCAGCAATGGTGAACGGCGTGCAGAGCATGGGCGTGGGAACAAGCATAAAGCACTTTGCCGTGAACAGTCAGGAGACAAACCGTCTGGAAGTGGACGAGGTGGTGTCGAAACGGGCACTGCGCGAGATTTACCTGAAGCCGTTTGAGTTGGCAGTAAAGCTGGCGAACCCGTGGACAGTGATGTCGTCGTACAACAGACTGAACGGCCCCTACACACAGGAGGACTACGAACTGCTCACCACCGTACTGCGCGACGAATGGGGATTCAAGGGCATTGTCATGACCGACTGGACCGAACCACGCACCACCGCAGCACAGATTCATGCCGGCAACGATGTGCTGTGCCCCGGCAACGACAAGCATGTGGCAGACATTATCAGCGATGTGAAAAGCGGCAGACTCTCTATGGGCGATGTCGATAAGGCTGTGAAGCGCATGCTGCAATACATCGTACGCACGCCACACTTCCGCGGCTACGCATTCAGCAACAATCCCGAACTGGCAGAACATGCCGCCATCACACGCCAAAGCGCAACTGAAGGCATGGTGCTCCTGAAGAATTCGGCAAACACGCTGCCAATGTCGGGCGTAAAGACTGTGGCACTCTTCGGTTCACAGTCGTATGCGTTCATGTCGTGCGGACTCGGTTCGGGATGCGTGAACACAAAGCATGTGGTAGATATGGTTGAGGGACTGAAGAACGCAGGAATAGCCATAACACCCGACATGGAGGCTGTTTACCGCAAGTATTTCGACTTCGTGGAGATGCGGCACAAGCTTGAAAACCCCAACGACTTCGACTGGGCAGTGGGTCGTTCGCAGTATCCCAACTTCGCACTCGCATGGGGTGCCATAGAGAACCAGGCAAAGAAGGCCGACATTGCAATTGTGACAATAGGCCATCAGACGGGAGAAGGACGCGACCGCCGCATTGAAGGCGAACAGGGATTCAAACTCACTGCCGACGAAATGGAACTCCTGCGCAACGTGAGCAAGGCATTCCATCAGCAGAACAAGAAGATGGTAGTGGTGCTGAACTCCGGTAACGTGATGGAGACGGCTTCATGGCGCGACTTGGCAGATGCTATTCTCGTGGCATGGCAACCCGGACAGGAAGGCGGAAACTCGGTTGCCGACATACTCACCGGCAAGGCAAACCCATCGGGAAAACTCACCATGACATGGCCTATGGACGTGATGGATGTACCATCAAGCCACAACTTCCCGCTCTGCGACGGCAAGAACGAGCAGACAGCACTGCACAAAGAGGGAATAAACATAGGCTACCGCTACTTCAACACGGCACACAAGGAAGTGGCATACCCGTTCGGATTCGGTCTGAGCTACACCACTTTCGCATACAGTGCCCCCAAGGTGAAAAGCACGAAAAACGGATTCCGCGCAAGCATTACAGTCACAAATACTGGCAAAGTGGAGGGAAAGGAAGCCGTCCAACTGTATGTCAGCGCACCGAAAGGCAAGCTTGAGAAGCCCAAATGCGAACTGAAGGCTTTCGCAAAGACACGCAATCTGAAACCGGGCGAGCAACAGACACTCTACTTCGATGTCACCAATTACGGACTTGCATCGTTCGACGAGGCTGCCAACCAGTGGATCAGCGATGCCGGAACTTACACCTTGAAGTTCGGAGCCAATGTGGAAGACATACGCTCCACCGCAACCTACCGCCTCGGCAAAGTGTTCACGAAGAAAGTGAACGATGTGCTTAACCCCAATCACACACTCTAACCGCCCGGACGGGAACGGAACTTAGCAAAACGAAAAAAGCCGCACGGCAGAGACATGACATCTCGCCGTGCGGCTTTTGGGATTATACAATAAAAAAAGAGGATTGGCTTGAAAACCAATCCTCTCTCATTTCATGTTCTTATAACAGCATTAAAGTAACTGACAGAATGGTTATTTGGCTGCTGGTTCCTTTTTCTTTGTAGTCTTCTTTGCCTCTGTTGCATGAGCAGCGGCAGGCTTCTTTGCGGCAGTTGCCTTCTTTGCGGCAGGTTTTTTGGCAGCTGTACCGCTTACGGCCTTGGCCTTGTCAAGCTGTGTGCGAAGCTTGGCTTCGGCAGCTTCAATCTTCTCTATCTTGGTTTGCAGGCGTGTTATCTCCTTCGACTTCATTTCAATCTCCTCGTCCTGGTTCTTGATTGTGGTGAGAAGAGAGCTCAGCTCGTCATTATCCACATCCTCCGGATAAAGGGAATTCACACGGCTTATAAAGTCGCCAAGAACGTTCATGTAGTTGGTGAAAGCATCGAATGGACTGCTGTAAATGCCTCTGTCCACGAAAACATTCGATGGCTTGGTGGTCATCTGGCGGAAGTTGTTGCTTGCCTGCAGGTAGTCCCAGTCCTGATTGATGCGTGGGTCGTCGGCAATGCGCACGCGGTCGGCAACGCCGTAAAGCTTGTTGAAAGCCTCACGCTGCATCGGATTGCCAAGCCATGAGCTAACATCACGTTCCTCATCAGTCCAGCTCAGTGTGTCGGGAACGTCGAGAGAACTTACGCTGCTGTAGTTGTCGCACACCTCTGAAGGCGTGGAGAATGTTATTCCGCGCTCCTTTGCACAGACAGGAAGAGCCTTCAGGAAGTCAAGGATATGGCTCGACAAAGGCTGGGCAACGCCTATGGCAGAGAGTTCCATGAATATATTCACCACTTTCTCCTCTTCCGGGAAGCGTGCAATCTTGTCGATATAGTTGTCGGCAAACAACGGATAGCCCTCCCAGTCGCGGTTGTTGAAGCGCAGAGAGATGTCGTCGCTGAGCGAAACATCACGCAAAAGGAGCTTAAGGTTGGGCGCAAGCGAACAGTTGTAAACATAGTGTGGCGACTTCCAACCCAATACATGTCTTGCACCTTCGGTGAGCATGCCCTTGAATCCCATCTGTGCAGCCTGGTTACCAATGTCATCACTGTAAATAAGCGATGAGTTGCGGAGCACTTTGGGAGTCTGTCCGAAATACTCCTTCATCTTCTGGCACTGGCGACGCACTTCGGCTTCGAAGCTCTGCTCATTGGCAAGCGACGCAAGTCCGTGTGAATAAGGTTCGGCAAGGAACTCCACGCAACCGGTTTCATTAAGTTCCTGAAGCTTCTCAAGCACTTGAGGAGCATGGATTTCGAGCTGCTCCATACCCACACCCGACAAAGAGAACGCAACTTTGAAGTAGTTGCCGTTTTCCTTTATCATCTCACCGAGGGCGTTGAGGGCAGGCATGTATGAACGCTCTGCAAGGTCGTTGATTATGCGCTCGTTCTCGTAGTCGTCATAATAATAATGGTCTGTACCTATATCGAAGAAGCGGTAACGCTTCAGTTGGATATTCTGGTGTATCTCAAAATATAAACAAATTGTTTTCATTGTCTTTTCTTTGGTTTGATTTTTGTAAAGATGATTGTCCTTAAGAATATTCGTCACTACTACAATTCATGCGCAATGACACGCTCATACAGGTTCTTTATCCTTGCGCCCACTTTCTCCCATGTTATCTGATCGACCTCGCGTTTGCCTTCATCCTGCAAGTAATGGAAGAGACTTTCGTTGTGGCAGATAGAATAAATGGCATCGGCAAGAGCATTGATGTCCCAATAATCCACCTTGATACAGTTGTCAAGAATCTCTCCGCAACCACTCTGTTTCGAGATGATTGTAGGTGTTCCGCACTGCATAGCCTCAAGAGGCGAGATGCCGAACGGCTCGCTCACGGACGGCATGACATAGACATCGGAGGCTTTCAGGCACTCATACACTTCCTTTCCACGCATGAATCCGGGGAAATGGAAACGGTCGGCAATGCCACGCTCGGCTGCAAGATAAATCATTGCGTCCATCATGTCGCCGCTACCAGCCATACAGAAGCGCACATTACGGGTGCGATGAAGCACCATATTGGCTGCCTCCACGAAATATTCAGGACCTTTCTGCATCGTAAGACGACCGAGGAATGTCACCACTTTCTCCTTTCCCGTATGGTCGGGACGCGGGATATCCTGCAGTTCCTGGCGCAAAGGATACACCGCATTGTGCATGGCGAAGCACTTGCGCGGGTCCTGATGATACTGATTTATAACAGTCTGGCGTGTGAGTTCGCTCACACACATGATGCAGTCAGCATTGTCCATACCGTCTTTCTCGATGGAATAGACCGTGGGATTCACCTTGCCGCGGCTGCGGTCGAAATCGGTTGCATGCACATGTATGCAGAGAGGCTTTCCGGAAACCTTCTTGGCATGGATGCCGGCAGGGAATGTCAGCCAGTCATGGGCATGGATAATGTCGAATTCTTCGGTTCGCGCCACGACGCCGGCAATGACTGAATAGTTGTTTATCTCGTCGTGAAGGTTCGAGGGATAGCCTCCCGCAAACTCCATACAACCCAAGTCATTGACATGCATATAATTGAAATCGGCATAAATATGGTCGCGAAGACGATAGTAATAATCGGGATCCATGACATTGCCCACACGGCTTTTCACATAATCGTAATCCACATCGCGCCATGCAATAGGCACGCAGTTCATGGCAACGATGTGTGCCGCACTTCTGTCCTCGTCGCCGAAAGGTTTCGGCAGGCACAGCGTTATATCGACATCACCTTGGGCATGAAGGCCCTGTGATATTCCAAAGTTTGCGGTTGCAAGTCCACCATACACATGAGGAGGATACTCCCATCCAAACATTAAGACTTTCATACTTGTTAATCCTCCTTATTTATTAATATTTATACTTTTCAAGAAGTTCAAGAGTACGCAGCACTCCTGCAACATTCACAGCGAAAGAGATGGCTCCACGACCGTTGAACGGAGGATTGCCATCAAACAGTTCGGGGATGGTTCCAAGGCAATGGTTCACCATTTCGTCCTCATATCCCACCATCTGACGCTCGATGAAGCTGAGACGTGTGCGTTTGAAAATCTTCAGACAAGCCTCCATATAGAATCCGCCAAGCCATGGCCATGCCGTACCCTGATGGTAGGCGTAGTCGCGCTGAGTCTGGGGTCCGACATACATCGGGTTGTATCCGCCGCTTTTCGGCGACAGAGAGCGCAGGCCTTTGGGCGTAAGCAGCTCGCGGGTACATACATCAAGTACACTCTTCTGCTGTTGCTGGCTGAGCGGAGAATAGTCGAGTGCGACAGCAAATATCATATTCGGACGCACGCTCCAGTCCTGTCCGATTCCCTCTGCCACATAGTCGAAGAGGTAACCGAATTCGTTCACGAATACATCCAGGAACGATTTACCGCACAATTCAGCACGTTCTTCGAGCATTTTCGCTTCGTTTTCGTTGCCGAATTCAGCCGCCATTGAAGCGCAGAATTTAAGTGCATTATACCACAAGGCATTGAATTCCACAATATAGCCAGTGCGTGGAACCACCGGATGTCCGCCTGCTGTGGAGTTCATCCAAGTGACGGCTTTTTCTCTTCCCTCACTGTAAAGGAGTCCGTTCTCACGCAGTTCGAGATTCGGATGAGTGTCGGCGAGTATGAAATAGACCATATCTCGCAACAGTTTTCCGTATTTGCGGTAGCACTTTTCACGGTTTGAATGCTTTGCATACTGCTGTATTGCCCATATCGCCCAAAGCATGACATCGGGTTGGTCGAGTTCATATATCTTCACCGTCAAAGGCTTGCCTTCCATGAATTCATAGAGTCCGCGTGACGCAGTCTCCATCACAAGCTCGAAATAATCCTCCTCCTCAATAGAGAGGGTAAGACCCGGCAGAGCGATGAACGTATCGCGTGCGCGGCACTTGAACCATGGATATCCGGCAAGGATATAGCGTTCGTCCTTCTTCGTGCGGTTGTGGAACTGGTGCGCAGCGTTCACAAGACAGTGGAAGAAGTTGTCGCGTGGGCTTCGTTCGTCCACTTCCTTTTCAAACAAACGCTTCAACCCGCCTGTCTTACATTCGGAAGTTGAAGCCGAGAAGACGATGCTTTCGCCTTTCTTTATAGGCATTTCAAAATATCCGGGAACATAGAGGTCTTCATTTGAAGCATATCCACGCTCCTGCTCTTTCGGGTATTCCACGCCACGATACCAGTCGGGCAGGAACACAAATTCGTTTTTCTTGCTGAACTGCATGTACAAGTCGGGGTATCCGGCATACATGCATGTCTTTATGCCGTTCTCCGCTTCGGAATACTCGCGGGAGGCAACTGAGTTCTCATGCGTAAACTGTCGCACGCTACGGAAGGCGAGGAACGGGCGGAAACGCAATATTGTTTCCGAATGGGCGTCCACCAATGTATAACGAATAAGGATTCTGTCCTCGTAATGCTGGAACACTACTTCCTTCTTAAGCACCACTCCACCGACACGATAGATGGTTGTCGGCACTTTGTCGCAATCAAATTCGCGTATATACTTGTGCCCTTTCGGGCTGAAATTATTACCCTGATACTTGTGCAAGCCAAGGTTGAACTCCGCTCCATGCTGTATGACTGTAGCGTCGAGCGATGACAGCAGCACATGGTTGTCGTCGTCCATCTCAGGCACAGGCACCACCAATAGTCCGTGATACTTGCGCGTATTGCAATCGACTACGGTGGAGCAGGAATATGCTCCCGAGCGATTGGTGCGCAGCAACTCACGCGGCAGAGACTCTTCCAAGTTGGTCATCAGAGCTTTTTCGAATCGCAAATAACTCATAGGTTTAAATTAAGGTTCGTTAATAGTATGTCTTATGTCAGTAACAGCGGCTGCCTTTTATCGGCAGTCGTCTTACGAACTCAAAGGTAATAAATTTTACATTATGTGCAAAATAAATATAACTATATTTTTCAAATTTCACAATTAAGTGTCATTTTTTCATGTTTATGTAGCCGATGTTGCATAAAAAGGCTGCATAAACCTTAAAAAAGACATCAGCCTGACATCATACAGTTTGCTTATGACGCCAGGCTGATGCCCTATAAACAATGTCTATACAATCAATCGGGAATGAGGAAGTTTATCACTTCCTGCTCCACCGTCACTGTGAACGGTCCTACGGGTGTCTTCATGAGTCTTCCGTCAATGCCGACGAGGGCTTTCTTCGCCTCCAGAACGTTCACCTTACGCGTGCGGTATGGATGCACGCTGCGATGATTGAGGAACTTACCGCGCAGGAACAGATATATGCCTTCAAAGAGTTGTGTCATCTCCGGGTGATACACCACCGACACATCGAGTTGCCCGTTGTACGGCACCGCATTGGGAGTCTGCCCGTAACCGAGCGAATTGCCAATGCATACGGTCATCACATTGCGCTTTATCTCGTCGGTGTTTATTTTCAGATGCATCCTGTATTCAAGCCGTTGGAACACGAGCAGTATGAAGGAGAAGAGGAATGAAAGCGTGCGCGAACCGAAGAAATGGTGTGTCTGCCGGCGCAGATTCATTATCGCCGCGATGAATCCGATGTTTATGCAGTTGAGGAAATAGCGGTGACACGCCTCGTTGCGCTTGTTGGTATATCTGATACATCCGAGGTCGATTTTCCTCACACGCCGCTTCTTGAGCCATGCAATGGTCTGTTCGACATTGCCCTCCTTGAATCCCCAGAAATGTGCGAAGTCGTTCATCATGCCGTTAGGCACCACTCCCAGCGCAACCTCGCTGCGCACTCTCGCATCAGTCTGCATCAGACAGTTCACGGCGTCGTTGAGTGCGGAGTCGCCTCCGACAATAACAATGGTCTTGTAGCCATTGTTTATCATCATCGTCACGAGTCTATCCACGCTTTGCGTGCTCTCGCTTTGCACAAAGTCGTACTCGATGCCGTTCTCCTTCAGGCACCGTTCTATCTTCTCCCAACGGCGGTTTGGGCGGAAAGGTTCATGTTTCGGGCAGTAAAGGATGCCCCAGCGGCTTTCGTCAATCATTTTTGTTTGTGTTATCGGGATTATTGTTTCTTTTCGTTCAGCTCCATTATCAGCTCCACCTTGTCATCCATCGGCAGCGAGGCGTCTATCCAATTGATGTGTATGCCCCTCCGCTCCATTCCGCGGAACCATGTCATCTGACGCTTTGCAAACTGGTGTATCGCTATTTCAAGGCGGCTGAGCATATCGTTGTATGTGGTCTTGCCTGTCACATATTCCGTGACAAACTTGTATTCGAGTCCGTAATACATGAGCGATTCGGCACTCACTCCCTCAGCCAGCAGTCCTTTCACCTCGTCAATCATGCCCTCATGCAGACGTGCTTCGAGTCTGTCGGAAATCCGGCGGCGGCGTGTTTCCCTGTCCACATCCACGCCTATGACGAGCGAACTGATGCCGGGCATCTCGCGTTCAGGCGTGGGGTGCTGCAGGTTGTAGGTCTCTATCTCTATGGCCCGTATGGCTCTTTGCACCGTATCGACATCGCTGCGGTTGTGCATGTTGCTTCCCGTCTGTTCCTTCAGAGCCTTGAGCATTGCCGTAAGCTCGTCAAGCGACTTTGCGGAAAGGCTGTCGCGCAACTCCTGGTTCTGCGGCACCGGAGAGAGGGCGTAGCCGTTGAGCACCGCCTCGATGTAGAGTCCGGTTCCGCCACAGAGCACGGGTGTCCTGCCACGGGAGGTTATGTCGTCGTATGCCGTATGGAAATCGCGCTGATATTCAAACAGGTTATACTTGTAACCCGGCTCGGCTATATCGATAAGATGATATGGGATGTGCTTTCCGCCCACCTCGTAATCGGCAAGGTCCTTGCCCGTCCCGATGTCCATACGGCGATACACCTGGCGCGAGTCGGCACTGATTATCTCGCCGCCGATGCGACCGGCAAGGGCGGCGGCAATAGAGGTCTTCCCGCTTGCTGTGGGTCCTAAAATGGTTATCATCCTATTGTGTTCCATCAGTTTATGCTTGAATCAATCCACAAATATACATAAAATCCGTGGTTTTTACCATCATTTTGGCGAAAATTCGTGAATAATCGACGGAAAAGCCGCCTCTGCGGAAGCATTTCAGCGTATTATACGAGAAAAGCCGCACAAGTTGTCTTGTGCGGCTTTTGTATTTATAGCGTTACGGCAAATGATTAACCGTTGTGCTTCTTCATGATCTTGATGAGCTCAACTACCTTGTGAGAGTAGCCAATCTCGTTGTCGTACCAAGATACAACCTTTACGAAGTTGTCTGTGAGATATACACCTGCGTTAGCGTCGAAGATAGAAGTCAAAGCGCAGCCGAGGAAGTCTGAAGATACAACTGCGTCCTCAGTGTAACCGAGTACACCCTTCAACTCACCCTCAGAAGCAGCCTTCATAGCAGCGCAGATAGCCTCCTTAGAAGCGGGCTTCTTCAAGTTTACAGTCAAATCTACAACTGAAACGTCGAGAGTGGGGACACGCATAGAGATACCAGTCAGCTTGCCGTTGAGCTCAGGAATAACCTTACCTACAGCCTTAGCAGCACCAGTAGAAGAAGGAATGATGTTGCCGGCAGCAGCACGGCCACCACGCCAGTCCTTCATAGAAGGTCCGTCAACAGTCTTCTGTGTAGCTGTTGTAGAGTGAACAGTTGTCATAAGACCTGTCTCAATGCCGAAGTTGTCGTTGAGAACCTTAGCGATAGGAGCCAAGCAGTTTGTTGTGCAAGATGCGTTAGAAACGATCTTCTGGCCGTTGTACTTGTCAGTGTTTACACCGCAAACGAACATATCAGCCTGGTTGCCGTTAGCGTCAGCCTTAGAAGGAGCAGAGAGCACTACATACTTAGCACCAGCCTTGAGGTGCTTCTCAGCCTTGTCGTAAGCGAGGAACAGACCTGTAGATTCAACTACATACTCTGCACCAACCTCGTCCCACTTCAGGTTTTCGGGATCGCGCTCAGCTGTAACACGGATGTGGTTGCCGTTTACGATGAGTTCGCTCTTCTCTACGTCAGCCTCGATAGTACCGTCGAAATGACCGTGCATTGTATCATACTTGAGCATGTAAGCCATGTAATCTACCGG
>OIWU01003590.1_pt1 | contig 11782 bp, 10 predicted proteins | sample 1587711 | NCBI WGS metagenome assembly OIWU01 (sample SAMEA3888909, study PRJEB22519) | human gut metagenome | biome: human gut; feature: human-associated habitat; material: faeces | place: Denmark | collected 2010 | reverse complement strand
CGAGTTGATGTTTTTTTACATCTTTGCGGAGCACGATCGAGATCGCGCGGTTTCACACTCTCGGCTGAAAAAATCTCCCCGGGTACACAAACATGAACGCGGGAAAGCGGCCGTTGCTGATTTGGCAAACTCCCCATGGAATTCCACCGTACCGCTGAAATAACCCCCTAGAAACACATGCTCCAAGAGGCAGGGGCTCTCAAAATATGAATGAAAAAAACACTGCCTCGCACATCGTTTTTTGCCTTTGCAAAGGCTTCGGCCTTTGCCCCTTCCCTGCTTGTTTTTGTCAATGCAGATGAAATAATCTTATTATTATAATAAAATAGAAAAACATGATTTCCGAAAAAGAATACACGTTAAAATAACGGTTTTTCTCTACATAAAATCATTTTACAAAGGCAAACAAGTAACTATCCGACGCTATGACGTTGTATATGCCTCTATAAAGAGAATAGTCCTCCTATATCGCTTTATAAAACAAAAACGAAAAAAGATGGTTTTTCTTTTCCGTCTATTATAAAACGAAAAGAATAATCTTTCTCCTCCATCGTTCCCTTCCGGAACGCGACCAGACGGGTAAAAAACGTATTTCTACGTTCATTCAAGCTGGTTACCTTATAATGGAGGAAATACACATAGCGCATAGGGGAAGAGGTTGAGCCATGAGGTACTCGCCTGAAGAAATCTTCAAAAAGTTCATTAATTCTGTTTTGTCCGATGCGTCTTTGGACTTCTTCGTGAAGAGGGCGGCGGTATTCCTCTCTATGATGATGCCCGTTTCCTCCTTGTTCATTTTCCGATCAGTGGAAGGTTCCATTACAAAACTGGCCGAATGTAACAAAACACCCGCCATCAATATCAGCGACCACTTCGCCATTTCTCCGGAAAGCATGACCCGGTTGAGGACTGAAAAACACTTTTTCAGCGAAGGCGCCTGCAATCTGAAAATCTTTACCGGGCACGAAACCTGTGCGTACGCCGACGTGCACCGCTCTGTCTACAAGACGGATACATCGGCCGTGTACATTCCCTTGAAGTTTAACATGCTGAGGGAAACGAGCGTTACGATGGTTGTGCTATCGATGGGTGTGGACAACTATACGCAAGAACATCTCGATATCTGTTCCTGCCTCCAGCCTGTCTTTATCGATAATTTCCTGAACATCCTTTCCGAAAATTCTTCCGACCGCGCTTTTGACCTCCCGTCCCCAAAGAGCAAGCAGGAGCCGAACAGCAAGCGGAACAAGGACAATGCGGAACCATTTCAGACATTCAACGAGGTCACCATCAATTATATCATCAAGGCGCTCAACCGCACCAACGGCAAAATCTCCGGACAGGACGGCGCTGCCGAACTCCTCGGCCTCAATCCGAGTACCCTCTGGTCGAAGATCCGCAAATACCGCATCGACGTGAAAGGGCTTGAGCGCGAATAGCGATTTCTGACGTGCAAGATACCGCGAAGGCCCTCCCGGACTGTATCCGGGAGGGCCTTCGTTATGTTGAGGGATGCAGGACGCTTGCCGGGGCCCCTACTCTGTTGACTCAAGAAAACTTCTTGGTTGGGCCGCGCAGCGATCCGCCGAAGCCTGCCGGGGCTCAGTCGTCCCCATCCCCGTCTCCATCGCCATCACCGTCATCCCCTTCCTGCCCGCCAAGCCCCTCGCCCGAGGAGAAAAGCGGTGCGTTCTTCCGTGCATCCTCTTCCCTCTCCGTAAGTTCGTTTTCCGCCATCTGTTTGCGGAAAAAGAACCATCCTGCGACAAGGGCAATACACAGAAAACCGATCCAGTCGAGCCATGCGTCCACGCCATTCCTTCCTGCTGCGATGGCGGCGTTTCATTAATGCGCCGGGACAGGCCCTTCCGGGGCCGTCTCCCGGGAGGGCCGGACATCGGACTCCCGGCTGCTCCTGCGTCTCTTTCGGAACGGGTTCCGGTGGTGCCACAGATTCCCCTGCGGCGCAACAGCTCTACCGATAAGGCCGAAATGTTCCTGAAAGACGGGAATCGCCCGATTTCCTTAGCCCTGTTTTCCCCAACCATCCGGCAGCGAAAAGGAAAAGGAAGAAGAGCAAGACGGAAAAAACGGACATGGGATTCCAAAACGCCGGACAGGGAATCATCACTGTTTGACACTTGTGTGCAGGGACAATAGATTCCAATGTGTTCCGGAGCCCGTGTTTTTGGATGCGGCCTTTTCCATGCATTGGCGTGGAACGGAAAATGAGCGGGGTTTCCTTTCCAGGAGCGCAACGCGTATTCCTTCCCGAAGAAAAGGATGTTAGACAAAGAACGCCGGATCGGGGCGACCCGGCGAGGCGGGCGCGCGCCCGTGGCAACCAGCCCTGAGACGAACGATGATCCTGTCCACAAAGAACAAATTGGTACTGCTCGTCGCCGGGTCGCTGATCCTGCTCGCTGTCGGAGTGGGCCTGTTCTCCATGTATAGCGTGAAAAGAACCATGCTGGAGGAGCAGCGCCGGAGCAGTGTGAATACCGTTGCCCTTGCGACATTCAACGTGATGGATCGCTACCAGATCCTGTTCCGCAGCAAAGCGGATCAGGCCGTCGCGCTCCAGCATAACCTCAGCTGGCTGGCGAAACTCATCACCACGCTGGTGCATGATCCATCTGAGCGCTTTAAGATCATGCAAAATTTCCCCTTGCCCGAGGGGATCAGCCTCATGGCGATCGACCCCAGCGGCGAGATCAAACTCGTGCGCGGCGATCTGGAGAAAGACGACAACCCCTACCTCCTCCGCGACATCAAAGACCGGCCCGTGGGCCCCACCATGCGAGCCCTCGCGGAAAAAGGCCTCCCCGCAACCTGTTTCGTCCAGTGGGACGCCGGGGGCAAAAAGCAGCGGCTGTACGGAACGCACCTGTACCTTCCCGGAGAGGGAGGGCTGCTCGTGGGCCTGTGGGCCAACATCGACAAGCTCGACGAGCATCAGCAGCGGCTCAAGGAAGACAGCATCCGGGAGCTCCAAAACGAATTCGGAAAACAACGGATAGGGCCTTCGGGTTTTCTGTTCGTCACGGACTCCAAAGGTATCCCGGTAATCGGGCCGGAAGGCATGAACACCACCCTCTCCGGCATCAATCCCAAAACAGGCAACACTCTTATCGCCGATATCCGCAATGCTTCGAAAACACCGGAAAATCCTGTTGAAGCATCGATCCAGTCCTTGATCAAGCGCGCGCCGTCCCGTGACGCCCTGCTTTTCGTGCGCCATGTCAAGCCGTTCGATTGGTATGTCACAGGCGTCGTTTACACCGACGAAGCCAGCGCGCCCGGCAAGCAGCTTTCGTTTCTGCTCATAGCGGCCATCCTCGCCGCTACGCTGTTCATCCTGCCCGTGGCGCTTCTTATGGTCACGCGGCTGACCTCACCGCTGGCGAAACTCGGAGATTACGCCCGCAAGCTCCCTGAACAGGATTTCATGGAGGACGCACGGCCAACGCCCCTGCTCGCCGCCCTCGCGGACGGCAAACACGGAGGAGAGATTGCCAGCCTCGCCAATTCACTGATGTTCATGGATAAAACACTCCGGTCACGGGTCCGTGAGCTTATGGAGGCCACGTCCAGCCGCGAACGCCTCGAAGGTGAGCTCAGCGCCGCCACCGAAATCCAAATGGGGTTCCTGCCCAAGCCCCTGCCCCCGGACGTGGCCGCCGGGCGGTTCTCACTGGCGGCGAGCCTCGTCCCGGCCCGGGAAGTGGGCGGCGACTTGTATGACTTTTTCATGCTCGACGACAGGCACCTGTGCTTCATCATCGGGGACGTGTCCGACAAGGGCGTGCCTGCCTCATTGTTCATGAGCATGACCTTGACCCTCATCCGATCTCGGGCGGGTTCCCACCCCTCGCCGGAGCACCTCATGGCCGAGGTCAACGAAAACCTCGCCCGCGACAACGCCAAGTGCATGTTCGTCACACTGTTTATCGGCGTGCTCGATCTTGATACCGGAGAACTGCTCTACGCCAACGGCGGGCACAATCCCCCTTCGGCTCGGCGACGACGGCGTGGCATGGCTCAAAGGCATCAGCGGGCCTGTGGTCGGCGCGATGGAAGGCATGAACTATACCTTGCTTCGCACCGTGGTCCGGCCCGGCGAAACCCTCTTCCTCTACACCGACGGGGTGAACGAGGCCATGAACGCGGAAGGCGACGTCTATTCCAACGAAGCGATGTTCCGTGCCCTCGCCTCCTCACCATCACGGGAACCGGCCAGTGTGCTCCGGCATATGCTTGACGATGTGTCCGTCCATGTCAACGGCAACACCGCCTCGGACGACATGACCATCCTGTGTGTCCGTTATTTCGGAGGAAAGCGCTGACGATCCTTCACCGCTGGTGATGGAAGAGAGCAAACTGGCCCGCACGATAAGCTTATTCATAAGGTAAAGGGATGCCACCTTAACAGAGCCCAATCAATGGGGGATGGAGAAAAAGGGACGCTATGGACGTCCCTTTTTTGTCATTTCTTCCAGAACTTCCACCAAGGGCATAACGGCAAGGCCCCTCTGCTCCTGTGCAAGGAATGCCCGGACAATATCTCTTGAATGCACCCCAATTCCAAAATCAGCCTGTTGACGGCGTGCTGCATGTCCCGCACGGAAGGAGGTGGGTCTTCGTTCACGAGGGTACGCAACTCTTCAAATGCATTCGCCGCACGCACCATCTCCTCCTCTATTTCCTCCCGCGAAAAGCTTTCTCCGCCTTGGAGACGAGCCTCCAGCCAACGCATCAAAATGTCGTTACCCAAAGCCAAGCACAATCGAGGAATCATTTCCAAGCTCGGCATATACGTATCGTTTATATTGAAGTAACGCTTGGTGACTGAATGTGACACGCCAAGGCGCTCCGCTATCTCATCTCTGGTCAGGCCGCTTTCTTCCTTGGCGAGGCGAAGTGCTGCCTTGCCCGTCATCATCCCCAAATCCGTCATGCTGTTTTCCTCCCAACAGGTGAATGAAGTGGATGCCCTCTTTCACGAGGATCAATCAGGTCCATTCTTTTTTATACATTGGGAGTATTCTCTTTTGCACATCGTATTAGAGCTTGTATCGTTAATATCTTTTTATATGTGTTGGTTATCAACTCTATACTAGCTATCGCAAACGATGTTTCCATGATTATAGATTTTTAAATATATGTCAGGATATCTTCTCTTCAAAAGAAAGATACCATGACAAGAAAACGGTATGACAATAGGATAAACAACTCTCCATGCTCTTTATAGGAGGAACTATGGGTATCCCACAAAAAAGCCTCGTGATCGGCGCTTGCGAAATCGCCTGCCACTACCCGGAGCTCTCACTCAACGACGCGGCAGGAGATGCTCTCCAACTCGCTGAAAAGATCCGGCTTTACGGCATTGAGGAAAACCAAAAGAAAGAGACTGTCTTTATCGCAGCTTGCCGTTTTGTCAGTGCTGATAAAGATCTCACGCCTCAAAAAGCGGTAGAGAAGGCTTTACGGCTATGGGACATCATTGAAGCATGACGGAAAAGCAATATTGGAAAACGGTAAACCGATGGGAATGTGCTCTCTCATGGGGTTAGGCCGTGGCACAAGATGAAATCGGAGCCCTGCCCACAAAAAAGGAGCCAAAATCCAAAAACATCCCTCCCGACATGCGTCAAGAGGGATGTTCTGGACATAGCGTGAAGCCCCGGGAGAGTCATCACATGATGTTGAGGCCGGGCATCTTCTTTCAATGCATCATTGTTTCAAACGATCTGCATACCGCCCTTAGCTCATTCATACCATATTACTTGTTCCCCCTCGCAAGGTTGCGGGAAACCACCATGAGGGCGGCAAGCATGACGAGCAGCAGGGCCGTGCCCATGAGCAGGGCATAATCCTCCATCTGCAGGATCGTGTACAGCAACGAGTACAGGGCCACGAGCAATACGCCTATCCCTATACCTTCCTTATAATTCCGCAGGGCGAAACCGACATAGCACGACACCATCAGTACAATGCATCCCGACGCCGAAAGGTAGGATGTCAGAAAGGCCAGATGCTCGGACAACGACAGCAGGACCAGATAGAACACCACCATCGACAGCCCCACGATGCCGTACTGTACCGGATGCAGCCGCGCCCCAAGACCCATTTCAAACACAATGAACGCAAGGAAGGTCAGGCCGATGAACAGCACGCCGTACTTCACCGAGCGTTCCACCAGCTTATAGTGCGTACCGGCTTGGTACAGATCCACGCCGACGGCAAACTCCGTGAAATGCCTCGGCCACGTGTGCAGCGTGCCAAGGTTCGGATACGAGCGCGCCAATGAGGGCACGCTCCACACCGCGGAGAAGCCCGTGTCCGAAGTCTCATAAGAGGCCGGAAGCACCTGCCCTTGAAAACTCGGATGCGCCCACGGCGAACGCACCTTGATCTCCGTGGTTTCGCCCGCCGTCGCAAACCGGATGCCGCCGCTGCCGCTCAAGGCCAGGCGCTGCGAAAAGTCAAATGTCCCTTGCCCCGCATTCAAGGCAATGGGAACACGGAAACCGGACGGAAGGTTCTCGAACGGCTGCGTACCCGGCTCGGCGCTGTGCGGGACACCGGCCCAAACGAACGGGCTCGCCTCGCGGAGCGCACTCGGGTGGCTCAGGCCCGTGACTACAAAAGACCGGGCATAATCCACATCAACCAGCGCGGGGACGATGCGGGTCAGCGCTTCCCTGGACGGCAATGTAAACTGCCCGGAAATACCGATCTCGGACGTATACACCAGCGCCCTGTATATCCCCCTACGGCGGGATTCTGGATCAAGCGTGGCGTCAAAAGACAGACGCGACGGCAGGATGACGAAATAGCTCGCCTCCAGCCTTGTTTCGCGTACCAGCCTGTCCTTGCCTCCCTCGACGGGCACGACGCGTTCCCGCTCCACACGTTCCGTATACGGGACCAGCAGATACGGGCCGGAAAGCTGCTGCAGCCCGCCCCATGTCCGGCTGATGTCCGCCACCACTTCACGGTACAGCGACGAGCGTTCCCCTACGAGGCTTTCCACCATCAACAGCGGAATCAGGAGCAACAGTGCGATGCCCGCTACGACGGCGTAACGAAACATCATCGAATCCTTCAATTGATCCTGCAACACGGCCTTGTCCGTATTGTGCGGCGTCTCCACAACATCCTCCACGGGCAACTGAGGTTCTCGGGCCTTTTCTGAAGGAGCCCCCTGCTCTCCAGACGTTTCGAACGCAAACGTATCTTCGGCGGTCAGGGATTCTGTCCGGGCCACCCCTTTCTCCGCAGCCCCCGGAGGAGGCAACGGCTCCGCCGCAGTAACCGGGGGCTGTCCGGAAACCCGGCGCGTCCGGCGCATGATCCATCTGACTATGGCCACGAAACCGATACACAACGGGATCAAAATCAACACGAGTACAAGCAGGCCGATCAACATCACTTCGAACATACTTTATTTCCTGTCAATGCGACTCAACAGTTCCACCAACGGGGAACACCGGAGGTTCCCTCCCCGCCAATGTGCACTCAACAGGCACGCACCGCAAGCCTTGCCTTCTATCCTCCGGAGACGGGACGTGCCTGTTCCGTCTTCTTTATTTTCTACCGCGTCACCCATACCAATGGAGCAGCCCTTCTCCGCACCCGGATTACCGCATAAACGGTATATCCGTACAGATACCAGTTACGCCAGCAAGGATGTCCGCGCGCCCCCCGAAGGGCTTTCCAAACATAAAAAAAGCCCTCCCGAAATCTCAGGAGGGCTTTGCTCAATCCATAGCAGGGTGGAGCACCACGCGGCCTTCCGCCAATGAGCGGGGCACGTCGATGATACGTTGGTTGCGCGACCCTCGGAACCGGATAATCAAGGACTTCTCCTCCAGTATGAAGGGGCCGTCCACAAGGATATCCAGCTGGCGCAGCAACGGCATATGCCGGCTGTCCGCAAGCAGCTCCTCATACAAATACCCGGTATAGCTCGTCAGATTGTACCCCGCAGCGCGCAGGCGCTCTGCCAGCGGCGCAAGCTTTCCGCTCTGTACGAACGGTTCCCCGCCGCTGAACGTTACCCCGCGCACGATGGGGTTTTTCCGCACGTCCGCAAACACCCAGTCGGGTGAAACCATGCGCCCGCCGTCGAAAGGGTGCGTCGTCGGGTTGTGGCAACCCTTGCAATGGTGCGGGCAGCCCTGCGTAAACAGCACGTAGCGCAAGCCCGGCCCATCTACGATGGACTCCTCGACAATGCCGGATATGCGTATTTCGTCGCTCATACCAAAACCTCTGACTTCGCCAAGACGAGGGAGAATTGCGGAAGGGAGGGAAAAGCTTTTCTAAAGAAAGGGGGGAGCACCCCCACGCTTTTCCCTCCCTTCCCAAAGGCTTCTGCGCTTATTGGATCCCTGTTCACAGCTTTTTCAGCTTCAAAACGAAAGAACCCTAGTTACCGCAGCAGCCGATCTTGCAATGCTTCACGCGATCTTCGACTTCGGCGCGTTTGGCGTTGTTGAAACGATCCACGGTGCCGACGAGGTATCCGGTAATGCGACGGATACGTTCAAACTTCACGCCTTCGCCAACCAAAACTTTCTTGCTTTCAGTGTTCATCGAACCGTTCTCCAATACTTGGTTTAACAATAATGGGTATATCGGAAAATGCGGGTATCCGCACTTTGCTTGCTCATCAGCGCGACATTCACGCGCCTCTTCAATGCATTCCAGTTCAACCGCTCCAGCTGGGCTGTCCCCGAGCTATACGAATTGATCCAAGGCGTTCCTCTTAGCGAACGGGGATGGAAAAACTCACCCGTTCCAACAGCCGGAACGAACCCCTCCGCGCGGCCTCCCCACCAGTCAAAAGTCTTAGGAGGGGAAAGAGAGAGGGCTGGGAAGGGGAAGCCCTTCTTCAGAAGGGTTCCCCTTCCCAATATTCACCTAAATCACCATATTGGGCATCTTGTCCTCGGCTTCGAGGCGTTCCTCTTCAGAACGCACGTCGCGGATGTAGCCCTTGATCTTGCGCAATACTTCGATATCGACGCCTTCGCCGTCGTGACGCCCGCAGCGGGGGCACACGTCGCCGATGATGCCCGTGTAGCCGCACAGGGGATCACGGTCCACGGGATGGTTGATGGACCCGTAGCCGACGCCCATGTCCTTCATGGCCCGGATGAGATCCTCGAACGCCTCAAGGTTGTTCACCGGATCGCCGTCCACTTCCACATAGGTGATGTGCCCGCCGTTGGTCATCGCATGATACGGCGCTTCAAGACGGATCTTGTTGTAGGCGCTGATGCTGTAATAGACCGGGATGTGGAACGAATTGGTGTAGTAGTCCTTATCCGTAATACCTTCGATGGAGCCGAAACGCTTGCGGTCGAGACGTACGAACTTGCCGGAAAGCCCTTCGGCGGGGGTTGCGATCACCGAGAAATTGAGCTTCGTCTCGGCGGCCTTCTTGTCCGCCTTCTCGCGGATGAAGCCTACAATCTTGAGGCCAAGCTCCTGCGCTTCCTCGGACTCGCCGTGATGCTTGCCGATCAGCGCCTTGAGGCACTCCGCAAGGCCGATGAACCCCACGGTCAGCGTGCCGTGCTTGAGCACTTCGCGCACTTCGTCGTCCGGGCCGAGCCGTTCCGAATCGATCCAGATGCCCTGCCCCATCAGGAAGGGATAATTCTTGCACTTCTTGCACGACTGGATTTCGAGGCGCTCAAGAAGCTGCTCGAAGACCAGATCCACCATCTTGTCCAGCTCGGCGAAGAAGGCGTCGACGTTGTGATCCGCAAGGATGCCGAGGCGGGGCAGGTTGATGGACGTAAAGCTCAGGTTGCCGCGCCCGTTGACGATTTCACGGCTCGGATCGTTCATGTTGGCCATAACGCGCGTGCGGCAGCCCATGTAGGCGATTTCCGTCTCGGGATGGCCGGGCTTGTAGTAGGCCAAGTTGAACGGCGCGTCGATGAAGGAAAAGTTCGGGAACAGGCGTTTGGCGGACACGCGGCAGGCAAGCTTGAACAGATCATAGTTGGGCTCGCCTTCCCGGAAGTTGACGCCTTCCTTCACCTTGAAGATATGGATGGGGAAGATGGGCGTCTCGCCGTTGCCGAGGCCCGCTTCGGTGGCCAGCAGCACGTTGCGGATGACCATGCGGCCTTCGGGGGAGGTGTCGGTCCCGTAGTTGATGGAGCTGAAAGGGATCTGCGCTCCGGCGCGGGAGTGCATGGTGTTGAGGTTGTGCACCAGCGCTTCCATCGCCTGATACGTGGCCTTCTCGGTGTACTCAAGGGCCTTCTTGACGGCGAAGTCGATGTTCAGGGCGGGGGCGTGCTGAGTGAGGATCTCCCGGACGAAGGCAAGGCCCTTTTCATCAAGGATGGATTCGTTTTCCTCAATGTAGGCGCGCAGCCCGGCCTTTACATCATCCTTGCTCTCCATATTGTAGAGATCAAGGATCAGGCACAGTTCCTTGATGAAGGTCTTGGCGACTCCGGGGGCGAGGCCGTATTCGAAATTCGGGATGCTCTGCCCGCCGTGCTGGTCGTTCTGATTGGCTTGAATGGCGATGCAGGCAAGGGCGCTGTAGCTGCGGATATCGTTGGGTTCGCGCAGGAAGCCGTGGCCCGTGCCGAAGCCGCCCTTGAACAGCGTCTTGATGTCGATCTGGCAGCAGGTGGTGGTCAGGCTCAGGAAATCAAGGTCGTGGATGTGGATGTCGCCGTTCTTGTGCGCGAGGCTGTGCTTCGGGTTGAGGATGTACATCTCGTAGAACTGCTTGGAACTTTCGCTGCCGTAACGCAGCATCATGCCCATAGCGGTGTCGCCGTCGATGTTGGCGTTCTCGCGCTTGAGATCGTTGTCCTTGGCGTCCTTGAAGGTGAGGTCGCGGATGGTGGTCATGAGCCGGGTGTTCATTTCCCGGATCTTGGTCCGCTGGTGGCGGTACAGGATGTACGCCTTGGCGGTGCGGGCATGGCCGCTCTTGATAAGGGTTTTTTCTACCAGATCCTGCACCTGTTCCACATCGGGGACGGCGTCCTCGAACTGCTCATTGAGGCGCTCCAGCACTTCGGCGGCTATCTTGAGCGAAAGGACATAATCCTTCCCTCCCTGACTGCTGGCGGCACGGAAGATTGCCTGAGCGATCTTGTTCACGTCAAAAGGAACAATGCGTGCGTCACGTTTCCTGATAGAACTAACCATTCGTCATCTCACTCGCTTTAATCAAGAAAAAAAGGCTGTTTGCAGTTCGCAACAATATGTACTTGTTACTGAAAGGAAACAGATTCATACATCCAGCATAGCCTATCCGGCGACTCGGGGCTAGTGTCTAACACTCTTTTCCGAAAAGTTCTTTTTCGAACCACCCGCCGTCCGATTGCCTACCATCGGGACGCAAAAAAGGACGCCTTAGAGCAACGAGGCCCGTCGCTCTTTCGTTAAACCGGGGAGACCCACTATCAAAACTTTCTGAATATCCGAGGGTTGATATGCTCACCCCGATATCGGGGGCATACGGCAGCGAACCCTCGCTTGTCCGGGGGGATGTCTCTCTGCGTGAAGAAGGTGTAAACGCAAACCGGAAGAGGATCAACACCCCTGTACATGCCCAAGCGAAAGCTCTCTCCTCAAAAGCCCCGGGAAACAAGGCTTCCGTCGGGATGAAAAATTTTTCAGCTTTTTTTATACTCCGGCGAGTCATATCAGGGCCATTCTGTCAACCGCCAATTTGCAGCTAGTTACGCATAACTTTTCTTAAGTATTGAATTATTTTTTTCTAGAAATATCA
>OIWU01003586.1_pt1 | contig 11787 bp, 10 predicted proteins | sample 1587711 | NCBI WGS metagenome assembly OIWU01 (sample SAMEA3888909, study PRJEB22519) | human gut metagenome | biome: human gut; feature: human-associated habitat; material: faeces | place: Denmark | collected 2010 | reverse complement strand
TCAACGGGAAAGGGGAAGCTGCGAAGCTCTGAGGCGAAGCCGTCCACATCCGGGCGGCTTTTATACATCCCGGCGCGGTCACGGCTGTGGACGATGAGCCGGGAGATGGGGTACTTGCGGTATATCCCGGCGATCGCGGGAAACTCCGAGGTGTCGGCAAAGCCCATGCGCGTCTTTACAGAGACGTTGATTGGACAGGCAGCGAAGATATCCGCAAGGACAGCGTCGAGCGCGGCGAGGTCGCGCAGCATCCCGGAGCCCTTATGCTTTGAAACGACAGTCCCTGACGGGCAGCCGATGTTGAGGTTAATCTCCTCATAGCCGAGAGTCTGAAACTCCTTCGCGACGGAGATAAAGGGTGCGGCGCTGCTGCACAGAAGCTGCGGCACGAGCGTCAGGCCGTGGTTATTTTCGGGCAGTGTGTCCCGGAAGCTGCTGATCTTATAATTTCCGTTGCCGTCGGGAGCGATGAACGGCGCATAATACACGTCCGCGCCCGGAAACATCCGCGCGTGAATGCGGCGGTAGATGTATGAAGTGACCCCCTCCATCGGGGCAAAGCTGTAGATCATAATGCAGGTTCCTCTTAGAAGACTTTTTCATCACTATACACTAAAAGAACAGAATAATAAAGATAAAATTATTTTCCGTCAGACATGAAAAATTAATAAATGTCCTGTATAATAAATTGTCATAGAAAGCCGGGGGGAATCATAAGTGAAGCATCCGACTCTTGTAAGAGTGTTTTCGATAGTCCTGACGATAATGTGCGTGATAATGCTGGGCGGCGGCGCATCCGGCTTCGGCAAGGCTGCAAAGGAGCGCGATGAGCGCGCCGCCGAAGCGCAGCGCTATGAGGAGCGGATAGAGACATACCGCCAGACGGATGAAAAGCTTGCCGGCAGCATCAGCTATGAGGACGCATACAAGGTGCTCGAAGAGCTGCTTGCAGAGCATGACGATGAAGCGTCGCAGCACAAGACCGATCTCGCGGAATACTCGGCGAAGAAGGGCGGCTACAAGATGGCGGCGGCTCTTATGGATGATGCGAAGCTTGAGCTGGCCGCGGCAAAGGCTCAGGTCGAGGATGGGAAGCAGCAGCTCGCCGAAAAGGAAGAGCAGCTGAAGTTCCTGACGGATCTTTATGAGAACAACAAGGGACTTGTTGCGGACGGTATAAGCACCGCCGCAAACGGAAAGGTCGAGTGCGGCGCGGAGGCCGCACGGCTTCAGGCTGTTGTGGATAAGCTCAACGCGCTGATAGCTGCGGAGCCGAAAGCACCGGAAGAACCTACAGAGCCGACCAAGGTCGATGAACCGACCCCGGTCGAGAAGCCCGCGGACGAGAGCGACAGCGAAAAGATGGAGGAATATAACCGCTATCTGGAGCAGAAGGCGGCTTATGAAAAATACCTTGAGGACAAGGCAGAATACGATAAAAAGCTCGAGGAATATAACACGGAGCTTGAAAAATACAAAACAGAGCATGATGACTGGGAAAAGCAGTGCGCCGAGGTAAGGGCGGAGGCCAATTTCTCGCAGAGCGCACAGGTGCTGCGCAGTCAGGCCGGCGCGCTCGAAGCGCTGGGAAATGAAATATCTGCCGCACTGCCGCCGGAGATCGCGGGCAGCGGGATAGGCGCTGAAATAGGCGCGGGTATTCTGGAGCACCTGCTTTTTCTGGCGTTCGTAGCCCGGAAGGTCACGCAGGCGGATGGTGTCGGGATGGATGATCGGGAGCGCCGAGCCGTCGTCCTGCATGGAGAACGCAGAGGACTGCGCGAAAAAGCCGTAGCCTTCGCTCCGGTAGTAGCCGGCAAGCTCCGCGCCGGTGGTGAACGGAAGCGCGGCGGACGGCGCGAAATCGGGCAGCGAACGCAGCGCATCCGCATCAAAATGCAGAGCTGCCGCCTCGCACAGCTGACTGCCGGAGAGAGCGAGCAGGCCGTTCAGCACCTCGATGTCGTGGGTCGCGGCGGCGAGCAGCGCATCCGCCGGGGCGTCGATCGTGTCGGTCAGCGTGTTGACGTCAAAGTGGACCGCGTTCAGAAAGGAGCGGGAAATATCGCCGCAGGCGAAGCGTGCCGCGCACAGCGCACCGTAGCGGTCCGCGAAATCGGCCGCAGAGCGGTCAAAGGCGGAAAGCGTCTCGGCGTATGCGTTCACGAGCGGGAGCCTGAGTACGCCGCGCAGAACGGAAAGCGCGTGCAGACGCAGAGAAAGGTCGGAAAGTTGCATGGGTGACACCTCTTTATATATTGTGCGTTGCTTTTAGGATAACACACCCGGACACGGTTTTCAACATAAGATGAAAGAGAAAAGTTCACGTGCACGGAAAATCTGAATGCACGGAAACATCCACAGGCTGTGGACAACGGGAGGCGCTGATATGAATTTTGCTCTGCTGGTCTGTCGGGGACAGACCGAGGCTTCGGGGATGCAGCATCAGCTCGGGCGGCTCGGCATTCCTGCGGAGGTAGTGAGGCCGCCGCGTCACACACGCACCGAATCCTGCGGCTGGGCGGTGCGCATCGAGGCACGGCAGACCGGGGAAGCGCTCGCGCGGCTGCGCGTGCTGGGGATCGTGCCCTGCCGCATAGAATACGAGGGGGAGAAAGGATGAACTATCTGGACAACGCCGCGACGACGCTCGTCAAGCCGCGTGCGGTCGGGGAAGCGGTGCATCGTGCGCTCACAGGCGCCGCCGGGTACGCGAGGGGCGGCTATGCGGCGGCGCAGCGCGCAGGAGACCTCGTGTACGACTGCCGCGAGCAGGCGGCGGCACTGTTCGGCCTGTACGACCCGTCGCGCGTCGTATTTACACAGAACGCCACGCACGCGCTCAACATCGCCATCCATGCGCTCGCGAGACCGGGGATGAAGGTCGCGGTGAGCGGCTTCGAGCACAACGCGGTCATGCGGCCGCTCGCGCTGCACGGCATCGACCCGGCCGTGCTGCACACGCCGCTCTGGCAGCCGGAGCGCATGGTGCAGGAGGTCAGAAGGGCGCTCGGGGAAGGGACGGAGCTGTTCATCCTGAATCACGTTTCCAACGTGTTCGGCGCGGTCTGTCCGCTCGACGAGATCGGGCGGCTGCTGAGCGCGGCCGGCGTGCCGCTCATTCTGGACGCCTCGCAGTCGGCCGGCGTTCTCGAGCTCGATGTCTCGCGCTGTCCCTTCCTCGCGGCGGTGTGCATGCCCGGTCACAAGGCGCTGTACGGCCCGATGGGGACGGGACTGCTGCTCGCGCTCGATGACCGTCTGGCCTCGCGTCCGCTCATGGCGGGCGGCACGGGCAGCCTGTCGGAAAGCATGAACCAGCCGGATTTTCTGCCGGACGCGCAGGAGAGCGGCACGCCCAACGTCCCCGGCATCGCCGGGCTTGCCGCCGGTATCCGCTTCGTGCGCTCGGTCGGCGCGGCGAACATCGCCGCACATGAGAGAAAACTCGTGCGCGAGCTTGCCCGGGCGCTCGAGGCGAACGAAAGACTCGAGGTATTCAGCCATCCCTCGCAGACCGGCGTGCTCTCGGTCCGTGTCAAGGGCGTTCCTGCGGAGCAGGCTGCCGCGCAGCTGGCGGACGCAGGCATCGCCGTGCGCGCCGGTCTTCACTGCGCTCCGCTCGCCCACCGCACCGCAGGCACGGAGGAGACAGGAACGGTCCGTCTGTCTTTCTCCTTTTATTCGACGCCGGGGCAGGCCGAGCAGGCGGCCGAAGCTTTCAAATTGGTAAAAAAATTGTGAACGCGCTATACAGAAAGAAGGATTTGTGATACGATAATATCAGTATGGCCGAACGGGGATCGAAGAAAGGAAAACCGCAGCGGCCTGCTGTGATTTTTCAAAACACTGCCCCTTCCTGTGCGCAGGGGCAGCGGCATAAAAGGGACAGGAGACTTTATGAGTACATTTCAGACATTGTTTTCCCAGGATATCGGGAGGATGAACTGGAGAACGGTGCTGGACTCTTTTTTCAGCGCGTTCAACCAGTTCCGCACCATATCCTTCATTGATATTATCGATATACTGATCGTTGCGTATATTATCTACCGCGTCATGAAGCTGCTCAAGGACACGAGCGCAGAGCGCCTGATCAAGGGCATCATCATCCTTGTCGGCATTATGCTGCTGGCGAGCATGCTGCATCTGACCATGATCTCGTGGCTGCTCCAGCAGGCGCTCAATGTCGGCTTGTTCGCGATCGTGGTCGTGTTTCAGCCCGAGCTGCGCCGTCTGCTCGAGCAGATCGGCAAGGGCAACTTCAGCCGGCTGATCGTGTCGGCAGACGCACCGGACGAGGTCGAGAGCATGATCACCGCGACCGTTTCCGCCTGCGCGGATATGTCGCGCACCAAGACCGGCGCGCTCATCGTGTTCGAACGCCGCGAGCGTCTGGGCGAGATCATCTCGACGGGCACCATGGTCGATGCCGCGCCGTCCGCCGAGCTGATCAAAAACATCTTTTTCAAGAACAGTCCGCTGCATGACGGTGCGATGATCGTGCGCGCAGGCCGTGTCTGCGCCGCAGGCTGCGTGCTGCCGCTCTCGGGCAACCAGAGCCTGTCGCGCGATCTCGGCACGCGCCACCGCGCGGCGGTCGGCATGAGCGAGAGCGCGGACAGCGTGCTCGTGGTCGTCTCCGAGGAGACCGGCTCGATCTCGGTCGCCATCGGCGGCATGCTCAAGCGCCATCTGGCCCCCCAGACGCTGCAGCGGCTGCTGTCCAATGAGCTGCTCGCGGACGAGGCTGAGAAGAAGACGCTGCTCAAACGGCTCGCCGGATGCTTCAGCAGGAAGGACGGTTCCAAATGAAAAGTAAGCTCTTCTCCCTGATCGTCTCCGTCCTTGCGGCCATGTGCCTGTGGGTCTACGTCATGACCGTCGTGAACCCGGACGTCGATCTGACCATCGGCAATATCCCCGTGACGTTCTCCGGCGCGGAGGTCCTGCGCGAGGATCACGGGCTTGTCATCACCGGCGACTATCAGGAGTTCGTCTCCGTGCATTTTTACGGCAAAAACGCTGATCTCAAGACGCTCGACCAGCATAAGGACGAGCTGAAGGCCGTGATCGACGTGTCCAAGGTGCGCAGCACGAAGGACTACACCATGTCCTACGACATCACGCTCCCCAGCGCCGTGTCCGCCTCGTCCATCACAAAGATGGATAAATCCCCTGCCAATATCACCTTCACCGTCGAGCGGCAGATCCGCAAGTCCGTCGAGGTGCGGGGCGATTTCTCCAGCGTCAAGATCGCCGAGGGCTATATGCTCGACAGCACCAGCTTTGATTTTGACTCCATCACCATCGAGGGGCCGGAGTCGGTCGTCAATACCGTCGACCACGTCCAGATCACCATCGAGCGCAGCAATGTGGACAAGACCATCACCGAATCCGTCCCCGTCGTGCTGCTGGACAAGGACGGCGCGCAGGTCGACCCGACGCAGCTGACGCTCAGCGCCGACGCGATCGAGGTCACGATGAAGATCGTCAAATATAAGGTCGTGCCCATCGAGGTGCAGTTCACCGAGGGCGGCGGCGCGAAGCTTTCCGATCTGGATTGGGACTACGAGCCCAAAGCCATCACGCTCTCCGGCGACTCCACCGTACTCGACGGTCTCAACTCAATCCAACTTGAGCCCATCGATCTGTCCACGCTGCCGAGCAACGACGAAACGGTCGAGCGCGCCATTCTGATCCCGAACGAGGCCAAGAACGTCTCCGGCGAGGAGACTGTTTCCGTCCGGATCACCATCAAGGGTAAGCAGATCAAAACACTCCGTACGACGAATATTGTGTTCGTTGGCGTTGACGAAGAAAAATTCAAGGCTACGAGCCTGTCCCAGCAGGTGCAAGTCACCATTCGCGCCGACGCGGCCGACGCGTCGCGGATCTCCGCGAACAGCATCCGTATCGTCGCCGATATGAGCGGCTATACGCAGGAGGGAACGTACCAGGTTCCGGTCACGGTCTATGTCGATGGCTTCGATTCTGCCGGAGCGATCGGACAGTATTCCATCGCCGCAACGCTTGCCGCAGCGGATGAGCCGGATAAACAGCCCTGAAGAAAATGGAGGAAATAACGTGATTAGAAGTATGACCGGCTATGGCCGCGCAGAAAAAAACATCGACGGGCGTGAAATCACTGTCGAACTGCGGGCCGTCAACAACCGCTATCTAGATTTGAACGTCAAGCTTCCGCGTGTCTACGGCTTCGCGGAGGATGCCGTCAAAGCGCTCATCAAGGCGAACGTGAACCGCGGGAAGCTGGATATGTTCATCACCGTTAATGTCACCGAGGATACGAGCGTCAAGATTGCACTCAATAAGCCCGTTCTGGAGGGGTATCTCGCCGCGCTCAAGTCCATCGCTGCAGATTACGGCGTGCGCGATGACATTTCCGTTACGGCCCTGTCCCGCATGCCTGACGTCTTTGTGATTGAGAAACAGGAAGAGGACGAGCAGAAGCTGACAGATGATATCCTGTCCGTCGTCAAGGAGGCGCTTGCCAAATTCAACGCCATGCGCGAAAAAGAGGGCGCGGCCATGGAGGCCGACCTTCGCAGCCGCGCGAAAACAGTGTTGTCTCTTGTCGAAAAGGTTGAAGCGCGCAGCCCCGTCACACTTGCGGAGTATCGCGCCCGGCTGACTGAGAAAATGCAGGAGGTACTCGGCGCAACCAATATCGACGAGGGCCGTATTTTGCAGGAAGCCGCCGTCTATGCTGACAAAATTGCCGTAGACGAAGAAACGGTCCGCCTGCGCAGCCATCTGAATCAGCTTGATCAGATGCTGACAACCGGCGGCCCCATTGGCCGCAAGCTGGACTTCCTGCTGCAGGAATTCAACCGTGAGTCCAACACCATCGGCTCCAAGGGCAACGATCTGGAGCAGGCCCGCACCGTCGTCGACCTCAAGGCGGAGCTGGAAAAGATCCGCGAGCAGACGCAGAACATCGAATAACCGGAGGCAGACATGAAGCTTATTTCGATCGGCTTCGGCAACGCCGTCGCCGCTGCGCGCATTCTCGCCGTCGTCAGCCCGGATTCCGCGCCCATCAAGCGCGTCGTGCAGGAAGCGCGGGAGCGCGGGATGCTGCTCGACGCCTCGTTCGGGCGCAGAACGAAGTCCGTTCTGCTCATGGACACCGACCATGTGATCCTCTCGTCCGTCACGCCCGAGACGATCTGCGCGCGTATGGAAGAAAAATCATCGGAGGAGACGAATTTGCAGCCATGAAGGGAAAACTGTTTGCGATCTCCGGCCCCTCCGGCGTCGGAAAAAATTCCGTGCTCAGCCGCGTCATGCAGCTGCGTGACCGGGTGCAGTATTCGATCTCCGCAACCTCCCGCCCCATGCGCCCCGGCGAAATCGACGGCAAAAGCTATTATTTTGTCACCCGTGCACAGTTTGAACAGATGATCGCGGCGGGCGAACTTCTAGAACATGCCGAATATGTCGGCAATTATTATGGCACACCTCTGAAACCCATCCTGACCGCGCTCGAAGCTGGAACAGACGTTGTGATGGACGTGGACGTAGTTGGTGCGCTGAATATCAAAAAGCGTCTGCCGGAGGCAGTTCTTGTTTTCCTGACTGCACCGTCAATGGCCGAAATTCGCCGCAGACTGCAAAACCGCGGCGATGTACCGCCGGAATTGATGGAAAAGCGCATGGAACGGGCAAAATGGGAATACAGCCAGGCCGGACAATATGACTATCTCGTCGTTAACGATACGGTTGAGCATGCGGCACAGGAGCTGCTTGCGATTATGACTGCAGAAAAGTGTAAAATGATGGATCGTATCCATTGCATAAAGGAGGAACTCTAATGCTTTACCCCGCAATGTCGGAACTTCTTAAGAATGTTGACAGCCGCTATCTGCTTGTCAATGTGGTCGCGCACCGCGCGCGTCAGCTGTCCATCGAGTCCGAACTCACGCACGAGCCGCTCGAGGAAAAGCCCGTCACGCTCGCTATCCGCGAGGTTGCCGACGGCCAGCTGAAGGCTACGCTCGACGATAAATACAGACACTGAGCCAAACTCCGGCGCAGGCCAGCCGCCTGCGCCGGTTCTTTTGAATACTGCGGAGGAACTCAATTTTATGAAAATTTGCGTCAAATCCGTATGCACTTCCCCGCTTGGTTGTAGGGGTCGATGCCCACATTGACCCATTTGGAAGTTACAAGTTCGCCGAAGATTTCCGTAAAAACGGCACATACTGCGCGAGCCGATGTGGGCATCGGCCCCTACAGAGTCTTGGGCGAATCCGTACTGCCCCATAAATTTTGAACGCAAAGCTGATTTACCGCAGATATTTAACCGTAACTGCTCGCAAATTCGGCTGTACTGTAACAGGCGGCGCATACCATGGCGCCCGTGGGGTGATTCTGTGTTGTCATGACACCTAAAAACCTGGTGCTTGCCTGAACTGCACCCACAGTACGCACCCACCGTGTCCAAGCACGCTTCTCTTCCATATCTTTTCTCTCGCATGAGAAAAGATATGGCCGCCGGAGGCACACCCCGAGAAACCCGATTTTACCAGACAAAGGAGGAACAGGTCATGTCTATGATTGCACAGTTGGCTGTTGCAGCAGCGGTTTATGCCATTGACAGGCCCTATTCCTACCGTGTGCCGGAGGATATGCCGCTGCTGGCCGGGATGCGCGTGCTTGTTCCGTTTGGTCACGGCAACCGCCGGACGGAGGGCGTCGTCTTATCCGTGCAGGAAGGGGATCCGTCAGGACTCAAGGCCGTCGAGCGCACGCTCGACGGCGCGCCGATTCTGACGGACAGCCAGCTTCGCCTTGCTGCGTTTATGAAAGAGCGCTATTTCTGCACATTTTATGACGCGGTCAAGGCCATCCTTCCTGCCGGATTCTGGTTCGACGAAAAGCGGACGCTGACGCTCGTATCCGGCGCGCAGGACAAGCTGCCGCCCGGCATGGCAAATTCCGGCGCGGCAAGGCTCGTACAGCTGCTGACCGATCTCGGCGGCAGCGCGCCGGAGCGGACGCTCCGGCAGCAGTTTGAATCTCCGCAGACGTTCGACGCCGCCGTGCAGGCGCTGCGAAAGCGCAGTCTGCTGCGTGAGGACGCTTCACTCACGCAAAAAACGAACGAAAAAACCATCAAGGTCGCTGCGCTTGCCGTGAGCGCGGAAGAAGCGGAACAGTTCGCTGCAAAAAAGCAGATTTCAGCACCCCTGCAGGCCGCGTTGCTGCGCCTGCTGTGTGTCGTCGGCGCCGGTCCCTGCCGCGAGTTGTGTGACCTGACCGGCGCGAGTATGCAGACCATCTCGCGCCTTGCAAAGCTTGGCCTGATTGAAACGCATGAACAGGAGCAGCTGCGCAGCCCGAAGCGCGAGGCCGTACCGCCTGCCGGACCGCTGACGCTGAGTGAAGAGCAGCAAGCTGCCTTCGACGGCCTGAACCGGCAGATGCAGCAGGAAAAGCCTGGCGCGGCGCTTCTCTACGGCGTGACGGGCAGCGGCAAAACCTCAGTCTATCTTGCATTGATTCAAAGCGCGCTGGATAAGGGCCGCTCCGCCATGCTGCTCGTGCCGGAGATTGCGCTCACGCCACAGCTGCTGCATAAAATGACCGCGCACTTTGGAAAAACCGTTGCTGTGCTCCATTCGAGTCTGCGTGTGGGCGAACGCTATGACGAGTGGCGGCGCATTGCGCGCGGCGAGGCGCGTGTCGTGGTCGGCACACGCTCAGCGGTCTTCGCACCGCTTCAAAATCCCGGTCTGCTTATCCTCGATGAGGAGCAGGAGCATACATATAAATCTGAAAACGCCCCGCGCTATCACGCGCGGGAGATCGCGCTCTATCGCAGCGTGAGGGCGGGCGCACTCGTGCTTTTCGGCTCGGCCACGCCGTCCATCGAGACGATGTATCTGGCCAAAACAGGTGTTTACAGCCTTTATACGCTTAAGACCCGCTACAATGGACGCGCGCTGCCCGACGCGCGTATCATCGACATGAAGCAGGAACTTCGCGCGGGCAATGATCTGGACTTGAGCCGGGAACTGGAAGAGGGCATCCGCGACGCAATTTTGGACGGTAAACAATCCATCCTGTTTTTGAACCGGCGCGGCAACAGCCGGTATCTGGTCTGCATGGACTGCGGTGACGTGCCGCAGTGCCCGCGGTGCAGCGTCCATCTGACGTACCACTCCTCCGGCCGCCGTCTGATGTGCCACTACTGCGGCTTTACCATGCCCGCACATGCGCGCTGTGAAAAATGCGGCGGTGCGATGAAGGCCATCGGAAGCGGCACGCAGAAGATCGAGCAGGAACTGAAAGCCTTGTTTCCCGACACGGAGGTTCTGCGCATGGACGCCGATACCGTACCCGCCGCAGGCGGGCATGAGGCAATGCTGAAAAAATTCCGCGAACAGCAGATTCCCATTCTGCTTGGCACGCAGATGGTTGCCAAGGGCCTTGATTTCCCATCCGTCACGCTCGTCGGCGTCATTGACGCGGACATGAGCCTGTATGTAGACAATTTTCGTGCCGCCGAGACAACGTTTTCGCTCATTACGCAGGTCGTCGGCCGTTCCGGGCGCGGCGCAGACGCGGGCTGCGCCATGATCCAGACCATGACGCCGGAGCATCCTGTGCTGCGGCTCGCGGCCAAGCAGGATTACGACGCATTTTACGAGCTGGAGCTGCAGATGCGGCAGCTGCGCAGCTGCCCGCCGTTCTCTGATCTGTTCACCATCACGGTCGCAGGACTGGAGGAGCGCGGACTGATCGAGGCCAGCGTCCGCCTGCGCGACGCGCTGGCCGCCAATCTCCAGAAGGAGCCGTACTGCCGCGCACCCGCGCAGCTGCTCGGTCCGGCACCGGCCAGCGTCGCCCGCGTCAATTATTCCTACCGCTATCAGCTGACGCTGGTCTGCAAAAATTCCGCGGCTATCCGCCGCTTACTCTCCTATGTCCTTGCAGAGTTCTCCAGGGACCGCAGGAACAAGGGCATTACGGCCCTGATCGACGTAAATTCCTACCAATAAAATATGCTGCTGTTTGGTTGTTTCGCCCAAACAGTTGCAATTTGTAATCAAATCTGTTATACTATCCCCGATTTGATGCAAAGAAAGGAGCGTGACAGAATGAAACCCAGACTTCGCAGCCTGCTTTGGGGTTTCATGGCGCTGACCCTTCTTCTGGCCGGGACAACGCTTGTATGCGCATACGATATTTCCTTCTCCGACGTACCGGAGAGCAGCTGGTTCTATGAGGACGTGATGACGCTGTCCGAATCCGGCGTCGTCAGCGGCTATCCCGACGGTACATATCGCCCCACCAAAAAGGTCACGACCGGCGAGTCGCTCAAGATGATCCTGCTGGCCGCGGGCTACCCGGAGCCGGAGCGCGTGGATTCCCACTGGGCCAGAGGCTATCTGAATTTCGCCATTGATCAGGGCTTCCTTGTGCGCTATCAGGATATTTCCGATCTGGACGTCAATATGACGCGCGGGATGCTCGCCAAGCTTGCCGCAAACGCACTCGGTCTGTCTGACCCCGGCACCTACGGCACGTTTACCGACACCGACAGCGTCTATGTCGAGGCGCTTTACGCCGCCGGGATCGTCGGCGGCTACCCGGACGGGACGTACCGCCCGGACGCGTCCGTCTCCCGCGCGGAGATCGCCGCGATCGTCAACCGCATTTATCAGAGTCTCGAGCCCGCAGTTCCTGCAGACCCGGAGCAGAACCCGGCGGAGATCACGCTCCGCACGACCGAGCAGATGATCGACTTCATCAAGCAGAAGG
>OIWU01003576.1_pt1 | contig 11812 bp, 10 predicted proteins | sample 1587711 | NCBI WGS metagenome assembly OIWU01 (sample SAMEA3888909, study PRJEB22519) | human gut metagenome | biome: human gut; feature: human-associated habitat; material: faeces | place: Denmark | collected 2010 | reverse complement strand
ATTTTACAATACAGCACCGAAAAGGCGGCACAAAAAAGAACCCCCGGAAATCTTTACGATCTCACGGGGATCCTTTGTTTTTTATTCTGAATGATCAGATCCGCAGCTTACTCTGCGATGTCACCATACATGAAGTACCAGAAACCATAAGCGGAATGCCAGATACCGGTGATCTTCTCGCTCTGCAGCCAGAAGTCATTGTAGTAAGCAACAGGGATGCATCCTACCTGCTCCATCAGAACATCCTCAGCCTGATGAAGAGCTGCGGAGCGCTCAGCGGTATCCATGGTGGAAGCTGCCTTCTCCATAGCTGCATCGAAGTCAGCGTTGGAGAACTTACCATCGTTGTTACCGTTGCCGGTGCAGAACAGGTCTAACATATTGGAAGGATCGCTGTAGTCTCCTACCCATCCGTTACGTGCTACCATGTACTCACCGTTACGTCTCATCGGAGTGAAGCTGGACCACTCAACGATATTTACTTCTACGTTAATACCAAGCTCGCCCCATGCCTGCTGTAAGTACTCAGCAACAACCTTGTGGTAACCTGCATCGTTGGTAGTATAGGTGATGGTAGGAAGTCCTTCACCGTTAGGGTAGCCGGCATCAGCTAAGAGCTGCTTAGCTTCCTCAAGGTTAGCATCGAAATCCTCGGAGATATAGCTCTGACCACCGTTAGCATTTGCATTGAAGGAGCTGCCGTCGGTATCTACCCAGCCCTCACCTACGAGGTTGTATGCGGGAGAGTAGGTTCCCTGCATCAGGGTATTTGCTACATAATCACGATCAATTGCCAGGCTCAGAGCCTTACGAACATTTACATCTGCGAATGCAGGATCTTCCAGGTTCATGGACAGATAGTAAGTTCCCAGGTTAGGCTCTACATGGAACTCGGGGTTACCCTGTAAGCTGGGGATCTCCTGGGTAGGAACATCCTTGATGAACAGTACATCACCGGACTGGTATGCAGTATAAGCTGCGTTGGAATCCTCCATCAGTACGAATTTGATGCTGCCAAGCTTGATCGCATCTGCATTCCAGTAGTTAGGGTTCTTGGACATAGTAATGTGAGAACCGGGTACCCACTCGGTAATGTAGAAAGGTCCGTTGGAGATATAGGTCTCAGCTGCGGTAGCCCATGCATCGCCGTTAGCCTCTACGGTTGCCTGCTGAACAGGGCTCAGGGTAGCGAATGCTGCCAGAGACTCGAAGTAAGGGCAGGGATTGGAAAGCTCTACAACGAAGGTCTTAGCATCGGGAGCGGATACTGCCAGAGCATCCAGATCACCTGCCTGTGCCTCGTCAAAGCCCTTAACCATACCCAGAACAGTCTCAGCATAAGGAGCTGCTACTACGGGATCGCATACACGCTTCCAGCTGTATACGAAATCGTCTGCGGTCAGATCACTGCCGTCAGACCACTTTAATCCATCACGAAGATGGAAGGTCCAGGTAAGACCATCTTCAGATACTTCCCAGGTCTCAGCCTGTCCGGGAGCGATCTTACCATCCTGGTCAATTGTCAGAAGACACTCAAAAGAGTGAAGCAGCATATTACCGCCATCTACTGCACTGTTCAGTGCGGGATCAATGGTCTCGGGATCGGGACCGATCTGAACGGTAAGCTGTTTGCCTTCGGTACTAACTTCAGTTGCTGCTGCATCGGTCTTGGTGCTGTCAGTTGCACTGGCACTGCCGGTTGCAGAAGAACCATTGTCGCTGCTGCCGCATGCTGCCAGAGAACCTACCAGCATTGCTGCGGTGAGCAGCATAGCTAACTTCTTTTTCATAAAGTTATCCTCCTCTTTCTTTTCATACAAAAGCACTATGCTTTGTATAGCTTTATATTAAACAGCTAAATTGCTCAGCTGTCAATACCTAATTTCAGGCATTGATCTTCTCCACATGGTGGCAAGCCACGTAGTGACCCTTTTCCACTTCTCTCCATTCGGGTTCCTTCTGTGCACAGCACTCATCCGCATAAGGACATCTGGTGCGGAAACGACATCCGGTAGGAGGATTTAAGGGGCTGGGTACATCTCCCTGCAGAACAATACGTTTACTTGCTCTTGCCTTGATGGGATCTGCAATGGGGATCGCAGAGATCAGGCTCTTGGTATAAGGATGCAGGCTTCGTGCTACCAGCTCGTAGCTGTCTGCCAGCTCTACCATTTTGCCCAGGTACATAACGCCGATACGGTCGGAGATATGTTTTACGACAGAGAGGTCATGTGCGATGAACAGATAGGTCAGTCCCATCTGCTCCTGCAGCTCCTCGAACATATTCACCACCTGTGCCTGGATTGATACATCCAGTGCGGAGATCGGCTCATCGCAGACGATGAACTGCGGGTTCACTGCCAGTGCTCTCGCAATGCCGACACGCTGACGCTGTCCGCCGGAGAATTCATGAGGATATCTGTTCGCATGCTCAGAGTTCAGTCCAACCTTCTCCAGCATGGAAATGATCCTGTCATGACGTTCCTTCTTATTGGCAGCCAGCTTATGAATATCTATGGCTTCCCCTACGATATCTCCTACGGTCATTCTGGGATCCAGACTTGCATAAGGATCCTGGAATACCATCTGCATCTTCTGACGGTAAGGCAGCATATCTACCTTTACTTTATTTTCAACGTCCAGGATCACCTTGCCGTCAAATGTGATCTTGCCGCCGGTGGGCTCATATAATCGTAAGATAGAACGTCCGGTGGTGGTCTTACCTCTCCTACCAGTCCGAGAGTCTCACCTTTATTCACAAAAAAGCTGACATCATCCACGGCCTTCACGAACTTACGGTTTTTACCCATGCCGCCTGCGGGGAAGTATTGCTTCAAATGTTCAACCTGAAGTAACTTATCACTCATTGGTATTTCCTCCCTCCATCTCAGCTTTCTGGTTCATAAAGCAGTGTGCATAATGCGTCTTACTGAAATCCGTCTTAGGAGGATTCTCTCTCAGGCAGATCTTCATGCAGTTCTTGCAGCGGGGTGCGAATGCACATCCCTCGGGAGGATTCAAAAGATCCACCGGATTACCCTCGATGGGGATCAGCTTCTCATGCTTCGTGCTGTCCAGACGGGGGATACTCTCCAGAAGGCCCTTGGTATATTCATGCTTCGGATGGTAGAAGATCTCGTCACAGGTACCGGTCTCCACGATACGGCCGGCATACATGACTGCAATACGGTCACACATGCTCGCCACGATACCCAGGTCATGGGTGATCATGATGATCGCCATGCCCAGCTTGTCCTTCAGCTCCATCATCAGCTCCAAGATCTGCGCCTGAATGGTAACGTCCAGTGCGGTAGTAGGCTCATCGGCGATCAGAAGCTTCGGTTCACATGCCAGCGCAATTGCGATCATGACACGCTGTCTCATACCACCGGACAGCTCGTGGGGATACTGCTTCATACGTTTCTCCGGTTCATTGATACCTACCAGAGACAAAAGCTCCACTGCTCTTGCATATGCCTTTTTCTTATCCGCATCGGTATGCAGACGGATTACTTCCATGATCTGATTACCAATGGTATATACGGGATTTAAGCTGGTCAGAGGATCCTGGAAAATAATGGAAACCTCTTTACCACGCATTTTGGAAAAATCTTTTTCGGTCATTTTCTCCACTTCGTGTCCATTGAAGTGAAGTTCTCCGCCGATCAGCTTACCGGGATAAGCGGTCAGTCCCATCAGACTGTATGCGGTTACGGATTTACCGGAACCACTCTCTCCTACGATGCCCAGTACTTCCCCTTCCTTCAGGTGAATGGAGACATCGTTCAGTGCCTTTACTTCTCCGGCAGGAGTAAAGAAAGAGAGACGTTCATGCTGTATATCTACCAGATAATTGTTATCCATCTTCACTACTCCTTCCATTAATTCTTAAGCTTCGGGTCAAATGCGTCACGAAGTCCGTCACCAAACAGGTTAAAGCTTAAGATGATCAGACTGATCAGCAGACAGGGTGCAAACAGCAGGTACGGGAATGTGATCATACCGTTAATGGCATCACTTGCAAGGCTTCCCAGGGAAGGCAGAGGAACTGCCACACCCATACCTAAGAAGCTCAGATAGCTCTCGGTAAAAATAGAGGAAGGGATCTGCAGTGTGGTGGTAACGATCAGCGTACCGATACAGTTAGTCAGCAGATGCTTTTTAATGATACGGCCATCCTTGGCTCCCAGAGCCTTGGCTGCCATGACATAATCATTTTCCTTCAGGGTCAGGATCTGGCTTCGTACCATACGTGCCATTCCTACCCAGTACAGCAATGCGAATACGATGAAGATACTGATCAGGTTAGATCCTACGATCTGCATCCATCCGAATCCGGGAAGCTGTGCCAGATTCGCCAGAGGGTCCTTTAACGCAAAGGACAGCAGCACGATCAGCAGGAAATCCGGTATCGTATAGATAATATCCACAATACGCATGATGATCAGATCCACCCATCCACCGAAGAAGGCAGAGATGGAACCGATCAGGGAACCGATCACGAAAATGATGGCAGTAGCGATCAGACCAACCAACAGGGAGATACGGCTTCCCATCATAACACGGATGGCATAATCACGGCCCATTTTATCGGTACCGAGCACATGGGGGAATACCTTCTCTCCCGCATCCATACGCTCTATCTCTTTCTCGGAATACTGCATGGGGTGCAGATTCTCGCTTCCTTTGATCTGTGTCTTGTAATCATAGGGATAAAATGCCGGCACGATAAAGGAAAAGATCATAACTACAATAATAACGAAGAGGCTGACCATTGCAACCTTATTCTTACGAAGTCTGCGGAAGCCATCCTGCCAGAAGCCCACGCTCTCACGCATGATGACCTGGCTCTGCTTCTCTTCTTCGTTCGCCGGCATAAAATCTTCCGGTTTATATTTTACATGAAAGCTCATAGCATTCGGTTCTTTCATCGGTATCTTCCTTCCTGTTAATCTTACTTCAACTTGATCCTGGGGTCGACGAGCTTATATACGATATCCACCAGCACATTCATGACAACCATCAGTGTTGCGAGGAAAATGGTGGTACCCATGATCATGGTGTAGTCACGGTTAATGATCGAGCTGACAAATTCATTGCCCAGACCGGGGATCGTGAAAATCTTCTCTACTACGAAGCTTCCTGTCATAGTATAAGCCATCATAGGACCTACATAGGTGATAACGGGGAGCAGTGCATTTCTCAGTGCATGCTTGAACAGACGGAAGAAAGGTTTTACTCCCTTCGCCGTAGCGGTTCTCATATAATCCTGTCCCAGAACATCCAGCATGGAAGAACGCATCAGTCTCATAATATAAGCAGTGGGGTACAATGCCAGTGCGATCACGGGCATCACATAATGCTTCCAGGTGCCGATTCCGTAAGTGGGCAGTATCTTTACCTTACTTCCCAGGAAATACAGAAGCAGAGTACATATAACGAAGCTTGGTACCGCAATACCACAAGTGGAGATCACGGAGATCACGCTGTCCAGCGTCTTGCCACGATGGGTAGCCGCCAGACATCCCAGTGGGATACCTACCAACAGCGCTACGATAACGGAAAGTCCACCTACTCTTGCAGATACAGGGAACTTGGATACTATAATAGAAGTAACGGTTCTTCCTCTCTGCTTCAGACTCTCTCCGAAATCACCGTGCAAAGCATCTTTCATATACGTCAGATACTGCTGGGACAAAGGCTTGTCCAGTCCATATTTTGCCTCCAGGGCTGCCTGTGCAGCAGGGCTTACTGCTTTCTCCGAGAGGAACGGACCACCGGGGACCATGTTCATCAGGAAAAAGGTGAGTGTTGCTACTGTAAAAATCGTGATCAGCGCCAGACCGATACGTTTTGCAATATATTTAAGCATCTCTTCAACTCCTTGCTTTTCTTTTGCCTACGGACATTCATAAAATACACTTTTCGTATTTGTATGCAAGTATACACGCGCAAAAAATGTACTTTAATTTCCGAAAACGACTTTTGTTATATTACAACACTTTTTCAAGGCTGTCAACTGAATTACATATGAAGCATCTGCCAGTTTCCGTGTTTTTCTTATTCCTGATTTATCTCCACCGTGTTCGTGTGCTACGCACATTTGTCTGTATATTTATGAAAAAGTTTTTCATTAAAAATAGTCTCTGTTTTTCAATTCCTGTATATAGTGTATATTTTCCAGTATATGATGTATATTTACACATTATATTTTTGTTCTTTTTTCTTTCTCCCATGTATGTCTCTATAGTTTTCCTCAAAAAAAAGAAGAATTTCCGGTGCAGAAAATTCTTCTTTTTTATACATTTTTTATTTTTTGTAGTTTTCATTTTGTTGCGCAGTCACTCAGATTTTGCAAAACGGCTCCATATATGCCGCGGCATCCTTTAACTCCTCTTCAATGGCAAGCAGCCGGTTGTACTTCGCCACACGATCGCTGCGGCAGGGTGCTCCGGTCTTGATCTGTCCGGCATTCAGTGCCACCGCTATATCTGCTATGGTGGTATCCTCCGTCTCGCCGGATCTGTGGGAAATCACTGCCTTATAGCCGTTCTTGTGTGCCATCTCCACCGCTTCGAAGGCTTCAGACAGCGTTCCGATCTGATTGACCTTTACTAAAATGGCATTACCACAATGAAGTTTGATCCCGGCATCCAGCCGTTTTGTATTTGTGACAAACAAGTCATCTCCCACTAACTGGATTTTCTCTCCCAGCCGTTTCGTCAGCTCCTGCCAACCGTCCCAGTCATTTTCATCCAGTCCGTCCTCAATAGAGATAATGGGATAGTTCTCCACAAGCCGTTCATAATACGAGATCATTTCTCCGGTATCCCGCAGGACTTCCTCTCCCTTCAGCTTACTCTCTCCCGGGAAATGGTACATTCCCGTTTTTTCATTATATAGTTCACTGCTGGCGGCATCCATGGCGATCTTGATATCCTGCCCCGGCACATATCCGGAAGCATTGATCGCCTCCACGAGGAAATCCAGCACGCTCTCCGCATCCGGCAGGTCCGGTGCGAAACCACCCTCGTCCCCGACTCCGGTAGACAAGCCTTTCTCCTCCAGCAGTTTTTTCAGATTATGATAAATTTCCGCACAGATCCGTAACCCTTCCGCAAAGTTTTCCGCCTGTACGGGCATGATCATGAACTCCTGGAAATCCACGGTGTTCGCCGCATGCTTTCCGCCGTTTAAAATATTCATCATGGGTACCGGCAGAAGTCTCGGAGAGATTCCTCCAAAGTAACGGTACAACGGAAGGCCCAGTGCCTCCGCAGCTGCTCTTGCCACCGCCATGGACACTGCCAGCATGGCATTAGCGCCTAAATTACTTTTATTATCTGTGCCATCCGTCTCCCGCAGGATCCGGTCGATACGGATCTGCTCCAATGCATTCTCTCCCACCAAAACACTTGCAATCTTTTCATCCACGTTTTTCACGGCATGCTGCACACCCAGACCGAAATATCTGATCTCACCGTCCCTGAGTTCCACGGCTTCGAACTGTCCGGTGCTGGCTCCGGAAGGCACTGCCGCAATACCTTTTGTGCATCTGCCGGTCTCTTTGTCCTTCACAGTAACAATCGCTGCCACCGTGGGATTTCCTCTCGAATCCAGGATCTCCCTTCCATGTACTTCGACGATCTCCAGATATTTTTCCATAAAAAACCTCCTTACAGGCATCCTTAACTTACTTTTTCTTAGGTAAGTATGTCCCATAAGAAGGTTATTATTCAGATCTGCTATGCGTTAATACGCTTTTCCGGCAAGGATCTCACAGTAATCCTTATAATTTTTCTCAAGCAGTGCCGGAGTATCCAGTCCATAGGGACACTTGGATTTACATCTGCCACAATGCAGGCACTCTTCAATCTTACGCATCTTCGCCTGCATCTCGTCTGTCAGCTGTGCGGCGGAAGGTGCTCTGCGGATCATCAGACTCATGCGGGCACAGTTGTTGATCTCGATTCCCGCGGGGCATGGCATGCAGTAGCCGCAGCCTCTGCAGAATTCTCCCTGCAGTTCTTCTCTGTCATGATCGATCACCGCCTGCAATGCGGGTGTCAATGCAGGCGGATTATCTATATAGGACAGAAATTCATCCAGTTCGCTCTCCCGCTGCACTCCCCAGATCGGAAGTACATTATCAAACTGTGCCAGATATGCATATGCCGCTGCTGAATTATTGATCAGTCCGCCGGACAGTGCTTTCATGGCGATAAATCCCATGCCTGCTTTTTTACAATCCTGTACCAGCTCCAGATCCTTGTCCGTTGCCAGATAGCAGAAGGGAAACTGCAGAGTCTCATACAGTCCGCTTTCGATGGCTTCATGCGCAACATTCAGGCGATGGTTCGTGATGCCGATATGGCGGATCATGCCTTTGTCCTTTGCTTCCAGCATAGCCTCATACAATCCTGTGCCATCTCCCGGCTTCGGGCAGAATGCCGGGTTATGGAACTGATAAATGTCGATATAGTCTGTTTTTAATTTTTCCAGGGAAGTATGCAACTCCTTCCAGAAGCCTTCTGTTGTGGTGGCTCCTGTCTTGGTAGCGATATATATTTTGTCCCGCATACCCTCAAAGGCAGCGCCCACTTTCTCTTCACTGTCGGTATAGTATCTGGCAGTGTCATAAAAGTTCACGCCTGCCGCATAGGCTTTGCGAAGCAGTCCAATGGCTGCTTCCTTGGAGATCCGCTGGATGGGCAGCGCTCCGAAGGAGTTCTTCTCTACGGTGATTCCGGTGCTGCCCAGAGTTACCAGATTTTTCTTCTGTTCCATATAATATAATTCTTCCTCCTGCTAATAAGAAGATATCATGTAAAAATCAGTTACAAAATCCTCAGGCACCGTGCAAAGTGCCTGAGGAATCTTCATCTGCTTTTATGGTTTCTGCGATCTTACCGAAAATATTCCGGTGATTACTTTTTAATTAACAGAGACTTTCCTGTCATTTCTGCTGGCTGCTCCATACCCATCACGTTGATCAGGGTAGGTACGATATCTGCCAGGCATCCGCCCTCTTTCAGCGTATAAGCAGGATCGTAGTTTACCAGGATGAACGGAACCGGATTGGTGGTATGTGCGGTATGAGGCTGACCGGTGGTGTAATCGATCATCTGCTCTGCATTACCGTGGTCTGCACAGATGAACAGAACGCCGTCTACATCCTTCACTGCCTGTACTGCCTTGCCTACGCACTCATCTACGGTCTCAATAGCCTTGATGGCTGCGGAGATCACACCGGTATGACCTACCATATCGGGGTTCGCGAAGTTGATCACGATCACATCGTATTTTTCAGAGCGGATCGCATCAAGCAGTTTCTCGCAAACCTGAGGAGCACTCATCTCCGGCTTCAGATCATAGGTCGCCACATCCTTGGGAGAATTTACCAGGATACGATCCTCTCCCTCGTTGGGCTGCTCTACGCCGCCGTTGAAGAAGAAGGTTACATGTGCATACTTCTCAGTCTCGGCGATACGTGCCTGCTTCATGTCATGGGCTGCCAGCCACTCACCGAAGGTATTGGTAATGGCGATCTTGTGGAATGCCACTTCTTTATTAGGAATGGTAGGATCGTAATCGGAGAAGCATACAAAAGTAATATCCTTTCTCACACGGTCAAATCCCTTGAAGTCATCATCACAGAAGGCTCTGGTGATCTCTCTTGCACGGTCGGGACGGAAGTTGAAGAAAATTACGGAATCCTTGTCCTGCACCAGTCCGACTGCCTTGCCATCTTCTACAACAACAGTAGGTTTTACAAACTCATCGGTCTCTTCTCTGTCGTAAGACTCCTGGATACCACAGATACCGCAGGCAGCGGTCAGACCTTTGCCCTCGGTCATGGCGTCGTAAGCCAGCTGTACACGGTCATAATTGTTATCACGATCCATAGCATAATAACGGCCCATTACAGAAGCGATCTTACCTACACCGATTTTCTTCATTTCTTCATTTAACTGCTCTGCATAGCTCTTACCGCTGGCGGGAGGGGTATCACGTCCATCTAAGAAGCAGTGAACATATACTTTTTCCAGGCCCTGCTGCTTCGCCAGCTCCAGCAGGCCGTACAGATGGGTAATGTGGCTGTGTACGCCACCGTCGGATAACAGACCCATCAGATGCAGGGCACTGTTGTTCTTCTTACAATTATCAATGGCTTTTAACAGAGCTTCATTCTTAAAAAAGTCGCCGTCCTGGATCTCCTTGGTGATACGGGTCAGCTCCTGATATACGATACGGCCGGCACCCATATTCATATGACCTACCTCAGAGTTACCCATCTGACCTTCGGGAAGACCTACTGCCATACCGCTGGCATTACCATGTACAAAAGGATACTCCTTCATCAGGGAATCCATCACAGGGGTATTGGCCTGTGCTACAGCGTTGCCCTCTACCTTATCATTCAATCCATAACCATCCAGGACCATTAATACAACCGGTTTCTTTCTCATCGATCGTTCCTCCATTTTTACTTTTGATTATTATAAATTACCAGTACGGCTCCGGAAAATGGTCTGCGTCCCGGATCCGTTCTGAAAGCTTACATTACGTCCACCGAGATTATACACTGAAAACGACGGATGCGCAATAGCAACCGCAGATTTCTTGATCTGCATCTTTGGGCGTTTTTTCTGCAAATCATTTTTCTGCAAATCATCCGGATTTACTTGTATTTTTCCTGCATATGCGCTAAAATATCCCTTAAACTCTCATTTGGGAAAAGGGGTTATCTTATGGTTACATTATTGGCAAAATTATTTATCAGGGATCATGAAAACGTCACGGATTCCGGCGTTCGCCAGGCATATGGAATGCTCTGCGGTATCGTCGGGATTTTTTTCAACCTGATCCTGTTCACTACCAAGGCTCTGGCAGGCTTTTTCAGTCATTCCATCGCCATCACGGCGGATGCATTCAACAACCTGTCGGATGCAGCATCCTCCATCATTACGCTGGCAGGCTTCAAAATGGCGGGACAGAAGCCGGACTCTGACCATCCCTTCGGACACGGACGGATCGAATATATCTCCGGGCTGTTAGTCTCTATTTTAATCGTGCTCATGGGCTTCGAACTGGTAAAAAGCTCTGTAAGTAAGATTTTCCATCCGGAAGTTCCTGACTACTCCCCTGTCATTATCGGCATCCTGGTATTTTCGATCCTGGTAAAGTGCTATATGGCTCTGTATAACCGTAGCATCGGTTCCCGGATCGGTTCTGTGGCAATGAAGGCTACCGCCATTGACAGTTTGAGCGATATGATAGCAACCACCGTGGTTCTCATCGGCACTATCGTCTCCGCCGCCTCGGGCATCATTATCGACGGTTACTGTGGTGTGCTGGTGGGTATGTTCATCCTGTACTCCGGATTTGTCGCAGCCAAAGACACGATCAGTCCCCTGCTTGGGCAGCCCCCCGAGCCTGAACTGGTACAGCAGATTAACGACATCGTTCTCTCTTATGATGATGTCACCGGGATTCACGATCTGATCGTGCATAATTACGGCCCCGGAAGGACTCTGATCTCTCTGCATGCGGAGGTTCCTGCCGACGGTAATATTCTGACCCTGCACGATACGATCGATACCATAGAGCATGAACTGCGCAGCAAATTAAACTGTAACGCTGTGATCCACATGGATCCCGTCAGCACCAATGACCCCGAGACACTGTCCCTGAAAGCAGAGGTAAAAGCTTATCTGGATCAGATCGATCCAAAACTCAGCATGCATGATTTCCGCATTGTCAAGGGACTGACCCACACGAACCTCATTTTTGACATCGTAGTCCCCTATGA
>OIWU01003575.1_pt1 | contig 11812 bp, 4 predicted proteins | sample 1587711 | NCBI WGS metagenome assembly OIWU01 (sample SAMEA3888909, study PRJEB22519) | human gut metagenome | biome: human gut; feature: human-associated habitat; material: faeces | place: Denmark | collected 2010 | reverse complement strand
TCGTCGGATACCAGAATAGCGACAAGTCCGCCCTCCAGGCCGTCGGCTTCAAGGGTTCGGGCGCGCTCGACAACCTCGCGATTACCGCGCAGGACCCGCTCCCCGCACCTGGAGAGACGATTGACTTCACCATCACGGCTGGAGCCAATACGACTGTCGCATGGTCGACGGACGGCAAGACCTGGACGGACTACGTGGCGGGCGCCCAGGCACCGGCGGGTCCCTTTTATGTTCGCCTGACGAATGCCGATGGTGCGACGAAGATCCTCACGAAGATGCTCGGCTCTGGTTCGAACTCGTTTGATTTCAGCAACGAAACCTTTGGCTGGGCCGCATACCTCGGCGAGGCCATCGACGGCGCGTATGTCATCGACGACGCGGCGGAACTCGTGATGTTCCAGAAGGGCTATGTTGCCAAGCTCGACACGAAGGACCAGATCTTCAAGCTTGGGGCCAACATTGCGCTCACGGCGCCGTGGCCGGGCATTGGCGTCTACGACAACACCGTGAACGCGGATGCGTTCGAGGGCACGTTCGACGGCGCGGGCTTCACGGTCAGCGGCGTCACGTTCGCGAGCAGCGAGACGGGCAACAACTACCGTGGCTTCTTCAACCAGATCAACAACGCGACCGTCAAGAACCTGAAGATCGAGGGCAACGGCTTCGGCGCGGCCGTCCCGGCGGGCGAATATGGCTGCGCGCTCATCGTCGGCTGCGCGAACAACTCCACGATCGAGAACTGCGTTGCCGCCGGCACGATTGCCTCCGGCACGCACAACGTCGGCGGCATCGCCGTCCGCATCAAGGGCACGACGCTTCGGAACTGCACGAACGAGGCGAACATCACGGGCAGCTACACGAAGGTTGGCGGCATCGCGGTGCTGAGCCAGGACAAGGAAACGGCCAGCCTGATCGAGAACTGCGTGAACAAGGGCACGCTGACGGTTGCGGGCAACGCCGAAAAGGCCGGCCGCGACGGCCTTGCGGGCATCATCGCCTACGCGGCCGCGAAAGCCGCCGAGCAGCTCACGCTGAAGAACTGCTCGAACACGGGTGCGCTCGTGAAGGGCGAAGGCGCGCATCCCTCGGCGAGGGTCGGCCAGATTGTCGGCTGGGCGTACTCCGCCTTCACGGTGGCGGGCACGTTCACGGTGCGCGACGACATCCGCTCCGTCGGCAGCAACGACCATGCCGCAGACGGCCTCAACTTCGCGACGGTCGCGGGCGGCGTGGCGACGCTCGTCTCGGACAGCGCGGCGGTCAACGGCGCGGCTCTCAAGGTCATGGCGGCGGGCCAGACGGTCACGCTTGGCGCGATTGGCGAGTCGATCACGCTCGACACGACGCTCGCGACGGTGACGGTCACGACGACGGCCGAGAACGCCGAAGTCAAGCAGGAGGGCAATGTCTACACGGTTGTCGCGAAGAGCGCGGCCGAGGACTGGCCGGAAAATCCGTCGACGATGGCGGGGCAGACGGCGGGCGCAGCCTACGGCCTTGAGGGTGAACTTGCGGATGCCGAGGCCGACAAGCTCGCGACCTGGGCGAAGGCGAACGGTGTCGCCTACGCCGGTGCGGCGGTGACGATCAAGGTCGAAGCCTACCTTCTGAACGTCGCGAATACCGACGATGCCATCGCCGAGGGCAAGGCTAACTTCAAGATCCCGGCGATCACGGTTGATGCCAACGGCACGGTCACGGTCACACCTCCTAGTGGGTACAACGGCGTGATCACCATCAAGGGAAGCGTCACCGTCAATGGGACGTATGACCTCGACAAGGCCGATACGACGGCGCGGTTCTTCAAGGCGTTCCTGAGCGTCAAGTAAGACGCGGATCTGGGGCGTAAAAGAGAACATGAAAGAAGACGCCCGGAAGGGCGCACGAGGGGCGCGGCGAAAGCCGCGCCCCTTTGTTTCCTCTGGGTCTTGCCGGAGAGTGCGCCATGCCGTGTGGCATGTGCAAAAGACGCCGCAGAGATCCATGCCCGTCGAAATGCCGTGTGGGCGATTGCGGACGGGACAAGCCCATCCCTCCCGAAAAGGGCGACTCTTTGCTGCACTGCGGCGATCCGGGAGGGACGCGCTTGTCGCGTCCGGGCTCCGCGACGTTCCGGGAGGGACGCGCTTTAGAATCGATATGCATTGCTCCGAAGTGAAATCCCGCACATGGTCATATCAGGGTCATAAAGGCTGTTTGCAGATTTTCGTAGCAGATGTTGTGTTCTTGTTAGATTTGCGCATCTTCAGGATGTTGAGCCTCTTACGCACTGAATTCTCATTCTCTCCTTATCTTCCCCAACCTTCTCTCCGTGTGTCTCCGCGTGTGTCTCCGCGTGCTCCGTGTTAACCAATCGGAAATTTTGGAGGGCAGCCAGCATGGCGGTGTGGAGAGGTGGTTTTTTTTGGTGGGGTGGGGGGCGGACGCCACGCGCCGGACCGTCAGCGAGAGAGTCGCGCGCCCATGCGGCGGGACGGGGCGGATACGGCCGCGACAAGCGCGGCCCTCCCGTGTGGCGCCGCGCTATTTCACTTCGGAACAGTTCCGCTGGGTCGGTACACGCCGAGGGCGGCGCGGGTACATCGCGCGCCGGACCACCGCTAAAACCTGAAACCTGAAACCTAAAACCTATCTCCAGGCATTGCCCGGAGGCGGGGGGTTTGCTATGATTTCCGCTGTGCGGAACAGGAGGCAGATCGTGAACTGGAGAAGGGCGACCGCGTGGCGGAATGGCTGCGTGGCCGTCTGTCTTGCCGTTGCGGGGATGTTGCGGGGAGGCATCCTTGAATCGCCGCCCGTTTCGCTTGACGACATCCGCTGGAAGAAGTTCCAGCCCGCGTCGGAGGTCTATATCGACACGACGCTCCAGTTCACCCCCGCGTTCGACGCCCTGCCCGGCGTGGACGCGACGAAGGACAAGCTCGCCATCTGGCTGAACGTGGACACGTCGGGCGCGCATCCCGTGACGAACCTCTGCGTCTACGCCGCGCGGGCCGACCTCGCGCCCGCGCCGACGGTGCGGAAGGCGGGGCTGCGGCTGGGGGTACAGGGGGCCGTGACGACGGTGACGCCGCAGGTGTTCAAGTTGCGGGGCACGGAGACGCTGAAGGCCGGGCGCTGGTACCGTCTGACGGTGCGGACGATCAAGGACGTGGCGCGGCGGGCGGCGAAGACGGGTACGGCGGCGCGCGGGTTGCTCGGGTTCCAGATCTATCTCGACGGGGCACTGCTCGCGTCCGACGAGCCGTCCTTCTCGCCGGCCTATTTGACCTACGCGGTGGGGACGGAAGGGTGGCTGGATGCGGCGCGGGATGCCGATTGGCTCGCGTTCCTGCGGAGCGGAACCGTGTTCGTGAGCCTGCTCGGCGAGTCGTCCGATGCCGCCGTCGAGAGCGTGGGATTCCGGGGCGAGGGCGAATTCGACGACATCGACGTTTCCGCCGAGGCCCCGACCTTTCTGGGGGTGTCGTCGCTCGACTTCACGCTCGCGTTCCCGCCGGACGAGAGCGTAGTGGGGGAATTGCTACGTTAAGTGGTTAAGTCGCCGCTTCTCGGCTTTAAGTGGTTAAGTCGCCGCTTCGCGGCTTTAAATCGTGCTTCGCGCGGGGCGGGGCTCATGTGGGTAAGGGAGGGACGCGCTTGTCGCGTCCGCCGATGGAAACGTGAGGGACGCGCTTCGTCGCGTCCGTCTCGGGAACGCAGATGCTGCGCATACGCGGATTTGGCAAAGACCGATGTGGCTACGACGCCCGGAATACCGGGCTACGCCACAATCGGTCTTTGCCAAGGTGCAGGACGGAACTCGACGCATCCATCGTGTAAGACGGGATGGACGCGCATGCCGGGATCCGCGCGCCCGCCTATTGTGGTGGAACCAGATAAGCCTATTGTGGTGGAACCAGACAATGGGTGTAGGTTTCATTTGGTTTTTTTGGTATGTTATTGCCCCGGCAATGAAAGGGGTTGATAAACTCCGATGATTGATGTTCTCGCGCGAATCGGAGTTGTTTTTACACTGAGGAGAATCAACCTAATTTATTGCCGCATCTATAGTGTCCAAACGCCTTCAGGGTCCTCTGGTCGCACAGGAGTACGACCCTCCCGAACGGAGGATCATTGGGACCTCACGGAGCGGTATTTCGTGGCGGTGTTCGGAGGGAACGAGAGAACGTGACAGAATTTGGAAAGCCTGAACGTGTGGGCAAGGGAGCGAAGGGATGGAGAATGTACAAGATTATGGTGCGGACGAAATCCCGTGTTCGCGTTCAGCGTGTTTACAATCCGTTTAGCGTTCCGTTCAAGTTAACAACTCCGCTCAGAGCCGCATGCGGGTGCCACGCGCCGAGGGCGGCGCGGGTACATCGCGCGTCGAGGGCGGCACGAGGAGATCGTGCGCCGGGCCGTTATGTGACGGGATATTTCCCTCGAAAGCAAGCGGGTGGAGACAAGGTGTAGACGCAGGGGGTATGGACGCAATAAACTGCGTCCCTCCCGGTCGGGGAACCGGGAGGGACGAGTGGGAGGGCCTTGTCATCAGATGCAGGGGGAGCAGGGCCTATTCGGCATCGACCTTCTCGTACTCCGCGACAATCTCGGCCGCAGGCGCCTTCGTGACGAGCGAAACGACGACCGTGACGACGAGCGCGAGCAGGAAGCCCGGCGCGAGCTCGTAGAGATTGAAGATCGGATGCGCCGCCGCGTACTTCGCCGCGAGGACGAACTTCCACACGAAGCACGTGGCCGCGCCCACGATCATGCCGCTCACGGCGCCCGCGAGGTTGACGCGCCTCCAGAAGAGGGCGAGGAGGATGAGCGGGCCGAAGGACGCGCCGAAGCCCGCCCATGCGAAGCTCACCATCTTCATGACGACCTTGAAGAAGTCGGACTCCGTGTTCATCGCGAGCGCCGCCGCCACGATCGCCACCGCCGCCACGGCGAGGCGCGAGACGAGGACGAGCTCCCTGTTCGAGGCCCTCTTCTTCACGCGCCCATAGAGGTCGTTCGTGAAGGACGAGGCCGAGACGAGCAGCTGCGAGTCGGCCGTCGACATGATCGCCGCCATGATCGCCGAGAGGAGAATGCCCGCGAAGACACGCGCGAGGACGCCCGTGTTGAAGATGCCGTTGATCATCACCATGAAGCACTTCTCGGGGTCGTTGCCGACGTCCGCGAGCGTGAGGCCGCGCTGCTTCAGGTAGAGGTGGAAGACGAGGCCGAGCACCGTCGCCGCGCCGAGGGAGATGAAGACCCACGTCATCGCGATGCGGCGCGAGCCCTTCACCTCGGCGGGGTTGTCGATGGACATGAACCGCACGAGGATGTGCGGCATGCCGAAGTAGCCGAGCCCCCAGGCGAGGCAGCTGACGAGGCCGATGAAGCCGCATGCCTTGCCCGTCGAGGCGGAGGTGAAGAGGTTCAGGAGGTTGCCGTTGATCACGTTGAGCTGGTCCACCGTCGCGGCGAAGCCGCCCGCGTTGCAGACGACGACGGCCGGCACGACGACGATCGCGACGAACATGAGAAGCCCCTGCACGAAGTCCGTCCAGCACACCGCCATGTACCCGCCGAGAAGCGTGTAGCCCACCACCACGAGCGCGCCGATCCAGAGCGAGGTCGTGTAGGCGATCGGGAACATCGTCGAGAAGAGCTTCGCGGCCGAGACGAAGCCGGAAGCCGTGTAGAAGGTGAAGAAGACGAGGATGATGAGCGCCGCGACGACGCGCGAGACGCCCGTCTTGTCGCGGAAGCGGTTCGCGATGAAGTCGGGGATCGTGATCGAATCGCCACAGATCTGCGAATAGCGCCGCAGACGGTGCGCGACGATCTTCCAGTTCAGGTACGTGCCGATCGCGAGGCCGATGCCGATCCACGCCTCGGAGAAGCCGCCGAGGAAGATCGCGCCGGGAAGGCCCATCAGCAGCCAGCCGCTCATGTCGCTCGCCTGGGCGGAGAGCGCGACGACCCACTTGTTCATCTTGCGCCCGCCGAGGAAGTAGTCCCCCATGTTCTCCTGCCGGTTGGAGAAGAGGAAGCCGATGCCGAGCATCAGGACAAGATAGACGACGAACGAGCCGAGTACGCACCAGTCGATGGACCCGGAAACGAGTTGTGCAAACATGTAATGACCTTCCTTGCCTTGTGTTGTTGAAATGATGTCGGTTGTGCGAATTGAAAAGAACGGGAATCCGCCCGGGCGCGGCACTAGACGATCAGCATGCAGTCGCCGTAGGAGAAGAAGCGGTAGTTGGCGCGGACGGCGAGGGCGTAGGCGCAGAGCATCCGTTCGCGGCCCGCGAGGGCACTCGTCATCATGAGGAGCGTGGACTGCGGCAGATGGAAGTTCGTGAGCATGCAGTCGCACACCCTGAACCTGTAGGGCGGGAAGATGAAGATGTTGCTCGCGCCGCTGCCGCCCACGACGAGCGGATCGCCGGGGGCCTTCTCGCGCGCAGCCACGGTCTCCAGCGTACGCACGCTCGTGGAGCCGACGCAGAAGACGCGCCCGCCACGGGCCTTGCAGGCGTTGATGGCGTCTGCCGTCTCGGGGGGCACGCTGAACGCCTCGAAGTCCATCTCGTGGTCCTCGATGTTCTCCGCCTTGACGGGACGGAAGGTGCCGGGGCCCACATGGAGGGTGACGGCGACGCGCCGGACGCCCTTCGCGTCGAGCGCGGCGAAGATCTCGGGGGTGAAGTGGAGGCCCGCCGTGGGGGCCGCCACGCTGCCGAGGTGCTTCGCGTAGATGGTCTGGTAGCGCGCGCGGTCGGCCATCTCCTCCTCGCGCGTGCCCTCGCGGTGGACGTAGGGCGGCACGGGCGTGCGGCCGAATGCGTCGAGGAGCGCGTTCAGCGGACGCGCCGAGACGAACGCGCACGTCCACATGCCGCCGCCGACCTTCTTCACGAGTTCGACGCGCAGCTCGCGGTTCGGCCCGAACACGGCGACCTGCCCCGCGCGCGCGGGGCGTCCGGAGCCGATCATCACGCGCCAGGAGAGGACCTCGCCCGCGCGGTCGCCGCGCGCCTCCAGGGAGTCCGCATCCGTCGCGGGCGAGACCATCAGGATCTCCACCGCGCCCGGCGAATCGCTCCAGGTGCCGAGGAGGCGCGCGGGGAAGACCTTCGTGTCGTTCACCACGAGGAGGTCGTTCGCCGTGACGTACTCCGGGAAGTCGGCCATCCGGCGGTGCTCCACCACGCCCGTGTCGCGGTGGAGCACCATCATGCGGTCATCGCCGCGCTTCTCCGAGGGATGCTGCGCGATGAGGCGCGTGGGGAGGGGATACCAGAACTGCTTGGTTTTCATCCCTTATTCGCCGTCGCCGGTCGAGAAGGCGGCATTGTCGGCAGAGTAGCCGTCCACGGTCTGGTCCGGGGCCTGCTCGGCGGGAGCCTGGGCAAACTGCTGGTCCGTCGCGATCTGGAAGGCGGGCTCGTTCTCCTCCTCCTCGTCCTGCGGGATCGGCGTCGTGCCGAAGAGGGCGTCCAGCTTCGCCTTCGCCTCGCGGCGCAGCTCCTCCATCTCCGCGTCGGAGATCGGCTCGCAGAGCGGCACGAGCTTGAGGTAGCGGTGGAGCGGGAAGCCGGTGCCGCCGGGGATGAGGTGGCCGAGGATGACGTTCTCCTTGAAGCCGCGCAGTTCGTCCACGCGGCCCATCGTCGCGGCCTCGGTGAGGACGCGCGTCGTGTCCTGGAAGGACGCGGCGGAGATGAAGGAGTCGGTTTCGAGCGCGGCCTTCGTGATGCCGAGAAGCGCGGGCTGGGCCTCCGCCGGACGGCGGCCTTCGGCCATCATCTGCTCGTTCACGCGCAGGAACGTCTGGCGGGTGATCTGCTCGTTCCAGAGGAAGTCCGTGTCGCCCGGATTCGTGATGCGCACCTTGCGGAGCATCTGGCGGACGATGATCTCGATGTGCTTGTCGTTGATCTCCACGCCCTGCAGACGGTAGACCTGCTGCACTTCGTTGACGAGGTACTTTTCGAGTTCCTGCGGACCGGAGACCTCCAGGATCTCCTGCGGGATGATCGGGCCTTCGGTGAGCTGCTGGCCCTTCTTCACGCGGTCGCCCTTGAAGACGACGATCTGCTTGCCCATCGGGATAAGATGCTCCTCGACCTGGCCGGTGACGTCGTCCTTGACGAGCAGCGTGCGCTTACCGCGCGTGTTCTCGCCGAAGTCGACGACGCCCTCGATCTTGGAGATCTCGGCGGCGTCCTTGGGCTGGCGCGCCTCGAAGAGTTCCGCCACGCGCGGCAGACCGCCCGTGATGTCGCGGGTCTTGGCCTCTTCGCGCGGCGTCTTCGCGAGCAGCATGCCCGGGGACGCCTTCATGCCGTCGCGCACCATGACGATGGCGCCCGTCGGAATGTCGTGGCTGTCGAGGAGCGCGTTCGGCGAGCCGTCGGAACCCTTGCCGCGGATCTCGATGCGCGGGTGGAGGTTCGCCTCCTTCGTGTCGAGGACGACGAGCGTCTTCGCGCCCGTCGCGCGGTCGGTCTCGCTCTTGACGGAGATGTCCTCCTCGAAGTCCACGAAGGTGATCGTACCGTGTTCCTCGGAGAGGACCGGCACGGAGTGCGGATCCCAGAAGGCGACCTTCTCGCCCTTCTTGACGGACGCACCGTCTTCGCAAAGGAGGACGGAACCCATCTGCAGCTGGTAGCTGTCGAGGCGGGCGCCGCCCTTCTCCTCGGGCTTTGTCCAGATCTCGAGCGTGCCGTTCTTGTTGAGGACGACTTCCTTGCCCTCGTCGTTCCGCACCTTGCGGATATCGACGAACTTGGCGATGCCGTCGTTCTTCAGGACGATCTCCGGCACCTTCGCGGTCATGGAGGCCGTACCGCCGATGTGGAACGTCCGCATCGTCAGCTGCGTGCCCGGCTCGCCGATGGACTGGGCGGCGATGATGCCCACCGCCGTGCCGATCTCGACCTGCCGCCCCGTGGAGAGGTCGCGGCCGTAGCACTTCGCGCACATGCCGTGCTCGGCGTCGCAGGTGAGGCCCGAGCGGATCCACACCGTCTCGATGCCCGCCTTGGTGATGCGCTCGCACGCGGCCTCGTCGATCTCGGCGTTGGCCTCGACGATCGTCTCCTGCGTCTTGGGGTCGACGATCTCGTAGAGGGCCGTGCGACCGAGCACGCGGCTCGCGAGGGTGGCCTTGACCTCGTCGCCTTCGACGATGGCGGAGACCTCGATGCCGTTGACGGTGTTGCAGTCCTCCTGGGAGATGATGACGTCCTGCGACACGTCCACGAGCTTGCGCGTGAGGTAGCCGGCGTCGGCCGTCTTCAGGGCCGTGTCGGCGAGGCCCTTGCGGGCGCCGTGGGACGAGATGAAGTATTCAAGCACCGACAGGCCCTCGCGGAACGAGGCGGTGATCGGGCGTTCGATGATGTTGCCGGACGGGTCGGCCATGAGGCCGCGCATGCCGGCGAGCTGGCGGATCTGGAGCTTCGAGCCACGGGCCTTGGAGTCCACCATCATGAAGATCGGGTTGAGTTCCGTCGGCTTCGGGTTCTCCTTCGAGATGTTCCGGTCGATCGTCTTGTAGAGTTCGTCGCCCACCTTCTCGGTGGCGGCGGACCACACGTCGACGATCTTGTTGTGGCGTTCGCCGGCGGTGATGATGCCCTGCTGGAACTGGCCCTCGATCTTCGCGACCTCGGCGGCGCTCTTGGCGATCACGTCGTCCTTCACGGCCGGGCGGATCATGTCCTTGAGGCCCATGGACGCGCCGGAGACGGTGACGTAGTTGTACCCGAGGTTCTTGAGGTCGTCGATCAGCTTCACGGCGGCGTCGTGGCCCGCGACGCGGTGGCAGTCGAGGATCAGGTTGCCGATCGTGGACTTCGTCACCTTGTCGTTCCAGAAGCCCATCGCCTCGGGGAAGATCGCGTTGAAGATCACGCGGCCCGCCGTGGTGACGATCGTGCTCTTCGTGGGGTCGCCGTGGGGGCGGCCCTGCATGCCGTAGTCGGGGTTGCGGAAGCGGATCGGCGTGTGGTAGCCGACCGCCTTCTCGGCAATGCCGAACTCGACCTCGCCGATGTCGTTGAAGAGCGGAAGGTGCTCGTCCGCGAACGCATACTTGCCGGGGATGTGCCCGGAAAGCTTCTCGGCCTGCCCGGGCGTGGTGAGGAAGTAGAGGCCGAGGCAGACGTCCTGCGTCGGGGTCATCACGGACTTTCCGGACGCCGGGGAGAAGATGGAGGTCGCCGCGAGCATCATGAGGCGGCTCTCCATCTGCGCCTCGATCGAGAGCGGCACGTGGACGGCCATCTGGTCGCCGTCGAAGTCGGCGTTGAAGGGCGTGCAGACCATCGGGTGGAGCCGGATGGCCTTGCCCTCCACGAGGACGGGCTCGAACGCCTGGATCGAGAGGCGGTGGAGCGTGGGGGCGCGGTTCAGGAAGACCGTCTTGTCCTTCGTGACCTCCTCGAGGATGTCCCACACCTGGTCGTCGTGGCGCTCGATCATCTTGCGCGCGGTGCGCACCGTGTGGCAGATGCCCTTGTCCTTGAGCGAGCGGATGATGAACGGCTCGAAGAGGCGCAGGGCCATCTCCTTCGGCAGGCCGCACTGCGGCAGCTTGAGTTCGGGGCCGACGACGATCACGCTGCGGCCGGAGTAGTCGACGCGCTTGCCGAGCAGGTTCTGGCGGAAGCGGCCCGTCTTGCCCTTGAGGATCTCGGAGAGGGACTTGAGCGGGCGGTTGCCGGGGCCGGTCACGGCGCGGCCGTGGCGGCCGTTGTCGAACACCGCGTCGACGGCCTCCTGGAGCATGCGCTTCTCGTTGCGGATGATGACGTCCGGCGTCTTGAGCGCGAGCAGGTTCTTGAGGCGGTTGTTGCGGTTGATCACGCGGCGGTAGAGGTCGTTCAGGTCGCTCGTCGCGAAGCGGCCGCCGTCCAGCGGCACGAGCGGACGGAGTTCCGGCGGGATGACGGGCAGCACATCGAGGATCATCCACTCCGGCTTGCCGCCGGAGGCGAGGAAGCCGTCGACCACCTTCATGCGCTTGGCGATCTTCTTGCGGTTCTGCTTCGAGCGCGTGTTCTGCATCTGGTCCTCCAGCTCGGCCATGAGCTTCTGGAGGTCGATGGCGTGCAGGAGCTTGCGCACGGCGGCGGCGCCCATCTCGGCCTTGAACTCGTCGCCGTACTTCGCGCACGCCTCGGCGTACTCCTCCTCGCCGAGGATCTGGCCCGTCTGGAAGGGCGTGCTGCCGGGCTGGACGACGATCCAGTCCTGGTAGTACAGCACGCGCTCAAGCTCGTTCGACGTCTTGTCCAGGATGAGGCCGATGCGGCTCGGGTTGCACTTGAAGAACCAGATGTGGCTCACCGGCACGGCGAGCTCCACGTGGCCCATGCGCTGGCGGCGCACCGAGGCAAGCGTGACCTCCACGCCGCAGCGGTCGCACACCATGCCCTTGTTCTTGATGCGCTTGTACTTGCCGCACGCGCACTCCCAGTCGTGGGTCGGCCCGAAGATCTTCTCGCAGAAGAGGCCGTCCTTCTCGGGGCGGTAGGTGCGGTAGTTGATCGTCTCGGGGTTCTTCACCTCGCCCTTGGACCAGGCGCGGATCGTCTCGGAGGAGGCCAGCGACACCTTCACCGCGTCGTAGTGGATGGACGCATTGTACTGACCGCCGAAGATTTCGCTCGTGTTGTAGGGATTCATTCCAGTGTTCTCCTGTTCACGGAATTAGAGGGTGATGCCGCCGAACTCGGCGACGGGCGACGGCGTGGCGGCGGCCGCGGGGACGGCAGCGAAAACCAGTATTTTACCGCAGCGGCCATCGGCGCGG
>OIWU01003573.1_pt1 | contig 11823 bp, 8 predicted proteins | sample 1587711 | NCBI WGS metagenome assembly OIWU01 (sample SAMEA3888909, study PRJEB22519) | human gut metagenome | biome: human gut; feature: human-associated habitat; material: faeces | place: Denmark | collected 2010 | reverse complement strand
ACCAGCACTGAACTCTACTTTGATTGCACCGCCAATGGTATCAAGAGCATATACTTTTGCCAATTCTGCTTCATCATTTGTTGTTACTCTAATAATGATGTTGTTTGTGGTCTCATATACGCCAGACGTTACAACAAATGGGATTTCCTTATTTACCATTGCATTTGTTATCTTTTCCTGTAACTCTGTGAGATATGCCAATGTGTAAGTACCTTTTACAAAAGCAGTATTGTTTTCACTTCTGCCAAGTTCCTTACAAATAGCTGTTCTATTAGCTGGTGTATCTTCTGTAAGAACGATTACAAATTTTCCATTAGCATCTGTATAGGAACCACCAAAAAACTCTGAGGTATCTTTGGTTAAGTCACTGCTATTTACTTCTTCGTTATATTCTCCCTTATTGTCTGCAGGAACATCTTCTATAATAGTTTCTGAAGTATCTTCGATTTCTGTACTTTTACTTTCTTGAATGTTTACAGATTCTTCTTTGTTGTTCTGTAAATCCTCAACTTTATTATTGTTTTCGATTGGTAATGACTCAACTGTTGGTGTGTTGGTATCCTCTACTGGTGATAAGTGTGTTACCATAGGAATACATAAAACCAATAAGGCAAAGCATGTTGCGATTGTTCCCCACTTAACCCATGCAAAATTATTTTTTCTCTTGTTGTTCATATGAGCTTCCTTAATATATTGATTGTTAATGTCACCAAGAGTATCAAATAAATCTTCTTTTTTCATAATACATAACCCCTTTCCGATAAGTATTCTTTAAGTTTAGAACGTAATCGGTTTAATGTAACCGATACATTACTTTCAGTCATTTCATACCGCCTTGCAATTGATGAAACGCTGTCAGAATACCAATATCTACAGATGAATATGTTTCTCTTTTTTGGTGGCAAGGTTTCCAGAAAAGAATTGATTGTTGCGACAAGTTCTCGTCTGTCAATTTCTTGCTCTACATCATCTACGCCAGATACACACTCTGCAAGTTCGTCAAGAACGACTGCTATTTCTCCGTTTCCACGTTTCATCACATGATTATGTTTGTATTTGTTAAAAGCTAAATTTCTTGTGATTTTCCCAAGGAACGCAGATAGAATTGTTGGTATAGTTGGCGGTATAGAGTTCCATGTACTTAAATATGTATCATTGACGCATTCTTCTGCATCTTCATTATTACCTAGGATATTTTTTGCAATAGAAGTGCAGTATTTCCCATACTTCTTTGCAGTTGCAGATAATGCGCGCTGGTCTCTATTTAAATACAACTGAATAATGTCCTTGTCGTTCATACTCAATCCTCCTTTCTGATTTTTCCCTTACACCTATATAGGCAACTTCTGAACCATAATCTTACACTTTTTTCAAAAAATTTTTGTTGTTCTGGCTCAGGCTGTTGTTTTGTATACAACTCACCCAAACAAACTTTTTCACCTGTTTCCTCATAAAGAAGCAGCTTCATTGCTTCTAAAAATGTTTTTAATTCACAATACGGAAGGCGATATAATTTTGTTTCAATTTTATGCTTTTGAGCGATTTTAAGCGCAGGTGCTGCACCAACAATTGTCTGAACTGGTCCCGCAAGAATCCATCCCTGTATGTTTTTTCGACGAACCCTCGCATAATAAACGTCATCTTCCCAGAAAACATCAATTGACGCTTCTGGTCTTCGTTCTAACACATCATTTAGAAAATTGGGATCCGTAAAAAATGGATCCTCATCTTCATTTGTCTGTCCAATTCTCCGAATCTTTCTGTCATTATCAATCAATCTAATTTCACCATGTGTAATTTGGATCAATGATTGTAAAAAAAATTCATCTACCATATTTTTCCTCAGCCTCTTCCTTCCACAATAATTTTATTCACTATTTCCTTTCTGATACACTTATGCAGTTACTTGATATAAGAATTATACAATGTCTTTTATTACACAAAAGGGGCAGTTTCCTGCCCCCTTTATCCACCTCATAAAAACGCATTTAATACGCAATCATCGGAATGATTTCTGTCTTTTCATTTGCAGGCTCTTTTATGCCATAGCTTCCTCAATCGACAGACGAATCGTTTGAATCTGAAATGCACCAAACTCAAGCTCTAACATGCCGTCTTTTATTACTATTTCCTGCTCTTTATTTTCCAGCATATCACAAAGCCAAGCCTTCTTTGCATCAACATTCAGCAAAATCTGTGCTTTTCCCGCTGCCTTTTTAGACTCATACAGACGAAGTATCAAATCACCGCTTCTGTCTAATGCCGGCTTTATTGTATCTAAGACAACTGTGCCGTTCTTTACAGAAGCTATGCTAAATGTCGGCACACATCCCAACACCAGTCTTGGCTTTTCATTTAGTTCATAGCCCTGCTTTACCACATCACATCCGGCAAAATCACCTTCCCAAGCAGTAAACGCGTATGTAAAATGATGAACCTGATTATCTGCACGCATTTCTGGCGCTGCTGCTGCACGAAGAAGAGTTAGTTCTAACGCATTTTGATTCATGCTGATTCCATACTTGCAGTCATTTAATACGGCTGCACCGTGAGACGCATCGCACAGCGCACTATATCTGTGATTGCATACCTCAAAACGATCTTTTTCGTATTCTCTTGAACGATGAGTTGGGCGCATTACATAGCCAAACTGCATCTCATTGATTCCATTTTCTGCATAAACCGCTACTGGAAATGAAGTCTTTAGCAGGCGATGTAGCTCTTTCCAGTCAATCGTTGTATCAAATTCAAGACGTCTGCTGTCCTTTGCCAGACGAATATACTGTGTATATGAAGAATTTCCAATCTTTCCTGTAACTTTAATGACTGCTTCTATTCCATCTGCCACAAGCTCAGTACACACATCAAATGCTCCTTCAAGCTCCTGCTCCCTATAATTTGAGTCGATATCCCATGCATCAAACATGCGTGGTACATCCTTATAAAAATGGAAACAATTCAAGGCATCTGCTGCAAACTCACGTCCTGATTCCTTTAGGACAAAGCTTGTCACCTCGCCTTTTTTGTTTATCTTGACGCGTACCTGTGAATTTTCAAGCACAATGCCGTCCGTGGTCTTTTCTGCTGACACAGCCTTTTGCTCCACATTTTTCTTCTTGTATGGAACAAGTGTAACAGCTCCGCACGGTGGGATTGTTACCCATGCCTTAACGCCAAACGGTGTCTTCTCAACAAAAACTTCCTCTCCTTCAAAGGTTTTTGCACCGTCTGCAAATGCTTCTGGAAGCTCTACCACTGTCTTTCTCTCAAAACCAAATGAGTTAAAGAGCGTCACATCATTTTCATTTTCTTTTGTTACAAGCTGACTCATATATATATCTGCCTGTTTATTTGCTGTCTCAATTACACCGCCAACAGCTTTCCTTGCTTCCTCGTAAACTCTTCCCATCGAGGAGCCTGGAAGAATATCGTGAAACTGATTTAACAATAATTCCTTCCAGAGAGCATCAGCCTTCTCACTGTCATATACCTTTCCCTTACAAAGACCAAATGCTCCCCACATCTCCATCTCGCGAAGTGCAAACTCAGCACGTCTATTATTTTGCTTTACTTTTGCCTGAGAAGTGTAGGTTCCTCTGTGTGCATTAAAATACAGCTCACCTACATAAGTATTGACCGGTCCGCCCGCTTCGTCCATTTTCTTGAAAAAGCTCTTCGGATCAGACAGTTCAACTCTCGGTGCACCCTCAAGATTTTGTTCTCTTCTTGCATACTCAATATCGTCTCTTGTTGGACCACCGCCGCCATCACCATAACCAAACGGCAGCAAAAAGGCATCCAGATCCTGAAGCTGACTTCTGTTTTTCCACACTTCGTCAAGCTGCTTAGGATTAGTCTTATAAGTATAGCTTGTCGGAAGAAATGACACAATCCTACTTCCGTCTATGCCTTCCCAGTTAAAATAATGATATGGGAACTGCTCACCCTCGTTATATGACCAAAAGATCTTCTGTGTTACCAGATAGTTAACCTTGCATCCCTTTAAAATCTGTGGCAATGCCCCTGTGTAGCCAAACGTATCTGGAAGCCACAACACTTCACTGTCCACATCAAATACGTCCTTATAATACTGCTTTCCATACAGCAGTTGACGAATCAGTGCCTCACCACTTGCCATATTCGTGTCAGGTTCCACCCACATGGCACCCTCTGCAATCCACTGTCCTTTTTTGACAGCCGCCTTGATTCGCTCAAAAAGTTCCGGATACAGTTTGCGGCACATCTCATACTCTGCTGGCTGGCTCTGAATAAATTTATATTCTGGATATTCCTCAATCAGACGAAGCTGCGCCGCAAATGTACGCGCGGTTTTACGACCGGTTTCCGCAATCGGCCACAGCCAAGCCAAATCCAAATGAGCATTTCCCACTGCATAAAAGACTGGCATTGTCAAACCATTCTCGGCCTCTAGCACTGGCTTTAAAGCTTCACGCGCTTTTTTATAGGACTCAATTCTGGCATCCCGTTCCTGCTCAAAATCAACAATCAATGTAAACTGTTCCAATGCCTTTGCTATTTTTGCCGCTCTAAGGCTTGTCTTGTCAAGCACTTCAAGTAAACGTCCAAGTGTATCTACATCCATAAAAAGTTGGTAAGCATCTTCATTCCAAATTCCGTAAGTGCAGCGTCCCAATGTACGTCTCTTTCCCTCTTCCAATTTGTCTGTATAGGAGCCCGGAAGCACTGGACCTGTCGCACATCCTCCTGTCGGTGCCTCTGGATAATAATGACCAGCATAGACCTCCATCATGATATCAAACTGCTCGTCTCCCTTTGCACAGCGACTTAACACATTGTCTACAATATAATGATGCGGCTCATTAACCCAAGACGCACGGTATGTACCAAAAGCCTTATCATTTACAAACAGTGTTGCCTCACCATCTGGCTTCAAATTCATCACAATACGTTTGCCCTCAGCTTCTTCACTCAGCTGAATGTGTCCCTTCATCCAACAATATTCATATGTATTTCCCCAAGTAAAACCTGGCTTTACCGAAACAAACTGCTCTTTTTTTGCCTCCCCAAGTGAGAGCTGTTCATTTGTGCGAAATGCCTCCCATTGAATCTCACCAAGTGGCTGATAAAAATCATCTTTAAGTGTGCGCACCCAATGACTGATGCGGTCTCTCCATTCGGATTTCATCAATTTACTCATAATATTTCCTTTCTATTGAAAAAAATAACACATTAATACGCAATCATCGGAATGCTTTCTGCCTTTTCATCTGTAGGCACCTTTGTGCCATCCGCAATCTCATACATGGCTTCGCTGCACTGCTTTACATAAGACGCCATATCCTGATATGGACGTGAGCAAATGTCAAACAAACCAATGTTATAATTTTCTCCATCAAAACGACCAAGAACAAACTGATCATAGCACTGGAAATAGTGGCAGCCAACACCATTTGGATGAGCTGCTACACGCTCGCAATAATAGCGGTAGGCTTTTCCACGATCTTTTTGTGTCAGTACACCCTCAAGTCCTGTTGCTGATAAACCTGTATCTAGTGCTCCAAAATGAAATTCGCCAATCATAACAGGCAGATCTACACCAAGCTCTACCACATGAGAGATTGCTTCTGTTGGATCGACTGCATAACAGTTAATGGAAAATACATCAAAATTCTCCCATCCCGTTGCAAGATCCGGATCGGAAATCCATGCCCATCTCATACCAAGAATCATATGATTTGGATCGACTTCTCGACATGCTTTTGACGGAATCTCAACATAAGCGCGAAGCATCTCTTTTGAGAATGTTTTCTGATCTTCTTTTGCAGCCTCAGATTTAGCTGATGCATCACGAATCGGCTGATACAGATCGTCAAAGTCATTAAACTTTGTGTTCCATGCTGTGTTTAATGCCTCCACAGTCTGATATTTTTCCTTTAAAGCCGCAATCAGCTTTTCCTTACATACTGTGCGCTCCGGATTATAGAGTACCTCGTCTGCCAGCACCAAATTATCCACAAATGCCCAGCTTGGCTCATTTCTAAGGAAATAGCCGATCATCATCGGATCGTCCTTCCTTGCTGCAATTGCCTTTGCATTATTTTTTGCGTTTTCTTTATACTCATCACTTAATACATCTGGAAAATCACGGAAAATTTTCTTTTTTGTCTCAGGAAATTCTGGAAGTGAAGTTACATATGGTATCGGTGTATTTTCAAAAAGGCGCTGATCACTCCAGTTGCCAAGCGTATTCATGCCCATCTGCATCAGCTGTCCTGCCATCATCTTCTTCCATATCTGATACCAGTCTTCACCAAACACACGATATAAATTGGCACCTGCATAGGAGAACATCTTTGCATTTCTTTTTCTATCCTTAAATACGCGGTCTGGTGAAAACATTTCTGCATATGCCGGTTCTTTCTCATCTGGCAGCCAATCCAGCCATTTTTCAATTCCATCAACACGACAGTCCACTGGCACATTCACGCAGTCTGGTCCTGCACTAAAAAACGCATAACCGTCTGGATCTGCAAGCCACCACTTGCCATCTGCCTTATATTTTGTAAAAAAGCCTGTGCCCTTGGCCAGCTTTTTATTTTTCCAGCCGCCCCATTTTGACCAATTTTCAAATGGATAGCCTTCTTCGCCGTCCTTAACTTGTTTTTCAAGAATGCTCTTTAACGACTCAATATCCTTTGTCTTGCCTGACCATTCCTTTCGCTTATTCTGTCCAAGACTATCGACAAGCTTAACATCCAAAAGCTGCACATTTTCCGGATATGTATCTGTTAATGCCATGTTGCTGATACGCACGGTAATATCATGAAATACTGGAATAGTCTTCATTTCAATACGTGTAATTTCTTCTGGCACAATTCGTCCGCCATGGCAGACAATCTTAAGCTCACCCGGAAGTGCCTCTGGAAACAACACACCTGCTTTAAACCACTCCTTATCCAAACAAATCTGTGTTGTAATCTGCGGAAGAATGCCAAAACGAATCGTCATCGTTGGCTCATCATCCTTGCCATACACATACACATTGAAAGCATCACAATGTTCCTCAAGTGTCTCAATCTGAAACATAAAGTAGCGCTCATTTTTCATTACATCCCACGGCAGCACAATACCCGCTCCATCCTTTGACAGCTTCAATAAAGCACTGTCTTTCTCCTGCTCTAAAAGGGATGCCCCACTTGTTAACATCTTCACGTCAAATGGAATCTTCATCGCTTTTTCTCTCCTTTTTCTCTCGTCAAATTTTTTCTAGCACCAGATTCATTCTCAATGTTACAAGGTTCACTTTACGCTTTTTCACAAAAAAAGGCAAGGCTTTTTTCGCCTTGCCAGATGTAAAGTTATTCTAATTTTATATATTATTTTTTTCCCTACTTACACCACAACTAATGGCTCCTGTTGGACAAGCCTGCTTACAGCGTCCGCAGCGAATGCACTCTAGGCTGTTTGCGTTTACAACAGGATCTACCTGCATACGACAAACCTTTGCGCATTTTCCACAGCCAACACATTTTTCTTTGTTGACACGATATTTGAAAAACGATACTTTGTTGAAAACGGAATAAAATGCCCCAAGCGGACAAATATATTTGCAGAATGGTCTGTAAATTATAATTGAGAGAATGATTGTTACAACCAAAATCGCATTCTTCCAAACATACAGAGCACCAAGTGCACTGCGCATTGATTTATTTAACAGTGCAAGCGGTATACCGCCCTCAAGCGTTCCAGCTGGACATATAAGCTTGCAAAAATATGGTGAGCCCTGTCCCATAATGTCCACTAAAAACATAGGAAGCAAAATAACAAACACAGCAAATATTACATATTTCAGCTTGCGAAGCAGCTTATCTCCCTTAAAGGTACGAATTTTTTTTGGAAATGGGATTTTATTTAACAGATCCTGTATCAGTCCAAATGGACATAAAAAGCCACAGATCAGTCTTCCAAAAATGGCTCCAATAAAAATCAAAAAGCCAATAACATAATAAGCCATCTTAAAATTCCAGCTGCCCACAACAGCCTGCAAAGAACCTATTGGACAGGCTCCGACAGCTCCTGGACAAGAATAACAGTTGAGTCCAGGTACGCAGACATTTTTTAATTTTCCCGTGTAAATTTTTCCTGTTACAAAGCCTGATACATGGCTGTTTGTCAAAAATGCCCACAATGCCTGAATGCCATGGCGCTTTGCATCACTTACTTTATTTGTTTTTTTCTTACTTGTTTTTTCCTGAGCCATTTTCTTATCCAATTCCTATACACTCCATACAAATATTAATCGCCTTAGTAAATACAACTGCCATCTCACCGCGAAAAATACCAAACGCCATCATCAACAGTCCGACCACTGCCAGACAAAGTCCTGTCCATTTGGAGTCTAGGGCTGCATTCGCCCTAGACTCCATTTTATTTTTCATTATTTTCATATCAATTCTTTTCCTTGATTGCGCTTAACTCTTTTTCCACAATTTCCTTCCAATCTTCAAGTGTATGGCTTCCAGAATATGTTTCACCTACAATGTTTCCATTTTTATCTACAAAGAAGGTTTCTGGGAATGCAGAGATGCCCTGAAGACGTCCATTCATCATATTCTTATCCGGAATCAAGAATGGATAGGTAGCCTTTGTCTTTTCCTGAAGAAGCTCTGCCTTTTTGATAGCCTGCTCATCCTTATTGCCTTCGCTGTCTGTCGTATCTAATACAACACCTGTTACACCAACGCCCTTATCCTTAAGCTCCTGATACAGCTTCTCAAGCTCTGGAATCTCATTAACACATGGAGAGCACCATGTTGTAAATACATTTACAAGCGTAAGATCATACTCACTAAACATATCCTCAGTATAAGTTTTCTTATCAATACCTGTCATCTCAAACTTTCCAACATTATCGCCATCCTGCTGCACCATATCAATTGGCTGATCGAATGCGGACATCTGCTGAAATTCTGCCATGTCAGTCAGCTCTGTCTTTGTCTTTTCTAATTCCTTTTTCAGCTTCTTATCTGCATCCTTACTAATACTTAAATAGTACTCATATTTTCCATCACTGCTCTCTCCAAGCTTTGTGTGCTCTGTGCAGCCAGTCAACTCATCCAACTGATCTGTCACATCTGTGCTGTATACACCAAGTGTTCCAATCTTTCCAAGACTCTTTAACCAGTCATCATAGCCAGTTCCCATTTTCTCAATGACAGCATCACGCTGCTCTTCTGTCATTGTATACCAGCTAAATAATGCATAAGAAATTGCATTGCCTTCCTCATTCCAATTCTCATCTGTCAGCATTGCAACCTTTCCATCTTCCATCTGCTTTAACAGCTTATCTGTTAATGTAAAATTCAGACCCATGAATGGAAACTCATAAGAATCCTGAACCTTCCAGGAAATCTCAGATGGTGTAAATGTTCCAGAGATCATATCGGAGGAAACTGCTTCTCCTGCCGGGACTGCTTCTCCTGCCGGGACTGCCTCTCCTGCCGGGATTGCTTCTCCTGCCGGGATTGCCTCTCCAGTCGTTGTCTCCTTGTTGCTATCATTCTTTGCTGCAAATACAGGTGCTGCAAATGCACCTAAGGATGATACTCCAATCACACCTGCTGCTAAATATGCCTTTACTAATACTCCAACATGTAATCTATTTCTTCTCATTTCTTATGATCCTTCCTTTCTTTGTTTTGATCTGAGGCGATTATAACATACGCTGTATAAAATCAGTGTTAAGAAATTTTATTTTTTAACAACTATTTTATTATTCGTATGATATACTTTAAAAAAATAACTATTTTTGAAAGGGGAATGAAGATATGCACATTTTAGTAATCGAAGATGAAGCACAGCTTTGCAGCTCTATCGCTGAAGGACTTCGCCTTGATGGATACGAGGTGGACACCTGCATGGACGGAAATGAAGGACTTGATCTTTGTCTGACAGAACCATTCGATCTTATTTTGCTTGACCTTAATCTTCCAGGAATGGACGGTCTTTCTATTTTACAGCAGCTTCGCGCTGAAAACTCATCCACACCAGTTATCATCCTTTCTGCCAGAACTCAAATTCAGGATAAGGTGGAGGGACTTGATCTAGGTGCAAATGATTATCTTACAAAACCTTTCCATTTTGAAGAGCTTGAGGCTAGAATACGAAGCCTCACACGGCGCAAATTTATTCAGGAAAATATCTGCTTGACTTGCGGCCGCATATCATTTGACACAAAAACAAGACTTGCCCAGATTGATCATATGCCACTTTCCCTAACGCGAAAAGAAAGCAGCCTGTTAGAATATTTTCTTCTTCATCCAGATCGGGTAATCAGTCCTGAAGAATTGATTGAGCATATCTGGGACGGAAGTGTCAACAGCTTCAGTAATTCCATCCGTGTTCATATCTCATCACTTAGAAAGAAACTTCGCGCAGCTCTTGGATACGATCCTATTCAAAATAAGATAGGCGAAGGATATCTGCTTAACGCAGACTGCTGTAATGATTAAACATTTAAATAAGGAAAGGATTCTTATGACTCACACACAAAAAAAAGCGCCTCTGCGCTCCCTCTTTGCAAAAATGACGCTTCAATGGCGTCTTACTGCGCTGACAACACTTCTTGTCACAGTTGCCTGCATTTTTATGTATTTTTTTATAAGTCATTCTGCCGTCTCTGGAATGGATGATCTGCACGATTACGCGATCCATATTGATCAGAATGACTCTTCCCCTATCACATTTCAGGTTGATCCATCTATGCTGTTTCCGCAAATTAATGATCAGCTTGCCCAGACAAAGCAGCTTTTCATGATCAAAAGTCTTGCTGTAACCATTGTTGTTATTTTAATAAGCAGTCTGTCAACTTGGTTTCTTACACGTAAAAGCCTTGCTCCGCTTCGCAGCCTCAGTAAAAAAATTTCTGATATTCAGGCACAGAATCTTTCTGTTTCCATTGATGTTCCAGAAAGCCATGATGAAATTTCTAAGCTGACAGAAGCCTTTAATCAGATGCTTGCCCGTTTGAATAACGCATTTGACGTTCAAAAGCAGTTTTCTGCCAACGCAGCCCATGAGCTTCGAACTCCGCTTGCTGTAATGCAGACAAATCTTGAAGTATTTTCCAAAAAGAAAGAACCTTCCGTTTCAGAATACCAGACACTTTTTTCCACGATTCTTGAGCAGACAAACCGTCTTAGCCATTTAGCTTCGATTTTGCTTGATATGACTGGAATGCAACGTGTAAAACGCTCTGATACAATAAGCCTTGCAGCACTCGCTGATGAAGTTCTCTGTGATCTTGCACCAATTGCTGATCAAAAGCAGATTAAGCTTTCCCAATCTGAAACAGACTGTATCGTCACTGGAAGCTATCTTCTTCTCTACCGTGCTGTTTTTAATCTTGTTGAAAATGCAATCAAGTACAATCATCCCGATGGAAGTGTGCACATTAATATAAAAGATGAAAATGGATTTGCTTTAATTAGCATCAAGGATACAGGAATTGGCATTGCTCCTGAAAATCAAGAAAAAATCTTTACACCTTTTTTCTGTGTTGATAAATCAAGAAGCCGCACAATGGGCGGTGCCGGTCTTGGACTTGCACTAGTTGCCGAAATTGCACAGCTTCATAATGGAACAGTTTATGTAAGCGAAAGCGACAGCGAAGGAAGTACTATCATCCTTAAGCTGCCGCTTTGACATACTCCCACGGTTAAAACCGTGGGATTCCTTAGATTCTGGCAGCATCATCCAGCCGTATAGACTGAAATATAGCCACCGTGTTCAGGATTTATGCTGATGGGATTTCATACGTCGTGTACTACTTTCTCAGCAAAA
>OIWU01003572.1_pt1 | contig 11825 bp, 9 predicted proteins | sample 1587711 | NCBI WGS metagenome assembly OIWU01 (sample SAMEA3888909, study PRJEB22519) | human gut metagenome | biome: human gut; feature: human-associated habitat; material: faeces | place: Denmark | collected 2010 | reverse complement strand
AAACAAACACAACAAAATGGGTAGAAACAGAAAGGAAGTTTTTATTATGAGAAAGATGATCACAATGGCAGTAACCGCAGCTCTTGCAATTTCAACATTGACCGCATGCGGAAAGACAGATAAAAAGGAGACTACAGCGTCAACAGCAGCAACCACCGCGTCAACAGCGTCAACAGCAGCAACTACCGCTTCTACAGAAGCTAAGACAGAGGCTAAGGATACATCTGCTGCAGCAGCTGAGTCTAAGGCAGATGCACAGACTCCTGTATCTGGAAGCGTTGCAACTGATGGTTCTACTTCTATGGAGAAGGTAATCGGTGCTCTTGGTGAGGCATTTACAAAGGCAAATCCAGATGCTACCTTTACTTACAACCCAACTGGTTCTGGTTCTGGAATCACTGCTGTATCTGAGGGACGCTGCGATATCGGTCTTTCCAGCCGTGCATTAAAGGATGAGGAGAAGAGCCAGGGCTTAGTAGAAACTACACTGGCACTTGATGGTATTGCAATCATTGTTAATAAGGAGAATACAGTAGAGGATCTTTCTCTTGATGATATCGCAAAGATTTACACTGGCGAGATCACAAATTGGAGTGAAGTTGGCGGAGAGGATGCTGATATCGTTCTGATTGGCCGTGAGGCAGGAAGTGGTACAAGAGATGGTTTCGAGTCTATTACAGGTACATCTGATTCCTGCAAGTATCGTCAGGAGCTTACATCTACAGGTGATGTTATCACAACTGTTTCCAGCAATCCAGGTGCAATCGGATATGCATCTTTAGCAGCAGTAAAGGATACTGTAAAGAAGGTATCAGTAGATGGTGTTGAGGCAACTGAGGAAACAGTAAAGGATGGTTCTTATAAGGTACAGCGTCCATTCGTTCTTGTTACAAAGGATGGTACTGAATTATCAGAGGCAGCACAGGCATTCTTCGATTATGTAACTTCAAAGGATGCAGCAGATATTATCTTGGCAGCAGGTGCTGTTGCGGTAGCAGAATAATCACAATTGGAAGGGTGCGAGGATTTATGAAGAGCAAAGAGAGTCTGTTAGAGACAGTAGTACATGGCATATTTTTGATTCTCGGACTGATTACGGTCGGATGTGTATTGTTAATTACAGTTTATCTGGTAATTTCCGGTGTGCCGGCAATCGCAAAAATTGGTCTGTTTCAGTTTTTATTTGGCACAAAATGGGCATCGACCGCCTCTGAGCCATCATTTGGAATCTTACCGTTTATCATGACAAGTATTTACGGAACAGGAGGTGCAATTTTGCTTGGTGTTCCAGTCGGATTTTTCACATCTGTCTACCTGGCAAAGATTGCATCACCAAAGGTAAGAGGTGTTATTGAGACAGCTGTCAGCCTTTTAGCAGGTATTCCGTCTGTTGTTTATGGTCTTGTCGGTATGCTGATTCTTGTGCCTGGTATCCGCAAATTGTTTAATGTGCCAGATGGTGCAAGCCTTCTGGCAGCGATTATCGTACTTGCAATCATGATTTTGCCGTCTATCATTAAGGTTTCACTGAATGCGCTTGAGGCAGTGCCAAAGGAATATGAGGACGCATCACTTGCACTTGGTGCGACAGATATTGAGACATATTTTAAGGTGTCAGTTCCGGCTGCAAGAAGTGGTATCGCAGCAGCAGTTGTATTAGGTGTGGGCCGTGCAATTGGCGAGGCAATGGCAGTTATGATGGTTTCTGGAAATGTTCCAAATATGCCGTCATTGTTCCAGAGTGTTCGTTTTTTGACGACTGCTGTTGCCAGTGAGATGTCATATTCAGCAGGACTGCAAAGACAGGCGCTGTTTTCAATTGCGTTAGTGCTGTTTTTGTTCATCATGCTGATCAATGCAACACTGAATTTTTTCTTAAAGCATGAGAAAGCCTGAAAAACGGATTCATAAAAGGAGTGAGTAAGATGACAAAACAGGAAGCAATAGGGGCGTCGCAGACAGCAAATGTAAAATCGGTAATGACAGTGCGTGCCACTGCAAAGAATGGACCAGGGGTAAAGCGCAAGCTTTATATAGGTCTGATGAAGTTTTTGATGGGGATTTCCATAACAATTACATGTGGACTTGTATTGTTTATGATCGGATATGTATTATATAGAGGTGTTCCGAATATAAGCTGGAAGCTGGTGTCCACATCTCCAAGCTACCTCGATGACAACATTGGTATTTTGCCTGATATTTTAAATACACTTTATATTGTAATTGCAACACTTGTAATTGTACTTCCGCTTGGTGTTGGTGCTGCAATATATCTGACTGAGTATGCCACAAACAAAAAAATAGTTGGCATGATCGAGTATGCAGCAGAGACACTTTCAGGTATTCCTTCTATTATATATGGTCTTGTCGGAATGCTGTTTTTCTGTCAGTTTTTAAGCTTGCAGACATCTCTTTTAGCAGGTGCGCTTACTCTTGTTATCATGAATCTTCCAACTATCATGCGAACAACCCAGGAGAGCTTAAAGACAGTTCCGCAAAGCTACCGTGAGGGTGCCTTTGGACTTGGCGCAGGAAAGTGGAGAGTTATTCGTACCGTTGTACTTCCAGGATGTATTGATGGTGTAGTGACAGGATGTATTCTTTCTGTCGGAAGAATTATCGGTGAGTCAGCAGCGCTTCTTTTCACCGCAGGTCTTGCACATGCAGTAAATGGAATGATAGATGGTCTTCACAGTGCAGGTGCAACACTTACAGTTGCGCTTTACATGTATGCTAAGGAGCAGGGTGAGTTTGGTGTTGCATTTGCAATTGCAGCAATCTTAATGGTATTAACCGTGTTTATCAATTTAACTGCAACTTTGTTAGGTAAGTATTTTCAGAGGAGGAAGAGTCAGTGAGCAGCGTAATTACTGTAAAAGATATGTGTCTGTGGTATGGACAGGTGCAGGCATTAAAAAATATTAATATCAATATTGAGGAGAAGAGTATTACGGCGCTGATTGGTCCTTCTGGCTGTGGTAAATCCACATTCTTAAAGTCGTTAAACAGAATGAATGATCTGGTGCCTGGTGTGAAGATTACAGGCGATCTTCGTTATCGCGGCGAGGACATTTTTGATCCAAAGTTAAATGTCAATGAGCTTCGCAGAAATATCGGAATGGTATTCCAAAAGCCAAATCCATTTCCAATGAGCATCTATGACAATATTGCATACGGACCGCGCACCCATGGAATTACAAGCCGTGCAAAGCTTGATGAGATCGTGGAAAATTCCTTGAAGGGCGCAGCTATCTGGAATGAAGTAAAGGATAACTTGAAAAAATCGGCACTTAGCTTATCAGGAGGACAGCAGCAAAGACTTTGTATTGCACGAGCACTTGCTGTTGAACCAGATGTACTTTTGATGGATGAGCCAACAAGTGCGCTTGACCCGATTTCTACATCAAAGATAGAAGAGCTGGCAAGCGAATTAAAATCACAGTACACAATTGTTATGGTTACGCATAACATGCAGCAGGCCGTGCGTATTTCTGATTACACCGCATTTTTCCTGCTTGGTGATCTGATAGAGTATGGTGAGACACAGAAGATCTTCGAGCAGCCAAAGGATAAGAGAACTGAGGATTATATTACAGGACGTTTTGGCTAATGGAAATAAAAAAAGTGAGGTGAAGACATGAGAAGCAAGTTTGACGAGCAGCTAGCGCTTTTGAATCGTGATCTGACAAAGATGGGATCGCTTTGTGAGGAGGCGTTAGCATTAGCGGCAAAGGCACTGGCAAATGCAGATGGACAGACAGCAGCAAAGATAGCACCGATAGACAGTGAGATTGACCAGATGGAGCGCACTATCGAGTCGCTTTGTTTAAAGCTTTTGTTACAGCAGCAGCCAGTTGCGAGAGATTTAAGACAGATCTCAGCAGCACTTAAGATGATTACAGATATGGAACGTATCGGTGATCAGGCATCCGACATCGCAGAGATTATTGGATTCTTAAATGGAAGAATCGGAACGGATGCACAGTATATTTGTCAGATGGCAGTAGCTGCAATGCGTATGGTGACAGAGAGTGTTGAGGCTTATGTAAAGCGTGATGTAGCAATGGCAGAGGCAACAATTCAGCACGATGATGTGGTCGATGATCTTTTCTTAAAGGTAAAGGAGTCGCTTATTCAAATGATCTCAGAAAATCCAAAGGACGGCGAGTATGCACTTGATCTTTTGATGATTGCAAAGTATTTTGAGCGAATCGGAGATCATGCGACAAATATCGCAGAGTGGGTTGTATTTTCTGTTACAGGTGTGCATGAGCAGGTGTGAATTAAATTAGAGCAAAAAAGGGGCAGATGAAGAGTCTGCCTCTTTTCGTTTTTTTTATAAACAATCTAAATTTTATATAAATTGTATTGACTGTTCTATTTTGAACGCTATAATAGTTTCTATCTAAAAAGAAGGGAGCAGCAGATAATGGTTAAGTTGTTAAAGAAGCTTACATGGAAAGATTTTATTCTGGCGGCAGTTGCATTTGTGTTTATTATCGTGCAGGTGTGGCTTAGTCTGACAATGCCAGATTATATGTCTGAAATTACAAAGCTTGTCCAGACTAAGGGCAGTAAGATGAATGATATTTTGATAGCAGGAGGCAAGATGCTTGCATGTGCACTAGGAAGTTTGCTTGCGGCAGTATGTACATCAATATGTGCATCAAAAATTTCATCTAATTTTTCTGCCAATTTAAGAGGACAGGTTTTTCATAAGGTGCAGTCCTTTTCAATGGAAGAAATTGGAAATTTCTCTACTGCAAGTTTAATTACACGTTCTACAAATGATATTACACAGGTACAGATGCTGATTGTTATGGGCCTGGAGGTTTTACTTAAGGCTCCTATAATGGCAGTGTGGGCACTGTGCAAGATTTCTACAAAGAACTGGCAGTGGACTGCTTCAACTGGTGTGGCTGTTGTTGTACTGCTTAGCTTTGTTTGTGTTTGCGTGGCTGTTGCGCTTCCAAAGTTTAAAAAGCTGCAGAGTCTGACAGATAATTTAAACCGTGTCACTAGAGAAAATTTGACAGGCTTAAATGTAGTTCGTGCTTACAATGCAGAAGGTTATCAGCAGAAGAAATTTAATGATGCAAATGATGAGCTGACGAAAACGCAGCTGTTTGCAAACCGCACTATGGGAACTATGATGCCGGGAATCCAGATGGTAATGAATGGATTGATGTTAGCAATTTATTGGATCGGCGCTTATTTGATCAGCAATGCTCAGATGTTTGATAAGCTGACTATCTTCTCAGATATGATCGTATTTACTCAGTATGCTATGCAGGTCGTTATGTCCTTTATGATGCTTGTCATGATTTTCGTGCTTCTTCCGCGTGCGAGCGTATCAGCAAAGCGTATCAATGAAGTGCTTGATATGCCGCTCTCAATTAAGGATGGTACAAAAGAGAATGGAATTGACGGCAAAAAGGGTGAAGTTGAGTTTCGCAATGTATCTTTTTGTTATCCAGATGCAGAGAAGGATGTCATTGAGGACATTTCCTTTACTGCTCATAAGGGTGAGACAATTGCCTTTATTGGTTCAACCGGCTGTGGAAAGAGTACTGTGATCAACATGATTCCGCGTTTTTACGATGCGACAAAGGGAGAGGTGCTTGTCGATGGCGTTAACGTAAAGGAATATACACAGAAGGCACTTAGAAATAAGATTGGATATGTTTCACAGAAGGCTGTTTTATTTACAGGAAGCATTAAAAGCAACGTTGCCTATGGAGATAATGGTACAAAAGGCTTTACTGATGATGTTGTTAAGCAGGCAATTGAGACTGCGCAGGCAAAGGAATTTGTTGATAAGACAGATGGCGGCGTAGATGCTTTTGTGGCACAGGGAGGATCTAATTTTTCAGGAGGACAAAAGCAGCGTCTGTCAATTGCACGTGCTATATGCCGTCACCCGGAGATTTTAATTTTTGATGATTCATTTTCAGCACTTGACTACAAGACAGATCGTGTTCTTCGCGATACATTAAGAAAAACTTGTGCAGATGCAACGCGTTTCATTGTGGCACAGCGAATTGGTACTATACGCGATGCGGACAAGATTATTGTGCTTGATGATGGAAAGATTGCCGGAATGGGCAAGCACAATGAGCTGATGGAAACTTGCGAGGTATACCGTCAGATCGCATATTCACAGCTGTCAAAGGAGGAGCTTGCATAATGGAAAATAAAGAATATACCCCTGGACAGAACCGCCCGGGCAGAAGAGGCGGTATGCGTGGACCTGGCATGGGAAGAGGTCCTGCTGAGAAGGCATCTGATTTTAAAGGAACATGGTCAAATCTGATTTCGTATTGCAAAAGCTATCTTCCGGTTGTGATCATTGCACTTATCTGCGCGGCAGGAGGCACGGTTTTGACGCTTCTTGGACCAGATAAGCTGTCAGAGATGACAAAGGAAATTGGAAAAGGTCTTGTAACAGGCGTTGATATGGACGCTGTTTCTAAGATTGGATTTACATTAATTGCATTTTATGTGTGCGGTGCTTTGCTGTCATTTGGTCAGCAGTGGATTATGGCAACAGTGACACAAAATATTTCAAAAAAGCTTAGAGGTGATATTTCAGGAAAAATTAACCGTCTGCCGATGAGCTATTACAGCCGCTCTACGACAGGTGATATCCTCTCACGTGTCACAAATGATGTTGATACGATATCACAGTCTATGAATCAAAGCATCGGAAATCTTGTCTCCGCAGTTACGCTTTTTGTCGGTTCACTTTTTATGATGTTTAAAACAGATGTGATTATGACGATCACTGCAATTGTGGCAACATTGATTGGCTTTGTACTTATGACAGTTATTGCAAAGCGCTCCAGCAGATATTTCGTGCGCCAGCAGCGCTGCCTTGGTGAGATCAACGGTCACATTGAGGAAATTTACACAGGTCATACAGTTGTAAAGGCATATAATGGAGAAGCGCAGGCAACAGCAGAATTTGAGCGCATGAATAATAATTTAAGAGAAAGTGCATTTCGTGCACAGTGCCTTGCCGGACTCATGCCGCCTATTATGACATTTATCGGAAACTTAGGCTATGTGGCAGTCTGTGTGGCAGGTGCAGTGCTGACTATGAAGGGAACTATTGGCTTTGAAGTAATCGTTGCATTTATGATGTATGTGCGTTATTTTACACAGCCGTTATCTCAGATCGCACAGGCGGCACAGTCTTTACAGTCAGCGGCAGCAGCAGGTGAGCGTGTCTTTGAGTTTCTTGAGGCAAAGGAGATGGATGACGAGAGCAATAAGACAAAGACGCTTGACAATGTAAAGGGTGATGTATCATTTGAACATGTAAAGTTTGGCTATGATGAAGATCGCGTGATTATCCATGATTTTTCTGCACAGGCAAAGGCTGGACAAAAAATTGCCATTGTCGGTCCAACGGGAGCGGGAAAGACAACACTTGTCAATCTGCTTATGCGTTTTTATGAGATTCAGGGCGGAAAAATCTGCATTGATGGCATTCCGACTAATCAGGTAAAACGTGAAATGGTTCATTCTCAGTTTTGTATGGTTCTTCAGGACACATGGCTGTTTGAGGGTACTGTTAGAGAAAATCTTGTATATTGTACGCCAAATGTCTCTGATGAGCGCATGAAGGAGGCATGCCGCGCTGTTGGTCTTGACCATTTTGTGAGAACACTGCAGAATGGCTATGATACAGTGCTTAATGATCAGGTTAATCTGTCACAAGGTCAGAAGCAGCAGTTAACAATTGCCCGTGCAATGATCGCTGACAAGCCTATGTTGATTCTCGATGAGGCAACAAGCTCTGTCGATACAAGAACAGAGCTTCAAATCCAAAATGCAATGGACGAGCTGATGAAGAATCGTACTTCTTTTGTTATTGCACATCGTCTTTCCACAATCAAAAATGCCGATCTTATCCTTGTGTTAAAGGATGGAGATGTAATTGAAAGCGGAACGCACGAAGAACTTTTGGCAAAGAAGGGCTTTTACGCTGATCTGTACAACAGCCAGTTTGACCAGGCATCGTAAGAGATTCTTAAGAGATGTAAGGACATTGAAAGTACTTATTTGACATAATCTCTGGTAATATAAACTTAGAAAAGAGTTATTGCCGGATTATTTATGGGAGCCGGTTAAAAACCGGCTCTTTTTGTTTAAGAGAAAGGAAGGGAACACTATGAAAAGATCATGGAAGAAGAAGGCGTCCGTATGGACGATGGCTGCTGCGATGACCGTTTCTTACATACCGCAGTATTCATTTGCGGAGGAAACTACTGAAAATATTAAACAGGAAACGCAGACACAGACAATAGAAGAGCAGACTATATTGGGGAACCTGACATCAGAGGCTTTGGCGACAGAGAGTATTCCAGAGACGTCTTTGCAGATACCAACTGAAAGCTCATCAGAAAGTGTACCGGAAACGTCCTCACAGGAACCTAGTGAAAGTATAACACCGACATCATCACAGGAAGAATCTTCCACGCAGGAAAGCACACCACAAAGCAGTGCAGAGGCTAGCACCGAGGAAGAAACTAGCGAGGAAGAGAGTACAGAAGAAACTACCGAGGAAACTACAGAAGAAACTACACCAGAGGAGACGACAACGGAGGAACCAGAGTGGTCTGAGCAGGCACCTAAGGAGGATACAAAGGGACTGACATTTAGCTTTAGCGAGGATGGACAGACGGTCAGCATTACAGGATTTGACGGTTCAAGAAGTGTTGTTGAGATTCCAGAAACTTATGGCGGTGCAAAAGTTACTTCCATAGCAGCAGGTGCATTTCGCGGACAGACCATGATTACTGACGTGGTGATTCCAGAGGGTGTTACTTATATAGGAAGAGAAGCATTTGCAGGATGCAGCGCTCTTGTTCGCGTACAGATTCCGACAAGCGTTACGCAGGTAGGTGCCAATTTATTTGAAGGCACACCATATGATTCAACATTGACTGGAGAGCTTGTATATATTAACAGTATCCTCTATCGCTGTCAGAGCGATGCGGTAACTGTTTCTATCAGGCAGGGAACGACTGTTATTGCTGAGGAAGCTTTTATTAATCGTGTTAATCTGGCTGCTATAGTTGTGCCGGACGGCGTAAGCTATATTGGCTCTAATGCATTTAAAAATTGCAGTGCTTTAAGTCAGATTGAGATTCCAAAGAGTGTGCGAGATATTGTAGCAAACGCGTTTGACGGAACAAAATGGTATGAAGATCGAAAGCATGAGATGATTTACATCAATGATTTGCTGTATCGTGTGCCGGCTGAGATTATCGTGCAGTCAGAGCAGCCGACTGGATCTTTAAGTGACAAAGATGCAGCCGAGTTGGCAAAATCAGGTGTGGCAACACAGCTTGTTCCTTATACAGATGTTATTGTTCAGGGAGGAACTACAACGATCTGTACACTTGCATTTGCCAATACGCCAGTTCAGAAAGTACAGCTGCCATCAACACTTACGACGATTCGCTATGGTGCATTCCAAAATTGTACTGCATTAAAACAGATTACACTTCCAGAGAGCATGACATTTATTGAGGGCGGCGCATTCCAAAATTGCAGCGCACTTTCTTCAATTTTGGTTCCGCAGAATGTAACATATCTTGGTGCAAGTGCATTTTCTGGCTGTGCAAGCCTTACATCTGCGACATTGCCGCAGGCAATTACAAGAATTAGTTCTGGTTTATTTGAAAACTGCAGTTCACTCACAACAGTGCAGGCTTCGAGTGCGCTTACGTCAATTGGAAGCCGTGCCTTTGCAGAAACATCTGCACTTTCTTCATTTACATTTCCACAGACGCTGACAGCAGTTGGCGAAGAGAGCTTTACAGGCTCTGGTATTGTAACTGCTAACTTGCCGCAGAGCGTAACTTATCTTGGAGCAGGAGCATTTGCTGATTGTACAAAGTTAGTCTATGCGCAGGTGCCGGCGGCGATTCAGGCTATAAGAGAGCGTACCTTCCGCAACTGTACAGAGTTGAAAAATGTATCGATCCCAGAGGGTATTCGCTACATTGGTGCGGCTGCATTCCAAAATGACGTATCACTTCAGACAGTTGATTTTGCACAGTCACTTCTTACGATCTGCGACAATGCATTTGAGGGAAGCGGTGTTGGCGAGGGTCTTGTGCTTCCATCAGCTCTTCGTACAATAGGAAGCCGTGCATTTGCAGGCTGTATGCGTCTTACATCACTTACTATTCCGGCAGATGTCAGAAAAATGGGAAGTCAGGCATTTGCAGATGGATCATCACCATCAATTGTGTGTGCATTTAGCCGTACAACATATATGAGTAAGCTGGCTTCTGGATGGGTAGCTGATTGGGGCAGCGGTCTTGGTGCACTTACATTTACAGGAGGTGCAGTAAATGATGAGCAAAAGGCAGCATTTTTACAGATGATCTGTAAGCTTGTTCCTGATTTTAATGCATCAGAGGCAAACAACACTTTGTATTCTGGAATCATTGGACGTCTTGGCGTTAGTGCAAAGGCAGGCGGTGAGGCAGCCAGCTTGCTTGGCATTGTGTCAGAACAGGCTCAAGAAGGATGGATTCGTATACCTGAGCTTAGCACAAGAAGAGCTATTTTGAATCTTACGGGTATCTGGATGCAGGATTATTGTCCGGCAAATACAGGTGTTGAGGATGTTTATTATGCAGATGGATGGTATTACATTAATGAAGTTTCATTTGCAGAAACACTTACAAAGGGCTATCTTCCAAAGGGACAAAATGGAAGCGGCTATACCTTCTTTGATTCCTATGATGCTCCAACAGGCATGATGGATGGTGCTGTGACTGTACTTCTTAGTGAATCTGACAATGACTATGGAATTGCAGCGCAGGTTCGCTCTAGTGAAAAGATTACAGATGGACGTTACATAAATGTATATGAGAGCGTAGAGGAGCGTGAGCTTTCAGAATCCATCAAAGATATCTGGATGACAGAAAGTGCTTCATATCAGTTTGATAACTACAGCAGAATCTTAACTGTTCAGTCACTTGTATCACCAGATGCAGGAATTGATACTCATTTTCGTTACAGCTGCAAGCCGGGTGAGGATGATGGTACCTTTACGATGGAGTGGAAGGGAATGGATGAGGCAAATATTGACCAGGTTCGTACCTTTACGGTTAGTGTAGATGAAGAAACTCAGGCAATGAAGCTGACTGATGCGCAGACACAAGAGGAAATTACACTCAATTCGCTTGCACAACAGGCTAATCAGCCAACAATGTCTGGACAATAATGGCATTAAATCTTTAAGGCTTACTTAAATTTCTCAAAAATTTTACATTACCTATTGACACTATTAAAAAAAAGGACTAGTATAGCAATTGTCAGCAGAAGTGGTAAGAGGAGATCACTTTTGCAGCAAAGGACATTAACTGTTAAGCATATTTAATAGTTATAAATAGGAGGAACAAAAATCATGAGAAAGTTTATTACATCTATCGCAGTAATCGCTATGGCAGCAGCAATGATGACAGGATGCGGAAGCGCTGATAAGAAGACTACTACCGCAGCTAGCACAAAGGCAGAGGTACAGACTGAGGCTAAGACCGAAGCTAAGACTGAGAAGGCTACCGAGAAGGCAACTGAAAAGGCTACCGAGAAGGCAACTGAGGCTAAGACCGAGGCTAAGTCTGAGGCAGCTTCCAGCGAGGCAGCATCTGAGGAGGCATCTTCTGAGGCTGAGAGCGCAAGCGCAGCAAACTAATTTTTGATTACTACAGATAAAAAATAATGAAAAAGGCAGTTTTGGGAATATTTCCTGAAACTGCCTTTTTTGCACAAATTTAATTAAAAATGTTGATGCTTTC
>OIWU01003571.1_pt1 | contig 11826 bp, 6 predicted proteins | sample 1587711 | NCBI WGS metagenome assembly OIWU01 (sample SAMEA3888909, study PRJEB22519) | human gut metagenome | biome: human gut; feature: human-associated habitat; material: faeces | place: Denmark | collected 2010 | reverse complement strand
AACCGTGCCGGCGCCACAGGCATGTGGAGCGGAGTCAATCCCTTGTCCACCAAGGGCGGCACTTGGAAAATGGTAAAGGCTGACAATGAAAGGTTGCGTTTCCTGACCAGAGAGGAAGTCAGGGCGCTTCTGGACGACCTTGAAAAGCGGCATCCGCAGTTGCACGATATGGCCTTGCTCTCCCTGCGAACCGGCCTTCGTCCCACGGAAGTTTTTAAACTGCGCGGGCAGGATATGGACGGCAATGCCTGCGGCCTCTATATCATTCAGAAGGGAGGAAAGCGGGTATTCGTCCGCGTGCCGGAGGATATGATCCGGATGCTCCAGGCGTATACGCGCAAGCCTGCGGACCCCATCTCCCAACAGCCTCGCAAGAAGACGGCGTTTGAAAAAATACCCGCCTGTTTCCAGACCGCCGTCAGAAAGCTCAATTTGGCTCCGGAAGACGGCGACAGTCTGTACGCCGTCACCTTGCACACCATGAGACATACCTTTGCCTCCTGGTTGGCGCAGTCCGGCAAGGTGACGCTCATGGAACTGCAAAAGCTCATGCGTCATAAGAACATCACCATGACCATGCGGCATGCTCATCTGTTCTCTGGTCAGGAAAGCGAAAAGCTCTCAATTATAGGGGATATGCTTGCCTGAGAAATCCATCATCTGAATGTGTCCGAGGTTTGGACACGCCCGGATGCAATATACTCTTCCAATACGGCGCGCTCATAAAAGACACGCCTGCCGAAGTTCGTATATACCGGACCGACGCCTTCCATATGCCAGTAGGCGAGTGTCTTCTGGTGAATGCCGAATTCTCTTTCCACATCTTTCGGGGCAAGCAGTTTTTTGCCCGGCAAGTCGGGGGCATCCGCCGTTTTCCCCTGCTCGGCGGTACGGACGGCTTGTGTAATGAGAGGAAGCAGTTCTTCCGGCGTGGAAAGTATGATGGTGCGGCCTTCAATTTCCATGTTATGGACCTCACAATTGACGATTTGGATATGTCCCACGATATGTTGCAATCAATTCCAACATAGAGTTACATTCGTTCGTCAAGAGCATTTTTTCCCTGTGCCGAAGGACGCCGCTGTAGCTGATTCCAAGACGTTTACTGATTTCTCTGATGCTCAGACCGCTCATAGCGAGTTCAAAAACTTCCCTGCCGCGCGGTGTCAGTTGAATAGTAGATATACTCGCCTCCGGTTCCTCATTGAGGTGGTGCAACAGCTCAATGTTGCTATGAATGCCGAAGGCTTTTCGAATTGCTGCCAAATGCCAATATACCGTAGCCACCTCGATGGAGAGATTCCCTGCAATAATTTTTGAGGGGAAATCCTTTCGCCAGCATCTCCACGATTTATCGCTGTTGTCTGGTGAGATTCCGCATAATGAATCCTCCCGATGGTGATTCAGCACACAAAAGTGCGTACATAGTCGCAGTAACACGGTGGATTTTTGCGGAGGAGTGGTAGAATTATTGGTTTTTGAAATTTTTTCAGCGGGACGGCCTTATTCCGGTTCGGATTGGATGCCGCAAAAAAGCGGCGCGATTCGCCGTTGCCGACACCGCACCGCATAGTAGAAATTGCTCCAAGAGAATAAATTTGTTCCCCTACGAAGTATTGGAGTGTACTGCGTATAACCTCACACGAACTATCCGTAGTCTAAAATATGATGCACATACCTTTGGGTGTTTACATACCATTTTAATTTTTTCTGAAGCAGACACAGCCGATATTAAGTCTTCAAGAGAATTGTTGTAGATGAAATTTTTGATAGTATAGATGCTTGTTCCCCTTTTTATCCTTTCCAGAGTGTGCAGTTGAAGAGATGTTTAAAGCTGTGTGCGTACACAAAAAACGGACGCTCCCCTTTGCAGACGCTCAGAATTCCCACTTCACCATCAGACTGCCGGTCACGCCTTCGTGCTTGCCGGTGTAGCCCTGCACGCCCAGGTCCACGGTCAGGGGCAGGTCAGCGGAGGGCGTGAGGGAGAGGCCCAGTTCGCCGATGCCGGTATTGCCGCGCAGGTTCGGGGCGTCGATGTCGAAGCCGTTGGTCTTGGCCCGTGCCTTGCCGTCGAATTCGTGTTCCCAGGCCGCACCGATGTACGGAGCGACGTGTTCGTTCAGGATATAGGCGAAGCGCCCGCCGAAACGCAGGCGGCTGGAGTTGATGTCGTCGAAACTCAGATGTTCGCCGGTGGACAGGCCCACGCTGTCGCCCTGCTGCCGTGTCCAGAAGTACTTGCCGTACAGGTCAAGGGTGGCGGCATCGTTGATGTTCCAGACGTAGCCCGTGCCGAAATGCAGGCCATAGTAGGGAGAACTGCTGTCGTAGTCCGCCTTGCGTCCGGCTGCGTCGCGCAAATCCGAGCTGTCGTACTCGTTGTGCGTCTTGCCCGCGCGTCCGCTGGCTTCGGTGTAGAAGCGGCCCGGCCCAATATTGACGAAGTCCATGCGGGCCAAAATGCCGCCGCCCAGATAGTAGGCATTGCCGTCGCCGTCTACGGAAGCGGCGTTCGTGAAGGAGTTGTGGGTGTCGTAAGAGCCGTTGCCGTATTCAAAGAATGCGCCCAAGGTCAGGCGGCCCGGCGCAAGGTCGATTCCCCAGGCCAGGCCGGTAAGCAGGGAAAGGCTGTTCATGTCCAGATGCGAGCCGGTGTTGTAGCGCAACGAACCGCCGGACAGCGCGCCGAACCCGGCAAAGCCGTGCCTTTCCGCGTCGTCCGTACCGGAGGAGGCCCGCACGGCGGAATCCATGCCCCGGCCCGCCACGAGGTCCGCGCCTTGCAGGTTCAGGGCCAGTCCGCCGAGGAAGCCTTCGGACAGGGCCTTGGACTGATCCGTGGCTCTGCCGGGGCTGACTTGAGCGGTGACGGCATTCAGCCGTCTTGTTGTCGGGTCAAGATTCACATCCGCAGTGATGTCGTGCGCCACGGTGGAACCGATCTGCACAATCCCGTTGCCGCGCTGCAAGTTGTTGACCGTGAGCGTTTTGTCTGGATCGACCTCCAGCAGGGTCAGGGTAGACCCGGAGGCCAGGGACGTCCCGCCCGCCAGTCCCACATTGCAGGCACTGCCCGAGACGTCCGCATCGCCGGTGACGCGCAGCAGGGGCTGCGTAGGATGTACCGGAGAGATGAAATTGAGGGTCGCGTTCCTAGCGGAAAGATCGCCTTTGTACATGGCGCTCTGGCCGTTGGCCCCATTGACACTCAGGATACCGTTGTCCAGGCTGTGGTTGTGGCTTCCCCGGTCGAATACCGTGCCGCCGTACAGAGTGAGTTGATTGGATGTCAGATCGCTGCCCAGGGCCAACGCCCCGCTCCGTACCGTGGTCATGCCGGTGTAGGTATTGGTTCCCGAAAGGGTCAGCGTGCCCGCGCCGGTCTTGGTCAGACTGGTGTTGCTGTTGTCGATGATCCCGGCGAAGTCGCCGCTCTGGACGGTGAGGCCGCTGGTGTTGAGGATCTTGCCGCCGCCATTGAGGCCACCCACGGAGCGAGCCTTGTTGGCACCGTCATAGGTGGCGTTGTCGGCAATGCTCAAATCCGTTCCGCTGGCGATGTTGCCCTTCAGGGTTCCGTCGTTGATGGCCGTACCGCCAGCATAGGTATTGTTCCCGGTCAACGTCAGTGTACCCGCGCCGGTCTTGGTCAGGCCGCCGTTGCCGGATAAGACGCCGGAGAGCGTATTGTTGTTGTCCGTTGCAATGGCGCTGCCCGCACCGCTCAGCGTCCAGTCATTGGTGTATGTCCCGTTGCCGGAGAGCAGCAGCGTGCCCTTGTTGCCGATGGTGTTGGTTCCGCTGCCGATATTGGTGTCGGAGCCTATGGACAGGGTTCCGGCGCTGATCGTGGTGCCGCCGGAATAGGTGTTGGTTCCGGAAAGAATCAGCGTTCCCGCGCCGGCTTTGGTCATGGAGCCGGAACCGGAAATAACGCCGACAAAGGACACGTTGTTGGCATTGGTGTTCACTGTCACGCCGGAGAGTGCGCTGCCGGTCGGCGTGCTATCCAGCTCCCCAATGTTGGCGTTTCCGCTGTAGCCAAAATTTACTGATGCAAAGTTTCGTGCGATATGTACCGCGGCGTCGCTGTTTTTGTTCAACGTATTGCCGGTGAAGGCGTCGCTGCTTGAGATTCCGCCCGCTACGGTTGCAGTGCTCAGGTCTGTATTGCCGGAAATGTTCACAATATTGCCCGTGGCCTTGCCGCTGCCTGAGGCAACAAAACCGCCATTGACGTTGCTTTGGACCGTCCCGCCGCTGATGCTTACTATGTTGCCCGTGGCACTGCCGGAATTGGATTCGCCGCCGCTGACGCCGGTCAGCGTGCCGCCGCTGACGTTCACGCTGTTACCGATGACATTGCCGTTGGCGCTGTAGCCGCCCAGCAGCCACTTGGCGGAACCGTTTGTCATGATCACGCTGTTGCTTTGTACAAGGCCGGCTGCGCTCATCCCCCCGTAGATGTTGTTTGCCACGCTTCCGCCGTTGAAGGTGACGCTGTTGCCCGAAGCCTCGCCGCTGCCGCTGTCCACATAGCCGCCGAAGGCGTTGTTTTGTACCGTGCCGCTGCGGATGGCCAGGCTGTTGCCCGTGGCGCTGCCGGAGCCGCTGTAGCCACCCTGTACATATGTTGCCGTTACATTGGAGAAGTCGACGCTGTTGCCTGTGGCATTGCCGATGGCCGTTTCGCCACCGTTGACGCCGCCGCTCAATGTGCCGCCGCTGACCTCCACACGGTTGCCGCTCGCGTCGCCGCTGTCGCTGTACCCGCCCAGCAGCCAGTTGGCGGAACCGTTTGTCATGGTCACGCTGTTGTTCTGTGCAGGGCCGTTTACGCTCCGCCCGCCATAGACATTTTCTGTCACGCTGCCGCCGTTGAAGATGACGCTGTTGCCCGTGGCAGCGCCGCTGCCGTTTTGCACGTAACCGCCGATGAGATGTTCTCCCACTGAACCGCCGCTCATGGTCACGTGGTTGTCCTGAGCTTGCCCGCCATCAGCGGTGGCGATGCCACCAAAAATTCCCAAGGTCACGCTGCCGTTTTTCATGACAACGGCGTTTTCCCGGGCAGTGCCCTGTTCCACGCGACCGCCGTAAATGACGTTTGTTTGGGACGCAGCGCCGTCCAATGTCACGCGGTTATTCAGAGCGTTCCCCTTACCGCTTTGGCCGCCGTAGATATCTCTTACGGTTCCGCCGCTGATGGTAACTGTGTTCCCGATAACATGAGAATTTACCGAGCGGCTGTAGCCGAGGACGTTGCCGGTTACGGAACCAGAATCGGAGATGGAGACGTCGTTTCCGTTTACGGTTCCCTCTGCAGCGCCGTAGCCGCCATAGACGCTGCCTAATACTGAACCGAAACCGGAGATGGAGACGTTGTTGTCGGTCACAGCACCATTGTTGGCTCCGCCTAGGATGTCGCCGCCGACCGAGCCGCCCGACAGAATGACCGTATTATTGCTGACCGGGCTGAACGCGGCGTCCACGTCATTGCCATAAACGTCGCCGCCCACATTGCCGCTGTTGATGGTGACCACATTGTCGCTGAGGCTCCCCGCAGGAAAAAGGCTGTTGTCGATATTCCAGAGGGGGCCTTTGTCAAGGTTTGAGCCGGGGTAGGTAACGTCAGCGGCGTTGGCCGAAGGCGCGAAGCCGGGCGGCCCAGCCAGCAGGGCGGCCAGCGCGCAGGCTGGAAGAAGCCTTGTGCAGGTAAAGCGGAATCTATGCGTCATAGGTAGCCTCCTCATGTTGTAAGGGTGAAGGATGCGGCTTGCGGCAAACGGCGCGCAACGCAAAAGGCCTCACCCCGAGAAGGGGCAAGGCCATGTTTTTGGACGGAGTGGAAACGCGGAAAGCCGCGCTACGCCTGGACGCGAGCGCGGTGGATGGGCGATGAGCTGTGTGTGTGTGTGTGTGTATAGCAAGAAGCGGACCGGAACGCGCTTGCGTTCAGGGCCGCTTCCGCCAGCCACGTTCCTTGCTTACACGCAACCCGGCCCACCGTCAAAGGATGACGGCGGAAGGACGGCGGATGGTGAAGCGGAACACGCGGCATGGAAGACATCCGATGATTACGGGCAAAAAGGTATTTATGTCAGTTTATGTCTCCTTTGGGGAAAAAAAGCAAATAATTTCTGCGTCTCACCCTTTTTGGGTGATACCAGGATGCCGTTGAGCGAGTCGCACCTCATTGTATTTTGAAAGGGCACAGAGGACAATAAACAGTACAAACGTCTCTTCAGGGGCCATACTGAAGATAAGGCGAAGCGTGTATCAGTCCGCTTCTCCTTCCTTCGCCCGTCTGTTGCGACGATTTCGCTATTTTTCCCCGTGGAGAAGTCTTCTCAGTTCCGGGCGGTTGTTCGCGCCGCATTTCCGGTACACAGTCTTCAGGTGCGTTTTGACGGTGTTGAGGCCGAGGCCCACGCGGCATGCGATCTCCGGGCCGGTGCGTCCCTCGGCGGCGAGCCGCGCGATCTCATACTGTTTGACGGACAGACCGAACGGAATTTCCGAAGCGCGTGTTCCGGGCAGTCCCAGATGGCGCAGCCACGGTTCCGCCAGGGCCAGAATGCGCCGCACGCCGTCCTCATGGCGCGTTTCTTGCGGCGCGGGCAACAGCGGCAGGACAAGATCGGCGTTTTCCACAAAAGGCATGAGCACATCGTCCGGCAGGGCCGCGTCCAGAGCGGCGCGCAGAGACTCAAGCGCCTTTTCCCGCGCGTCGAGCATGGCATGGGCGGCGGCCAAGAAGATATGGGCGTAGATGAAGAACAGGCGGTGCTTGTCGAAGAGAGGGGTTTGCAGCAGGGCATGGAACAGGCCGAGCACGGCGGCGGCATCCCCGGCCAGCAGTAGGGCGCGGCCCTGCGCCAGCCGGAAATCGCCCTGGGCGAAGGCGTACATGCGTTCACCCCTGCCCTCGTGCACCCACGCGGGGATTTCGTCCGGACGCCGGAGGAGGCCGGAAAGGCGCGCCGCGCAGACCTCCGCCGTGTGCAGCAGAAAATAATCCTGTTTTTTGGTGATCAGATCGCGCATCTCCCGCACGGCGGCGCAGGCGGTCGAGGTGTTTTTCCGCGCCAGAGCCAGACGCGCGCGCAAAAACAGGGCGCAAAGCGTATTGCATAGTTGCCCGTGCAGCGCGGCCACGGTCTCGGCCTGACGGCAGAGGCGGAGCGCCTCGGTAAAATCCCCCGCCATGTACAGGGCTTCCGCCTCGAAAAGCAGCTCGCCGCCCGCGCCGTGCCAGGCCGCCGCCTTGTAGTAATGCGGCATACATTCCCGCATCAGCCTGACTTCCTCCCGGATGTTGCCGCTTTCCCGGTGGAACATGAACAGCACGGAGGGGCAGCCCATGCTCCAGGTGGATTCCGGCGGATACAGCCCCGTGGGGCGGCCCAGCAGTTCCCATGCCCTGCGGTGGCGGACGGACATGGCCGCGATGTCGTTGTATTCCGCAAGGGCCAGCAGCATTTCCAGTTCGCCGCGCAGCACGGGAGTGGCTGGATGCGCCTCGTCCAGCGCCGCGCAGTAGCGCGCCAGCCAGCGGCAGCGGTCGGCAAAGGCCGGAAAGTCGGACGCGGAAAGCGCGGCCAGGGCGTGCTTGAACGCCGCCTTGGGGTGCCGGGACAGAACCTCCTCCGGGCAATCCTGAAAGAGCCGGGCGAAGAAGGCGGCGCTTTCCGTGACCAGATGGCGGGCCATGTCCCGTTCCATGACCGAAAGTGCCCGCTCGAAATCGCGCGCCGCGTGATAGTGCTCCATCGCGGGAATGAATTCGTCCTCCGCCGCGAACCAGTCGCCGCAGCGGCGGTGGACGGCCTGCCGCTGTTCGCGTGGAAGTGCACGGAACAAGCGCAGCAGCAGGCTCCGGAATATGGCGTGGACGGTGTACACGCCGCTCCCTTCCCGGCGGCGGACAAACGAGTTCTGTCGGACAAGCGCCTCCAGAGCTGCCCGAGTATCCGTGCCGCAGCAGAAATCCGCCTGCGGCAGGGTGAACTGCTCCAGCGGGCAGAGTGCGAAAAGCATGTCCCGCACGTCCGGGGAGAGTGGGCGATAAAGCTGTTCTTCCAAAAGCGCGGCCATATCCGGTGGCAGTTCGTTCTCGGAATACTGCGGGGAAGATAAGGAGGAAGATTGTGGGGAGGGCAGGGTGAAAGAACGGGCGAAGGCGGGCAGGGAAAAAGACCCGTGTTGCGCGTAATGGCGGCAATGCAGATATACGCCGCTGACCCATCCGCCCGTGGCCCCATGCAGGGCGCGGATCTGTTCCGGGCTGACCTTGAGGCCGCACAGGGCGCAGTATGCCCGGATGTCTTCTTCCGAAAACGCCAGCAGGGCCGGGCCGAGGCGGGCGAGCTCTCCCTTGAGGTCCGCCAGCAGGGCGTCGTCCGTTTGGAAATGCCGGGTGGTGAGCACGATGTGCAGATTGCTCATGGCCTGCCGGGCCAGTATCTGGAAAAAGCGGACGCACGACGGCGCGGAAGCCAGCAGGTGCACATCGTCCACGACCAGCACGGTGGGTCTGGCAAAGTCGAGGCTCTCCAGCAGTTCCAGCGCCGCATCGCGTCGGGCCGCGCCATCGGGCGCGAAAGGCGGGCCGAGCCTGCGCAGCGCTCGCGCCGTTTCCGCCGTCTCGGGCAGACGCTCAAACTCCCTGCACAGGGAGCGCCAGAAGGCGCCGTCCGGGGAATCCAGCACGGAAACCCAGATCACGGCCAGGTTTTCCCGGCGCAAAAACTCGCGCACGGCCACGGTCTTGCCGTAACCCATCGGAGCCTCAATGACGGTCAGGGGTGAGGAAAGAATGCCCGTAAGCGCGGCCAGCAGACGCGGGCTGAAGTAACGGACATCCGAGATGCCGGTGCAAACATTGTGTTCCATAGGAACCGCCTGAGGAGGATTTTCCCTGACGGTATCCTGTTTGGTGCTCCCTTGGCAAAGCGTATTCGGTGGCATCCGAAGTGGACGGCGTTCGCTCCTCATTCCTCATTCGGTCTGTCCGGTTTGAGACTGAATCCTGAAGGAGGTTCCGTTTCATTCCGCACAGCTTTTTCTACATCCCTCATCTCACTGTTCAGGGTGGAATATTCCTGTTTTTGGCCTGTCCATTTTTTCAGTAAGGAGAGCGGTGTACCCCTCCCTTAAAATAGTGGAGACCAAAACTGGAGACTTCTGGTAAACCATCCCCAGAGGGAGCCATGAAGAAGTCATGGTTTTCTGAACACCAAATCATCACAATCCTGAAGTCTGGCGAAGCGGGCAGGACTGCCAAGGACGTATGTCGTGAGCACGGTATCAGCAGCGCCACGTTCTACGCCTGGAAGAGCAAGTTCGGCGGCATGGAAGCTTCGGACATCAAGCGTATGCGCGACCTTGAGCATGAAAACGTCCGCCTCAAACAAATGTATGCGGAGTTAAGCCTGGAAAATCGGGCCTTGAAGGATGTGATCGAAAAAAGCTCTGAAGCCAACCGAATTTATCGGCAGCTGCAGTTGAACATGCGCCGCAAAAAAAAAACGGCATCTGCCCAGCCGAGCTCCCGTCCGTCTGGAGGCGCAAACCGTCGTCAACGGTTGCTGGTCTGTGGACTTTATGAGCGATGCGCTGATGCACGGTCAGCGTGCTTGACGATTTCAGCCGTGAAGGCCCGGAATTTGTCTCGGCGCAACTTGCCGGATGGGCTTTACAACACGGGATTGACCTTGAGTTCACTCAACCAGGCAAGCCCACGCAAAACTCATATGTGGAGCGGTTCAACCGCACCTTCCGCGAGGAGGTACTGAACTTCTATGTTTTTAGCAGGCTGAGTGACGCATGGGTACAAGAATACAACGAGCAAAGGCCACACGAATCATTGGGCAATCTCACACCAGAAGAGTTTGCCCTCAAACATGCCGGGGGCTCCAGTTTAGCTTTGCACTAACTGCGGGGGCTTTACACCCGGCCCTGGTATATTTATATAACTATAATAAATTAAAGAATAAATATCTATATTAGACGTGCTAGTCAGATATGTGAGGGACACACTCTCTCTTCCACATGGCCTGACTGTGTTTTTCACGTTCATATCTCTTTCGCAAACATGCTCAAGAACGCTATGATGAGAAAGAGGCAGCAGAACAGAATGGCTTTTTCAGCGAAGAGGGCGGACAAGGCGGCTCCCAGTGTCGCGCCGAGCGCGAAAAAGACGACGATTTCGTAGTAGCTGAGGATGGTTTTCCTTGTATCGGGGTCTCGTGTGCGGACATAATGGAATATCTGCTCGGTAGCGCTGCGGAGATTGCCGGTACACATGGTCGTCGCCACGCTGTGCCCGTTGACTTTCCTGAAGCTTTCTACTTGTACGGCGCAGACGAAGGAAACCAGGATGTTGACGGCTGTATCCCACATCCCCGAGGCCATGAAGGCCGGAAAAAACAGGAGAAGCGCCTCGAAGAAAACAACGATCTGCCTCCAGTGCAGCAGATCGTATTCCTTGAACTTGGCCCGTATCCATTCCGTGAACAGGATGCCCAGGGCAAACGCGATGATGGGGAAGAGGTAAAAGGCGACTTCCTTGATATTGCCTTCCGCAAGGTTGAGCCCGAGGAGCACGACATTCCCTGTCTGCGCATTGGCAAAGACATGCCCTCGCGTGATTCATTGGACAGTCTCATCTTCACGGAGTCCTTGGCCATCATGTAGTTCACGGTGATATGCTTGCCCACGTCGCGGATGAAGTTCAGGAAACCGTAATCCTTCATCCAGTCGTAGTTGTTCACGAGCTCGGCCTTGTTCGGCGCGTCAGACTCGAAATCCAGGAATTTGGACAGCTGCTTCTTTATGCAGGCGATGTTATGGTTCAATGTTTCCTCATCCAGAAGGTTCCTCTCCTGTGATTTTCCGGAAGGGTCGCCGATCATTCCGGTAGCACCGCCGACAAGTGCGATCGGCTTGTGGCCGCACTCCTGGAAATGCTTCAGGATCATGATGCTGACCATGTGCCCGATATGAAGGGAATCAGCTGTCGGGTCGATTCCGACGTATGCTGCTGTAGGGCCTTCCATCAGTTTCTCCTCTGTTCCGGGCATGATATCCTGGATCATGCCTCTCCACTTAAGTTCCTCTACAAAATTTTTCATGATATCTATAATTTTTATATTCTCGTCGCAAAATGCAAATATACGGAAAGAATTGGTAATTTAATTCAAATCTATTAAATTTGCGGATTGTTTAGAACATATTAAACATACGAAATATTATGAGAAAGAACATTGTTGCCGGTAACTGGAAAATGAACACGACCGTTCCGGAAGGTGTAGAACTTGCAAAAGCAGTAGTAGAAAAATCAGCCCAGGTCCCTGAGGCTGTCGGACTTATCATCGCGACTCCATTCACCCACCTCGTTCCTGTATCACAGGTATTGAAGGGTTCAAAGGTAGAACTCTCCGCAGAGAACTGCGCAGACAAGGAGAAAGGAGCTTACACCGGTGAGGTTTCTGCTGCAATGCTCGCTTCAGCCGGCTGCGAATATACAATCCTCGGTCACTCAGAGAGAAGACAGTACTATGGTGAGACCGACGCTACTCTCGTAGAGAAGGTAAACCTTGCACTTGCAAACAATCTCGGCGTAATCTTCTGCGTAGGCGAGAACCTTGAGCAGAGAGAGGCCGGAAAGCACTTCGAAGTCGTTACAGAGCAGATCCAGAACGTTCTCTTCGGTCTTTCAGCAGAGCAGATGGCCAAGATCATCGTAGCTTACGAGCCGGTTTGGGCTATCGGCACAGGCAAGACCGCTACAGCAGAGCAGGCACAGGAAATCCACGCATG
>OIWU01003565.1_pt1 | contig 11841 bp, 5 predicted proteins | sample 1587711 | NCBI WGS metagenome assembly OIWU01 (sample SAMEA3888909, study PRJEB22519) | human gut metagenome | biome: human gut; feature: human-associated habitat; material: faeces | place: Denmark | collected 2010 | reverse complement strand
CAGACCGCCGTCCGCGTATCATTGTAACATGGCCGTAGATTCGTGTATCATTTGACAATATGTCGTAATCTTCCAAAAACTACTTTTGCAATGTCTGACCACAGGCACGAAAAACAGTTATGTAATCATAATTTTAACCAAAGATTAGTTTTTATGAGTTTTAAAACTTTAGCGACCACGCTTCTGTTCGGCTGTCTCTCGCTGGCAGCGTATGCGCAGAGCGTAACGGTGAAAGGCGTCGTGAAGGACGAAGGCGGCGAGACCGTCATCGGTGCCGCCGTCTTGGAAAAGGGTGTGCCGCAGAACGGTGTCACAACCGGAGCGGACGGCATGTTCTCAATCGATGTGAGGAGCAAGAACGCCACTCTTGTAGTCTCCTGCATAGGTTATGTGGAGAAGGAGATCAGACTGGATGGAAAAAACCACCAGATCATCGTCCTCAAAGAGGATGCGCAGCTCCTGGAGGAGGCCGTGGCCATCGGCTACGGTACCCAGCGCCGATCCGATGTGACGGGCTCCATAGCCTCTGTGGGCGGAGATGTCCTCAGGGAAGTGCCAGCGACGAACATCAGCTATGCCCTCCAGAACCGGGTGGCCGGTGTCGAGATGACCCAGACTTCTTCACAGCCTGGTGCGGCCATGCAGATCCGCATCCGCGGACAGCGCTCCCTGACCGCCTCCAACGACCCTCTCATAGTCCTGGACGGCATTCCTTTCATGGGAAGCATCTCCGACATCAACCCTAACGACATCAAGTCGATGGACATCCTCAAGGATGCGTCATCCACCGCGATCTACGGTTCGCGAGGCGCCAACGGCGTCATCCTTATCACTACCAATCGCGGTCTTGAAGGCTCTCCGGCAAAGGTCAGCTACAACGGATACGCGGGTGCGAAGACCGTATTCGCGCGCTATCCTATGATGCAGGGCGAGAAGTTCGTGCAGATGCGCGGGCTCGCCGGCAAGTTCGCCAACGGCGATGACGAGGCGGACAATGTCAACACTGACTGGCAGGACCTATTCTACCGCACAGGCATGGTCAACAGCCATGATGTCTCGGTGGCGGGCGGAACCAGGGGCGGCAACTATAGCTTCGGTGCCGGCTACTACCGCGATGAGGCCGTCGTGCCTACCCAGTACTATGACAGGTACTCTATCCACAGCAGCTTCGATCAGGGAGTGGGCAAGTATTTTCGCTTCGGCCTCGCCACCAACTCGAGCTACAGCATGAACCACGGCGGACAGATTGGACTCTACAATGTCCTCTCCGCCTCCCCTATAGCGGATCCGTTCAACTCTGACGGCACTCTCAAGCGCACCATCAAGACTGCCAATGACGAGGCATGGGTGATGACCCACGGCGTAGTCGACGGGCTGAAGGACGAGTGGATCAACGAGACCGCAGCCCTTGCCACCTACAACAACTTCTATGGTGAAGTCCAGGCTCCATGGGTCAAGGGACTCAAGTACCGCATCAACATCGGCCTCAACTACCGCAGTTCCAAGAATGGCCAATATACCGGCGTCGGTGTCAACAACACCAACCCTAACACCGAGTCGTCGGCGTCGGTCATGCATCAGGAGACCCTCAACTGGACCGTGGAGCACCTTCTCTCATACGACAGGACATTCGCCGACAGGCACAAGGTGAGCGCTGTGGCCATGTACTCAGCAGAGCAGACCAAGTTCACCCAGTCCCACATGTCCGCCCAGGACATCCCGTCCCCGGATTTCCAGTACTACAATCTCGGCCATGCCCTCGGCACCAAGACCATCAACCCGGCATATCAGGGATACTGGATGGCAGGTCTCGTGTCATGGATGGGTCGTGTGTCCTACTCTTATGACAACAAGTACATGCTCATGGTCACCGTCCGTTCAGACGGATCCTCGCGCCTTGCCAAGGGACACCAGTGGCATACCTACCCTGCTGTTTCCCTCGGATGGAACATGAAGAGGGAGAGTTTCATGGAGGATATCCACTGGCTCGACGCACTCAAGCTCCGGGCCGGATACGGCCAGACCTCGAACCAGGCCGTGAACCCGTATTCCACCCTCGGCTCCCTCGCCACCAGACCGTACAACTTCGGTGACGCCTTCGCCACCGGATACTATGTGTCCACCCTTCCTAACAACCTCCTCGGTTGGGAGTACTCCTCCACATGGAATTTCGGCGTCGACTTCGCCCTCTTCAACAACAGGCTTTCCGGTACCCTCGAGTACTACATCCAGAAGACGAGCGACCTTCTTCTCAATGTAAGCCTCCCTGGCACCGCGGGTGTGGGCAGCTACACCGGCAACGTCGGCAACACCGAGAACAAGGGTATAGAACTCACCCTCAACGGAACCATCATCGACAACCTCGACGGTTGGACATGGGATGCCGGGCTCAACCTCTATGCCAACCGCAACCGCATCGTCTCCCTTGCTTCCGGGGCTGACCGTGACGAGGGCAACGGCTGGTTCGTCGGTTATCCTATCGATGTCATCTACGACTATCAGTACGAGGGCATCTGGCAGCAAGATGACAAGTACCTCGACATTCTTGAGCCTGGAGGCAATGTGGGTATGATTAAGGTTAAGTATACCGGAGACTACAACGAAAACGGCGCTCCAACCCGCTCCGTCAACGCCTCCGACCGCCAGATCCAGAGCATGGAGCCTAAGTTCCAGGGCGGTTTCAACACCCGCGTGGCCTACAAGGGATTCGAACTCAGTGCCGTGGGCGCGTTCAAGTGCGGTGGCATCCTCATCAGTTCCCTCCACTCTTCAAGCGGTTATCTCAACATGCTTACAGGCCGTAGAGGCAATGTCGATGTGGATTACTGGACTCCGGAGAACACAGGTGCCCGCTATCCTCTCCCAGGAGGCATTCAGAGCGGTGACAACCCGAAGTACGGCAGCACTCTCGGATACTTCGACGCTTCCTACATCAAGCTCCGCACTATCACTCTGGCCTATACTTTCAACGACATGAACTGGCTTCGCAAGCTCGGTGCAAGCAACCTGAGAGTATATGCCACGGTGCAGAATCCGTTTGTCATCTACGCTCCGTTCACCGCTGAATGCGGACTTGACCCTGAGACCAACTCATACAATGACCAGAACGTGGCCGTAAGCATGAAGTCCGGTTCCCACAGTCTCCCTATCATCGGCACCAACTCGCCGACCACCCGCAACTACCTTTTCGGAATCAACTTGACATTCTAATCTGACACATATCATGAGACAATCAACCATCAAGATACTTTGCGCAGCCGCTCTTGCAGCCGGTATGGCGGTGTCCTGCTCCAAGGTGCTGGACGAGAAGCCCCGCGCGACCCTCACTCCGGAGTTCTTCAAGTCGGAGCAGGGCATCAAGGGAGGTCTTACCTCACTGTACGCCCACCTGCGCTACATCTACGGGCAGGCCTACTACTACAACATCTGCGAGACCGGTACTGACGAGGCCACATGGGCCCATGATGCCGACAACAACTTTAAGGATGCAGACCTCTCCGGAGTGGGCAATCTCACTTCGACATCAAGCCGTTCCGACGTGCTCTGGGGGACCGCATTCGCCAATATCAACACATGCAGCGGCATCATAGAGAACGCCGCCGCGGTTGGCATCAACGAGGCCCTTATCTCTGAGGCCAGGTTCTTCCGTGCTTTCGATTACTTCCAGCTCGTGCAGACTTTTGGAGGTGTGCCTCTTGATCTGGGTGCAGGTGAACTGATGTTCAATACCACCCCGTCACGCACCTCCGTGCGCAACACTGTTCCGGAGGTCTACACGCGGGCCATTTTCCCTGACCTCAAGACAGCTATTGAGAACCTTCCGGATGCCGGACGCGTCACCGGTGGTGCCACAAAGACCCTCGCGAGGCTCTTTCTTGCCAAGGCATACCTGACCTACGCATGGTGGCTTGAGAACCCTAAGGGCATCGCCACCTATCCGGAGTGCGGCCGTACCGATCCTGACGGGCACGATGCCAAGTGGTATTTCCAGGCAGCTTATGACACCGCTCTCGAAGCTATCAAAAGCCCGGCGGGTTTCGGACTGATGGATAACTACTACGATGTCAACAACGCCCTCTTCGACCGCAACAAGGAGATACTCCTCTACGCAGACCACACCGAGAAGGATGAGTTCTACAATGGAGGTTCCCTCTATTACGGAAGCGGCGGCGCTCCGGACAACTTCGCAGGCTGGATGATGAACTGGAACTATCCTAACCTCAGGCTCCTTGATGCCTCAGGCAACCAGGTCGAGTCCACCCCGCGTACCGCAGAGCAGCCTTACGGCAGGCCTTGGACCCGTATGTGCCCGACCGTTGAGGTCATCCGCGACATCTTCAGCGACAAAGAACATGATTCCCGCTTCGACGGCACTTTCACCAGCGTGTACCGCGGAAACTGGGACAAGACCGGCAAGACCTTCACTGAGCTCTTCGGGGCCAACGGCATGAGCGTCAAACTTGGAGAACCTGTGCTCACTTTCCTTGGAGAGGAACCTGAAACAGCAATCGTGTACCCTCAGCAGGGATCTAAGGACAATATAGGAGTGGGTACACTTCCTGGCAGGGCGGATTATGTCGTTAGCCCGGAAGGCATCAACCGCCAGTGCTTCCCCGGACTTTGGAAACTCGGACCTTACCGTACCGACAATAACGGCTCCGTGGGCCAGCCTAACGCCGGCAGCACCCGTCCTTTCAATATCGCCAAGTTCTCCGAACTTTACCTGGTGGCTGCCGAGGCTGCGGTCAAAGGAGCGACAGGAAGCATGAGCGCACGCGAACTTGTCAACGTGCTGCGTGAGCGCGCTGGCAGGTGGAACAAGGGTTCCGATGATGCCAACATCCGCGACAAGAAGGCTGATTACAGCAAGGAGATGGCTGATGCCACCCCTGCGCAGATAGACGTCAACTATATCCTTGATGAGCGTATGCGTGAGTTCTACGGCGAGGGCTACCGCTGGCAGGATCTTGTCCGCACCCAGATGTGGAAGGAGCGTGCCTCAAGCTATTCCATCGCAGGATACAATTTCTACGACAAGAGGGAGCTCAAGACTTACACCAGGACCATCGAGGACTTCCATTACCTCCGTCCTATCCCTCAGGGACAGCTTGACGGCATGGAAATGACCAGCGAGGAGAAGGAGGCATACCAGAATCCTGGTTACAGGAACAAGTGATTTGATTATACTGAATGGAAGAAGGCGACCGTGAGGCCGCCTTCTTCTTTAGATATGCATGTTTCTCTGATTATGTAACATGCGAGGAGGCATGTGGGATTTTTTTGTTACATTGCGAAAAACAGACACATGATGAGTAACACTATTGCGGCGCGGTTGGCATGCTGTGTGATGATGGCCCTATCCGCACTTGTCGCCCGCTCACAGACAAAACTGTTCACCACCTACGGGGAAATCTCCTGCAGCTCCATCAACCAGATAATGCAGGACAGCCGCGGCATGATATGGATCTCCACTGAAGACGGGCTCAACCGCTACGACGGAGTGAAGTTTACCACATACAGACATTCAGCCGGTGATTCTAATTCGCTTTGTCACAGTTATGTCAAAATGGTGACGGAAGATTCGTCCGGAAGGCTGATCATCGGGACGCACAACGGGGTGCAGGTATATGACAGGGGCAGGGACTGCTTCTACAGGCAGGCTGTGCACTTGGACGGAAGCGTTTATCAAAGCAATGTCAACTGCATTCTCGAGAGGCGCGACGGGGAGATCCTCGTATCGGGCAATACCCTTGTGTCTCTCCATGAGACGGGCGGGATCCTTACGGTGGAGCCGGTGGAACTCCCTGTGCCCACAAACAGGTTAAGTTACATTGCCGAAGACCATGACGGCAACCTGTGGCTTGTCCGTAACGGCAAGTGGCTGCATCGCGTCTCCCCGTCAGGAGAGACCGGTACCTATAGTTTTATCGGTAATAAAGGTTCGATATCGTGCCTGTGCGTGGATACCTACGGCAATGTCATTGTGGGTACCGGCGGGGACGGTTTGTTCGTATACCGCAGGCAGTCAGACGATTTCGCGCATGTTGAACCGGAGGGGATTACCGGCTTGAGGGTCAAGTCGATACTCTCGGACTCAAGGACCGGCACTCTTATCGGCTCCGACGGGAACGGCATATTCAGTTTCAACAGCAAAGACCTGACCCTCAAGCGATATCCATTCGGCAACAGCCAGTTCAACACGCTTGACTCAAAGATTCATTCCATCCTCTGTGACAATTCCGGTAACCTTTGGGTCGCCGTCTATCAGAAAGGGGTGATGATGATTCCCGGTCAGGTCAACAATTTCCATTATATCGGAGCAGGCTCCGTGGATGCCGATATGATAGGGGATGCATGTGTGAATGCCATCCGTAAAGACGGTTCCGGCATCCTCTGGGTCGGTACTGACAATGACGGGCTCTACAGAATCGATCCTTCGGGAAGGATCCGCCACTATGCCGCCGGAAAGGAAGCACCGGCCACCGTGATGAGTATTTTCGAAGACTCCCGCGGAACTATCTGGATAGGCTCATACCTCAAAGGGTTGCATAGGTTGGACCGAAGGACCGACAGGATAGAGCACATATGGGGACTCATAGACAAGGACGGGAAAGAAGCCGAGAATATCTACAGTTTCGCCGAGGACGGTGACGGAAGAATATGGGTGGCTTCCATGGGCAACGGTCTGTTCTGCCTTGATCCAGTCAGCGGTAAGGTTTTCGGGGTTCCTGCGGAAAAGATTCAGAACAACTGGATCACCAGTCTGCACTACTCTCCTTCGGGCAGGCTGTATATAGGCACCTATGATGGGGCCGGATACCTGGAGCTGTCAGGTGACGGAATGACAGGCAAGTGGTTGAGTTCCCGTGAGATAGTCTATTCTATCCATGAAGACGGCGCCGGGCGTCTCTGGCTGGGGACCGATGAGGGGCTGCATCTTCTGAATCCGCGCAACGGGGAAGGAAAGCTGCTCAAAACAGAAGACGGACTTCCGAACAATGCCGTCTATGCTGTGTGCGGTGACGGCGCAGGGGACATCTGGACGAGTTCCAACTCCGGATTGTCGCGTTACAGCATCTCCGACGGCAAGTTCATCAACTATTATTACAGTGACGGACTTCAGGGCAACGAGTTCTCGAAAGGCGCATCGTTCCGTGACAATGACGGGAACCTCTGGTTCGGTGGCACCAACGGAGTGACATGGTTCAATCCCAAGGAGATCACGGTGCCGCCCAAAATATGGACCCCGAGAATCACGGGCCTGTATGTGGGCGGCGCCCCTGTGAGAATGGGCATGAAAAGCGGGCGCCGCGACATGATCGCCTCTCCTGTCGAGGATGCTGAGAGAATCGAGCTCGGCTACAGGCAGAATTCATTGAGCGTCGAATTCAGCACCCTTGAACTGAACAGTCCCGAACGTCTCCAGTGGCAATACAGGCTTGGGGGCAACTGGGTGACTCTTCCCCATGGCCAGAGCACCATTTCTCTGATAGACCTTGCTCCGGGCCGGCACACCTTGTCCTTCCGTGCTCTGGACTATGACAAGGCTTCCCCCGAGAAGACATTCGCCATCTGGATACGGAATCCGTGGTGGCGTTCCTGGTGGGCCGTGCTTGTCTACGTCGCATTCGGCGCCTTCGCGGTATGGGATGTCAGGCGAAGGATCCGCAGCCGGAGGAATCTGCAGAAAATCGAGACATTCACCAACCTCTCACATGAAATACGTAATCCGATGTCGCTTATAATCAGTCCTGTGCAGAAACTTCTGACTACGGATCGCGATCCTTCGAGACAGTTCGCATACCGCTCCATCATGCAAAACTCCGAGAGGATAGTCAGGCTGATGGATCAGATGATGGATGCCCAGAAGATTGACAAAGGCCAGATGAACCTGCATTTCAGGCCGATAGACCTTGTCCCGTTCGTGACCGAGACCGCCTCCATTTTCGATGCTCAGGCGGAGGAACGCGGCATTGACTTCACTTTCAGGCATGACGGGATCGATGGTCTTGTGCTGTGGGCGGACAGGAGCGGCCTGGACAAAATCATAGTCAACATACTCTCCAATGCGTTCAAGTTCACAGGCGATTCCGGCAGAATCAGCATTATCCTCAGCGAGGATAAGGGCATGGCGGTGCTGCGCTTCACCGATAGCGGCATCGGCATGAGTGAAGACGAACGCAAACATATTTTCGACCGTTTCTGGCAGGCCGAAAGAGGGCGCGATGCCCGGAAAGGAGGCGCCGGCATCGGAATGAACCTCACCAGATCTCTAGTCCGGCTCCACCATGGCTCCATAAGCGTGGAGGCCAATCCTGATGGACCGGGGACGCAATTTACGGTCCGTCTTCCTGAGGGGCGCGCACACCTGAAGCCTGAACAGATCTCCCTGGCGGAAGAGCCGCTGGAAGATAAGAGGCTGGCTGACAAGGAGCCGGAGGCCGGAGCCGCGCGGCCTCGCCGGACAGGCTGGCGGCGGCAGACCGTGATGATTGTCGAAGACGATGATGAAATCAGGAATTACATTCTGACCGAACTGTCTGCGGAATATCGTGTGATATGCTGCGGGGACGGTCAGGAAGCCCTGGAGATGGCCCTCAAGGAAAGACCGGAGCTTATAGTGAGTGATGTGATGATGCCGGGGATGGACGGGTTCGAACTGTGCCGCCGGGTGCGGAAGAACATCAATCTCAACTCCACCCCTGTAATCCTGCTGACCGCGAAGTCGGACACTTCCGACAACGCCCAGGGCCTCGATTCCGGAGCCGACGCCTACTTGACCAAGCCGTTCAACATGGAGATACTTTCCAGGACAATATCGAACTTGCTGCGCTCCCGTGCCAGACTGAAGAATGTATACGGCGGCAGCCAGGACCAGGAGGGCAAGGTCGAGAAACTCACGCTGAAGTCACCAAACGACAAACTGATGGAGAGGATAATGAGAGTCATCAACGACAACCTCGGCAATCCTGACCTTAAGGTGGAGGATATCACCAGAGAAGTCGGGATCAGCCGCGTGCATCTGCACCGCAAACTGAAGGAGATGACGAACTACTCCACCCGCGACTTCATCCGCAACCTCCGTCTCAACCAGGCGGCGCGCCTGCTGCGGGAGAGCCGGCACAGCATCGCGGAAGTATCGGACCTTACCGGCTTCTCCAACCCCAACTACTTCTCCACAGTCTTCAGCCAGACTTTCGGGATGTCCCCGAGCGAGTACATGAAGAAAGGAAGCTAGTCGACAAAACTGAGTTCGTCCAGCAGGCTGCCGGCTCCGCACACTTTGTCCACGACGAAGAGCAGGTAGCGGATGTCGAGGCAGATGTTGCGGCAGAACTCCGGGTCGAAGGCCACATCGCTCATCGTGCCTTCCCAGACGCGGTCGAAGTTGATTCCGATGAGGTTTCCGTCGGCGTTGATGATAGGACTGCCGGAGTTGCCTCCTGTCGTGTGGTTGGTCGCTATGAAGCAGACCGGTGTGTTGTCGTAGAGTCCGGTAGCGTACAGGTCGCGGAGACTCTGCGGGATGTTGTAGTCGAATATCTCGGGATTGTCCTTCTCCATGATTCCGCTGAGGGTGGACACGGCCTTGTATCGGATGCCGTCCGAAGGCTCATATCCGCTCACCTTGCCGTATGCCACGCGGAGGGTCAGGTTGGCGTCAGGGTAGAATGCCTTGTCCGGACTGAACTCCATCTGTCCCTGCATGTAGTCCTTGTACTCGCGGGTGATCTCCTCGTTGAGGGAGGTGTATCTGCTGAGCAGGGCCTTGTTGTAGTGTTCGGCGAAGGCTTTGCGGAAGGCATAGGCCTCCGACTCCGCCACGGCGAGAGTGTCTCCTGAGGCCAGAGGCCCGCTGAAGAGGCTGTCCGCCCAGGCGCTGATGTCCCCGAACCTCTCGATGCTGCTGAAATAATACTCCGGCTTGAACCCGTCCGGCACATTGCGGCTGTAGTCCTCCATCACCGCGACAAAGCTCTCCTTGTCGACAGGGAGGTACCAGTCCTTGTAGAAATTCGCGGCGAGCGCCGGCCTTGCCTCGGGCGCGGCGTTGACAAACGAAGACGCGAACTGGGGAAGCTCAGCCGTGAGGGCCGATTCGAGCGTGTATTCGCGGGCGAAGTTCAGAGGCTCCAGCTCCCGGTACAGGGAGTCGAGCCTGTCGAGGACACCTTCATAACGGGTCCCTTCCGCCCATTTGCGGAATCCTGCCTCGTATGCCTTCTTGCTGTCCACTGTGTGCATCTTCCTGATTCCCTTCATCTCGCCCTGCCACTTCTTCCAGGCGTTGGAGACGCTGGCGTTCTTGGCTGAGTAGCGTATGCGGATGTCCGGACTGGTGGACATGTATTTCTTCTGTATGTCGAGCCTCTTTGTGCGCAGCCCGATCTTGGCCGGGTCGGAGACCTCGGATATGTAGTGTACGGCATCGGAGGTTATGTACTCCCGCGTGCTTCCAGGGAAGCCGTAGATGAAGGTGAAATCCCCCTCTTTCACGCCGGCGCGCGAAATCTTGAAATACTTCTTCGGGCGGTATGGCACATTGTCCTCGCTGTGGGCCGCCGGCTCGTTGTCCTTGCCGGCGTAGATGCGGAAGATGGAGAAGTCTCCGGTGTGGCGCGGCCACATCCAGTTGTCGGTGTCGCCGCCGAACTTCCCTATCGAGGAAGGCGGCGCTCCTACGAGGCGGATATCAGTGAACTCGCGGTACACGAAGAGGTAAAAGCGGTTGCGCCTGCCCGAATACTCTATCTCCACCAAGTGCTGGGACAGCTTTTCGCGGCAGTCGAAGCCGAGGCGGCGCAGCACGGGGAGAATGGGCGTTATGATATTTCTTCTCAGTGAAGTGACCGTCTTGCCGCACAGCGCAAAGGATGTGTCGTCAAACGCCGAAAATGCCCACGCAACGAACGAGACGGACATACACAGGGTCTTGCCGGAGCGCACGGCGCCGTCGCAGATTATCGCGTCAAAATTCCTGTCCGGGCTCGACGGGCACCACCAAGAGAGCACCCGCAGCTGTTTTTCCGAGAAGCTCTCGAAGGCGTCTTTTTTCTTACTCACGCTCATCATCACCGCCGCGCAGAGCCCGTGCGCTTCGCTCGAGCGCGGTCAAAAAGTCCGGGCTCTCACCTGCCGAGGCGGCGTTACTCAGCTCGCAGAGTCTGTCGAGCGCCTTGAGCCGGTCGAAAAATTTGACCTCTATTCCCCCGTTCTTCGGGCATTTGATATCCGATACCATCGTCAAATCCAGCTTTTCGAGCTCCGACTCGCAGGGCGGCTCGTCCGACAAAATGAGCCTTACCGCATCCGCAACGCTTCCGAACGCGAGACGGCGGTAGCCCTCCGTGACCTCCGCCAGCTTCGCGTCGCGCTCGTTTTCGAGCTTCGCTATTCTTCTTTTTATCTCCGGCTCGGCGAGCAGCTTTATCGCCGTGCGCTCCGGGTGAAGCGAATAGCCAGCCCGCGCCGCCGATGCCCTCGGCTCGCGGGACGTGACGAAAAAGCGGCAGAAGTTCTCCTCCTTCGGCGAAAGCGGTTCTTTCTTTTTCATGCTCTCATCTCCTCATCTATATTCACGGGCGCTTCGGCGGCGGTGCACGAGCGCCCGTCACCCATAGCCAAAACACCCCGATTTTTTGCACAGCGGCGTGCAAAAAACAGAGGTGCTCCGTAAAAGTTCATATTTTGTTAACAATTGAAGAAGTAAAAAGTTTGTTTTTGCCTGTTTTCAGGCATTTTTCTGCTGTTTTTGCCCGTTTTCGCCGATTGCGTCCGATTACTAAAGATTTTTGCTCTATTGCTTGACTTTTAGCGCCGTCGGGTATAAACTATTGTAGG
>OIWU01003560.1_pt1 | contig 11845 bp, 7 predicted proteins | sample 1587711 | NCBI WGS metagenome assembly OIWU01 (sample SAMEA3888909, study PRJEB22519) | human gut metagenome | biome: human gut; feature: human-associated habitat; material: faeces | place: Denmark | collected 2010 | reverse complement strand
AAATAAGGGCAATTGACGAGCGCCACACACATGTTCTTTGTTGGCAGATAGTTGGTGCGGTAGTTGTCCTCCACGTTGTAGTTTATGCACTCGGCAGCCTGCTTTGTGTGCAGTTCGCGGTAGTTGCCGTTCTTGTCCTTGCGCTTGAAGTCGTATATTCTGTATGTCACATCGCTTGTCTGCTGGATCTCGGCGAGGAAACATCCTGTTCCGATGGCGTGGATACGGCCTGCCGGAAGGAAGAAGCAGTCGCCCTCCTTGACGTCATATCTTGCTATGGCATCGACGATGGTGTCGTTCTCAACCATGGCCGCATACTCTTCGGGAGTGATTTTCTTCTTCAGTCCGCACAGCAGAGTGGCGTTCTTGTCAGAGTCCATCAGATACCACATCTCGGTCTTTCCGCGTTCCTTTCCCTGCTTCTTTGCTATCTCGTCTGTGGGATGCACCTGGATGGAGAGGTCCTGGCGCGCGTCGATGAACTTGATGAGCAGCGGGAACTCGTTGCCGAAGCGTTTGTAGTTTTCCTTTCCAATGAGCTGGTCTTTCATCTCGGCAACGACCTCGTTGAGGTTCTTTCCTGCGAATTCGCCGTCCTTAACGGTTGTCTCGTTGCCCTTTACTCCTGATATTTCCCAGCTTTCGCCCACGTTCTCCTGCTTCACGTCGAGGTGCTTGAAAGGGATGATTTTGTCGCCGCCCCATATCGTTGACTTGAGCAGCGCGTTGAATTTTAAAGGTTTCATGATAATGTTTTTTTAATAGTTATGTCTTGTCAGTTGTTTTCTGTAGGTTTATTCTTATGTCTGCGCACGCCGTGCGGCACATCCTTACGGTGCATTTCACGGCGTGACGCTGTCGCGGCGCGTCAGTTGTCTTTCCAGAATGCCGACGTGAATATGACGAGCACTGAGAATATCTCGAGACGTCCTATGAGCATGAGCAGCGAGCACAGCCACTTGGCATCGTCGGGAAGCATGCTCCACGACATTGTAGGGCCTATCTCCAGACCGAGTGTCGGTCCTACGTTGCCTATACTGCTGAGCGTTATGGTGATGGCGTTGGTGCTGTCTATTCCCTCGGCAATCATCCAGAACGAGCAGATGAGACACAGTATGAGATCGACGGTGAGAAAGGCGAGCAGCGTCACGCGTTTGCTGTTGGGCACGTTTATGTTGTCTATTTTCAGCGGCAGCACGGCGTTGGGATGCAGTATCTGCCTGAACTCATTCTTGACAATCTTGAGCAGCATGACGCCTCTTATACATTTCAGTCCTCCACTCGTGGAGCCCGAGCAGGCTCCGATGAACATACATGTGGCGAGCACCACCCATGTGACGTGCGGCCATTTGCCGGCGTCGTCGCTGAAAAGTCCGGTCGTTGTGATGAACGATACCACCTGGAACAGTCCGCAGCGCAGCGCCTTCTCTATGTCGTAGCCGTTGTGTATCATCAGTTCGATGGCTATAAAGACAGAAAACACCGCCACGAGAACGAAGTAGAGCTTGAACTCGGAGTTCTTGAACAGCTCCTTGAACTTCAGTTTTGCCACGGTGAAGTAGAGCAGCGTGAAGTTCGTTCCAGACAGGAAGCAGAACAGCGCGCAGGCATATTCTATCGCCGCATTATGGAAGAAAGCCGCGCTGGCGTTGTGTGTGGAGAAGCCTCCGGTGGCTGTTGTAGACATAGAATAGTTCACGGCGTCGAACCAGTCCATGCCGAAGAACATGTAGCTCAGTCAGGATGAGGTATACCATCCATATCCACTGCGAGCTGGTGGACAGTTTCGGGTGCAGTTTCATTCTTATGGGGCCGGTAGCCTCTGCCGCGAATATCTTGACAGAGCCGCCGATGAGCGACGGCAGCAGCGCGATGGTGAAGAACACGATGCCCAGACCGCCTATCCACTGCGTAAGCGAGCGCCAGAACAGTATGCCGTGGGGCAGACATTCCACGTCGTCGATGATGGTCGCGCCGGTCGTGGTGAATCCCGACATGGTCTCGAAGTAAGCATCGGTGAAACTCTTTATGTATCCTCCGGTCATGAAAGGCAGTGTTCCGAACAGACTGAACAGCACCCACGAGAGTGTCACAACCAGATAAGCGTCGCGCCGTGAGAGCATGTTGTCGCTCTTGCGGCCGAGATATCTCAGCAGCAGTGCGCACACCAGCGTCACGGCTATGGATATGCTGAAGGCCTTAATGTCGCTCTCTCCCCATGCTATGGCCATGATGAGACACATTGCCATAAGCGCCGCCTCGATGAAAAGCAGCGACCCTATGATCTTGTATATGAGCTTAAGGTTTATCATATGAACAGTTTTTCTATTTTCTTCATGTTCATATCGTGGCAGAACACAACAACGGAGTCGCCTGCGTTTATGCGTGTATTACCAGATACGAGCATTCCCTTTCCGTCTCTCACGAGGCCTCCTATGGTCATGCCCTTGGGCAGTCCGAGGTCCTTCACGTCCTTCTTTGTTATCTTCGATCCCTCTTGTGGTATGAACTCCGCAACGTCGGCGTTTGCCGCCATGATGAATCTAACGTTGCTGACGTTGGCATCGAGCATCATCTGATAGATGTGGCTTGCGGCTATTGCCTTCTTGTTGATTATCGTTCCGATGTCGAGACTCTCCGCCATGCTTATGTAGTCGATGTTCTCGACCATTGCCACGGTCTTGCGTACTCCCAGTCGTTTCGCCGTGAGACACGCCAGAATGTTGGTCTCGGCGTTGCCCGTGAGCGCCACGAAGGCCTGAGTGTTTCTTATGCCTTCCTCGGTCAGTAGCGTTATGTCGCGTCCGTCGCCGTTTATTACGAGTATCTTGTCGTTGTCGAATATGTTGTTCAGCTGCTCGCAGCGTTCCTCGTCAGCCTCTATTATCTTCACGTCCATGTAGTAGGGCATTGTCTTCACCGCTCTCACCGCGGTAGCTCCGCCGCCCATCACCATCACGTTCTTCACGTCGGCGTAGTGTTCCTTGCCCACAATCTGGCGTATGTAGGGGATGTATTGCCTTGTTGTCATGAAGTAAGCCGTGTCATACAGCTGCAGCGAATCGTTACCTCCTGGGATGATTGTGTCGTTCATTCGCTTTATGGCCACCACGTGATAAGGATCGTCGGGGCCGCAAAGCGTGCGCAGCGGTTGGTTGAGTATCTCGCAGCTTTCCCTCAGTTTTATTCCCATCATCACGAGCGCGCCGTCGTGCACGTCCCATCTCTGTCTCACCCACGACATCTTCAGACCGTTGTTTATGTCGGTGGCGGCGAGCATTTCCGGATAGATGAGCGAGCTTACTCCCAGTTTCTTGAAGAACTCCTGAGTGTCGTGCTCCATGTATTCAGAGTTGTCTATCTTTGCAACAGTCTTCTTTGCGCCCATGGCTTTAGCCAGTACGCAGGCCGTGATGTTGGTGCTTTCGTCCGGCGTTACGGCTATGAATATGTCGGTGTCGTCCACTTCCGCGTCCTTCAGAGCCTTTATGCTTGTAGGCGAAGCGTTTATTGTCATGAGGTCGAGGTCGTCCAGTCCGCGTGCGAGCCTTTCCTCATCGTCGTCTATCAGTATGATGTTCTCATGTTCGCGTGCGAAAAGCCTCGCCAGGTGAGTGCCTATGGCGTATGCTCCTGCAATGATTATTTTCATGTCAGTGTGTTTTTGTTCAGTCAGCGTCGTGTGCGAGCGCTTTCTTTATTTCGTTCTTTATCGATTCTATGTCTATTCCGACAATCTTCTGGAGTTCCTCCACCTTGCCGTGCTCCACGAACTCGTCGGGCAGGCCCATGCGTATAATCTCCGGATGATATCCGTTGTCGCTCATCCATTCGAGCACTGCCGAGCCGAATCCTCCGGCACGTACGCCGTCCTCAATGGTTATGATGCGGTTGAATCGGTGGGCTATGTCGGTGAGCAGACGCGTGTCGAGCGGTTTCACGAAGCGCATGTCGTAGTGCGCAATCGAGGCAGTGCAGCCCTCAGCTTTCAGGCTGTCTATGGCCTGTGCGGCGTTGTTTCCTATCGGTCCGAGCGTCAATACAGCTACGTCGGAGCCCTCGCGCAGTACACGTCCCGTGCCTACTTCTATCTCTTCGAACGGACATTCCCAGTCGGTCATCACTCCTCTGCCGCGCGGATATCTTATCACGAACGTTCCCTTGTCGGGCAGTTGGGCCGTGTACATGAGCTGTTGCAGCTCGCGTTCGTTCATCGGCGACGCTATGGTGAGGTTGGGTATCGGCCTGAGAGCCGCTATGTCGAACGCTCCGTGGTGCGTCGGTCCGTCCTCACCCACAAGTCCGGCACGGTCGAGACACAGCACAACGGGCAGGTTGAGTATGGCTGCGTCGTGTATGATGTTGTCGTAAGCACGCTGCGCAAAGGCGCTGTATATGTTACAGAACGGCATCAGTCCGTCCTTCGCCATACCGCATGAGAAAGTCATTGCGTGGCCTTCGGCTATGCCCACGTCGAATACTCGGTCGGGCATCTCCTTCATCATGATGTTCATTGAGCAGCCTGTCGGCATGGCGGGCGTAACTCCTACTATGCGCGGATTCTCCTTGGCAAGGCGCAACAGAGTCTTGCCGAACACGTCCTGATAGCGTGGCGGGCATCCTTCCGGCTCGCAGTTGAGTCGCTCGCCCGTCTCCGGGTCGAACTTGCCAGGCGCATGCCATATCGTGGCCTCCTTCTCGGCAGGCTCATATCCCTTGCCTTTCGTGGTGTGCAGGTGGAGCAGTTTCGGACCCTTCATGTCCTTTAGCTGACGCAGCAGCCTTACTATCTCGCCCACGTTGTGTCCGTCGAACGGTCCGAAATAGCGTATGTTCATGCCCTCGAATATGTTCTGCTGGTGGCTCAGTGCCGATTTCAGCGCGTTGTTGAGCCTTATTATGCCCTTGCGTCGGTTGTCGTTGAGATAGCCTTTGGAGTGAAGCCACTGTGAGAACTTGAATCTCAGACGATTGTATGTGGCGTTGGTGTCGAGGTTGAGCAGATATTGTTCCATGCCGCCCACGGCACGGTCTATCGACATATCGTTGTCGTTGAGTATTATGAGCAGGTCGTTCGGTGACGACGACACGTTGTTTATGCCCTCGAAAGCCAGTCCTCCGCTCATCGCTCCGTCGCCTATCACCGCCACCACATGGCGGTCGTCGTGTCCCGTTTTCTTGGCAGCCACCGCCATACCGAGCGCTGCCGATATGGAGTTGGAGGCGTGTCCGCAGGTGAATGTGTCGTATTCGCTCTCCATGGGCGATGGGAACGGCCGCAGGCCCTTGAGCTTGCGGTTGGTGCAGAAGCTGTCGCGTCGGCCGGTAAGAATCTTGTGTCCGTAAGCCTGATGGCCCACATCCCACACTATGCGGTCGTAGGGTGTGTTGAAAACGTAGTGCAGTGCCACGGTCAGCTCGACCACTCCGAGCGACGATGCCAGGTGGCCGGGATTGACAGACAGCTCGTCAACGATGTCCTCGCGCAGTTCTTTGCACAGCTCAGGCAGCTCTTCTACGCTCAGTCGGCGCAGATCTTCAGGATATCTTATGCGGCCGAGAAGCCGCAGTTTGCTTTTGTCCATTTATTATTTAATAATGTGTCTTGTAAACAGGTATGCAAACTTACACAAAAATTTTCTTATTTGGAATAGATTGATGTTATAATTTCATGTTTTTCGGATTATTGAACGTGAACGGTCACGAGGCTCGACTATGAACCGGAACAGGCTCAAACGTCCCGTACTTGAGTTTTGTATATTTATTCATTCGCTAATGTATATTTATTTATTCGCTAATGCATATATATTTATCCGTAAATGTATATTTATTCACATTGCTCGTTCTAAACTTTGCAAGAGTCGCGATGGAATCATAGACAGCTTTTTTAGCCGCAAATACGCGCTGTATTTTGAGAATTAGCTATGCCGCTATCAGTCAGGCGCTTAGTCTATATGATTTATGAAAATGCCTTTAAACAGCCTGCGAAAGATATGTTTTTGCGTGATAAAACACGCCATTCGAGGGTATGATTAAGCCTTTCCCGATCATCAATATGGAGCATGTTGCGGTGAGATGGAGTACTTTCCGTTCCGGATGTCGTAAGGGATGACCGCACGTCTTTATCCATATAAGGTTATTATACAGTTTTGATACGCTTCCGATTTCTGCTTTACGATAAATTATTGTCATGATATTCTAAGCGCATTTATTCATTTTTACCGTGCCATGTGTCCTCATCTGATGTTCAGAAAGCCATTTAACGACCTAATGATATTATGCCCGAAGCAATAAAAACGACGCACAGGTTTTCTTTTTGACAATAATATTATGAGGATAAAGACAAAATTGCTATCTTTGCGGATAGTTGTGTCCGGTGACGCGGTGTGGCGGCACCACTGGCAGAAACGCACGAGCGTGCATGCCGCCGGAAGCATGACAAGATAACCGTAATATTCCAAATTTGCTGAAAAACTAATAATAAAAAGCGACCAACTAAATGAGAAAAGGACTACTTACTATTTTCTGCTTTCTGTTGACCGTGTGTCTTTACGCCGGCCAGATATGCAAAGAGCAGGCTCACGAAGCGGCAAGGGCGTTTCTGGCCAAGCGTGGTATAACAATGACTTCAGACGCGACACCTGCATTCAAAGCCAAGAGAAAAGCGGCGACATCGGGCGACGCGGGTTATTACATATTCAATGCGGGCGACGACAGAGGCTACGTCATCGTGTCGGGCGACGACCGCACAGAACAGATATTAGGATATACGGACAGCGGGGCGTTCGATCCTGCCACAGCTCCTGAGGGAATGATGGCGTGGCTGAAGGGCTATGTGGACTTCATCGACCGTCTCGACCGTGAGAACGTCACGGCAAAGGTGTCCGACAGAACCGACGCGCCGGCAAGGGCGCAGGCTGCAAAACACGCCATCAAACCGCTCGTGACATGTAAGTGGAACCAGGGAGATCCGTACAATCTGCTGTGTCCTAAATATTACAACACCGACGGTACGCTGGGCGACCGCAGCGCCACGGGATGCGTGGCTACGGCTCTCGCGCAGGTGATGTACTACTACAAATGGCCTGACGCGCTCGTGAAGAGCATCCCGCGCCATTCGTTCGACAGTAACGGACACCAGATAAGTCTGCCCGGAATAGCCAAGGGCACAAAGATAGACTGGGCAAACATGACCGACATATACGACGGACTGAGCACCGACGTGCAGAAGAACGCCGTGGCAGAACTGATGCTCTACGTCGGACAAAGCGTGAAGATGGGCTACGGTCCGTCGTCAGGAGCAGGCTTCAACGGTGGTCAGCCGCTCGTGGAATACTTCGGCTACGACGACGGCACGCACTCGGAGTTCCGCAACAACTACACTCTGAGCGAGTGGATGGACCTGATTTATAACGAGATAGCCAGCGGTCATCCGGTGGCTTTCGCCGGAACGGCTACAGGAGGCGCGCATGCCTTCGTGGTGGACGGATACGACGGCGACGGCCTTTTCCACCTCAACTGGGGATGGGGCGGCGGCAGCGACGGCTATTTCCGCATCGAGATACTCAATCCCGGCGACAACAGCGGCATAGGCGCAAGCTCGAGCAGCGACGGATACTCCATGGGACAGGAAGCCCTCATCCTGCGTCTGCCAGACGATGTGGAGGCCGACGACAAGGCGATGATGACCATCAACGACACTGAGATAAGGGGCAACGAGATATTCAGCAACTACATCAACTGGACAGGCGAGACCAACAGCTTCGACTACGGTATAGGTTACGTGGAAGAGGACGGCTCGCTCGTGAGCATAGGCAACACCAACCGTGCCGATAATCTGGGCGCGAACTACTATTATGGCGCAAGCTTCGGCATCAGCGGACTGGCAGCCGGAACATACAAGGTGGTGCCGATAAGCAAGACAACGAAATCGAGCGTGTGGAAGACCAGCTTCAACATAAAGGAGCGTTACATCATAGCCGACGTGAAGGCCGACGGTTCTTACACGCTACAGATGTATAACCGTCCGGTTGACCTTGAGGTGGAGTCGATAAGATTCACTGGCAATAAGGTGGTGAACAACACCCAGAAGCTCGACGTCGTGTTCAAGAACAACACCGACGAGTTCTATGGCGAGATTTATCTCTTCGCCAGCAAGACCGACAACAAGGGCGGACAGGCGAGCCGTTCGGCCGTGTCGCTGAAGAAAGGATACACCACTACGATAACCTTCTTCTTCAATCCTACGGAGACAGGCAAGTATAATATATGGCTCACATACGACCCTGACGGCAACAATGTGGTGCCGGGCGGACAGACAACGGTGGACATCACCGCCACCGCATCGCCTGAGGAGAGAGACCTTCAGGTGACATCGGTCACATTCGAGAACATCTCTTCGGGTACGATTTACGGCAACTTCATATCCGGTAAGGTGAGAGTGACCAACAATTCGGAAGAAGACTTCGACGGCGCGATAAACGTAGGAATATGGAAAGGCGAGATAGGCGAGAACATGTTCTGGGGCGCAGGCAACGACATCGTGCCCGTATATGTAGAGGCCGGCAAGAAAGCCGTGGTGTCGTTCTCGTTCGACAATCTGGAGTATGACAAGCAGTACGGCTTCAACTTCGCCTATTCCACAGGCGGCGAGCTGTCAGGCGGCGGACTGGGACACGTAAACAAGCTGGCACGTGGCATCGTTACCTACGACAGCGAGGGCGGACGCTCGGCCTACTCACCGTCGTCCATATTCACTGTTCCCACCAAGGTGGTGGCCGTGGATGCACGAGGCATAACAAGTCTTACGAAAGTATATACCACAAGTTCGCCCAATGCGCTCTACTTCTTCGACGAAGGTGCGATAATACCCGACGGACTCGACATGTCGAAAGTGGTAGTAGGAGGCCACATAGACGAGATTAGTCTCACGGACGAGGCCCCGTTCTATTCACCGACAGACTTCACCGCAGGCCGCATAAGCTACAGCCGTCCTATCTACAGGGCAGGCAAAGAAAGCTCGTGGGAGGCCATAGCGCTGCCGTTCAGCCCGCAGAGCGTGAAGGTGGACGGACGCCGGCTGGCATACGACGGTAGTGACGGACTCAGCGTCATGGAGTTCAACATGACGGGAGACGACAACAACGTGTACTTCTCAAAGGTGGCGGACATGCAGAAGAACGTGCCTTATCTCTACTCGGTGACAGACGACAGCTTCGTGGACAAGACCATCGTGTTCGAGGCAGAGGACGCACTCGTGCCGGCTACCGGCTCGGCCGACATCGTGGCAGGAACCGACAGCTACTCTTATCACGGCACGACGGTGTCGCTCACGGGCAACAACTACTACGTGCTCAACACCGAGGGAACGGCCTTCACACTCAAGAAAGGTGCCACGATCGTGAATCCTTACCGTTCATACTTCGTGTCGAAGCTGCCCGACGAGCTGATGGCCGACGAGATACCTGTACGTGTTGTGGTCACCGGCATAGACGGAGTGACGGACAACAGCGTCGCTGACGGACAGGCAGACGTCTACAGTCTCGACGGAGTGAAGGCCGGAACGGCTGTGATGGAGTCGGGACACATCGTCATGCCGGCACTGCCCAAGGGCATATACGTCGTGGACGGCCGTAAGGTAGTGGTGAGATAACTCATCCGAAGAATGGTGGCGGCACATGGCGCAGGGCCCGGCCCACGTGTGCATGCCGCCGCAATCCTGCGCGACGGACGCCCGGCGTGAGGACGGAACGACAGTCTGGAATCAACGAACAAACATAAAACATAACAGAAAATGAACAAGAAAACTTATCTGGCTCTTGGCCTGTGCCTGTCGATGGCAGGCGCGGCGGGAGCACAGCAGCGCGACGGAGGCATATCGTCCGACATGTTGCGCAGCATGCAGCAGGCTCATGCTGCCGTACCTTCGGCAAAAGCCATATTCAACGCGATGGCTTCGAACAAGATCGACGACATTGCAGTGAACTTTGCCAACCAGGGTGCCATAGACACGTATTTCAGCGACGAGACACCGAAACAGAGCATTCACGACCAGCAGAGCTCAGGCCGTTGCTGGATGTTCTCCGGATTCAACGTGCTGAGGGCCAACTTCGCAAAGCAGCACGCCGACTCGCTGGCAGTGGAGTTCTCGCACAACTATCTGTTCTTTTACGACCAGCTGGAGAAAGCCAACCTCATGCTTCAGGGCGTGATAGACCATGCCGACGAACCTATGGACTCTGAACGAGTAAGGTTCTTCTTCAAGAATCCGCTCAACGACGGCGGTACTTTCTGCGGCGTGAGCGACCTGGCAGACAAGTACGGACTTGTTCCTGCCGAGGTGCAGCCCGAGACTTTCTCTGCCGACAACACGAGCAAGATGTCGTCTCTGCTTTCGTCCAAGCTGCGCGAGTTCGGTCTCGAGCTCCGTAAGATGGTGGCAGACGGCAAGAATGACGCCGCTATCAAGGCGCGCAAGACCGAGATGCTCTCGACGATATACAACATGCTGTGCCTCACTCTGGGCGAGCCGGTGAAGGAGTTCACCTATACGTTTAAAACGAAGGACGGCAAACCCGTAGGTCAGCCGCGCAAATACACTCCGAAAGAGTTCTACGAGGCGACTGTCGGAGGACCAATCAGTGGAAGTTTCATCATGGTGATGAACGATCCGCGCCGCGAGTATTACAAGACTTACGAGGTGGAGTACGACCGCCACACCTACGACGGACAGAACTGGAAGTATCTCAACCTGCCGATGGACGACATCGAGCGTCTGGCCATAGCCTCGATAAAGGACGGCCGCAAGATGTACAGCTCGTACGACGTAGGAAAGCAGCTCGACCGCAAGCGCGGCTATCTTGACACCGAGAACTACGACTACGGCGCGTTGCTCGGCACGACCTTCGGCATGAACAAGGCCGAGCGCATATCTACATTCGACAGCGGTTCGACCCACGCCATGACTCTCACGGCAGTAGATCTCGACGAGAACGGCAAGGCTAAGAAGTGGAAGGTGGAGAACAGCTGGGGCGCGTCATACGGTCAGGCAGGCTGTCTGATAATGTCGGACAGATGGTTCCGCGAATACATGTTCCGTCTCGTGGTTGACAAGAAGTATGTCCCCGCCGAGACACTGAAGCAGTATGAGCAGAAGCCTGTGATGGTGATGCCGGAAGATCCGCTCTTCTCTACAGACGACTGATAGGGCGGATGAAACACATACGAAAGCGGGCTGCCGGAAAGCTAAGAACAAACTGGCAGCCCGCTTTGTCTTTATTATGGGCGGCGCGTGGCGTTCTTATGACCTGCGCATGGTGTTTTTATGACCGGTGCGAGGCGTCGCGGATGCTCGTTTAATTCAAATCGGTCGTTAGACCGCACATGTTTTATCTGTTTTATGTCTTCATGCTTTCGGCCGTCTTTCTGCTTGCCGTCGGCCTCTTTTTGTTCTATTTTTCTTGACACAGCCCTCTATGCCTGCAAAAAATCCCACGGAAATACGCTCAATATAAAGCAAAAATACAGACTTAATTCTAATGACCTATTCTGGTTTAATGGTTCTATGTAAGATTTTTCCGTACAGGTTTCAAAATAAGTCAGATGTTTTTCCACTGTATAGACATTGTTTTCTACGCCGGCAAGAAAGCAATACGGGCAACTTTCAATTTATAACCGGTTTTCAGTTTTTCACTCTCAATTTCATGATATACCCCCAAAAATAAGCGCGTATTTGCGGACAGACTCTTCATCGGGCGCAAATACGCGAAAAACAAGAGCTTTTTTATAATATACTGAATATCAATGATTTATGTTTAAATGGTATTTCTTCACATTGCAAAAAGCA
>OIWU01003556.1_pt1 | contig 11866 bp, 9 predicted proteins | sample 1587711 | NCBI WGS metagenome assembly OIWU01 (sample SAMEA3888909, study PRJEB22519) | human gut metagenome | biome: human gut; feature: human-associated habitat; material: faeces | place: Denmark | collected 2010 | reverse complement strand
GGGCCAGCTGTGGAGTTTTATAGCTGATCTTATCCGGCTCGTGGCGGTTGCGCAGGTAGGTCGGGATGGAGTCCATCGGGCCGGGGCGGTAAAGACTGATAAGAGCGATGACGTCTTCAAGGTTCTGCGGCTGCAGACCCACGAGGACCTGTTTCATACCCGAGGATTCGAGCTGGAACACGCCCTCCGTTTCACCCTGACCCAGCATCTTATAAGTCGCTGCATCGTCATAATCCAGCTTCTGGATGGAGAAGGACGGGTCTTTTTTCTGGATGGCCGCCTCCGCGTCCCGGATGACCGTCAGGGTACGCAGGCCGAGGAAGTCCATTTTCAGCAGACCCAGCTCTTCGATCTCGGTCATATTGAACTGGGTGACAGGCAGGCCGTCGTTGGTGGCCAGGGGCAGATAATAGTCTGTCGGTTCCGGGGTAATGACGACGCCGGCCGCATGGGTGGAGGCGTGGCGGGGCATACCTTCAACCTTCAGCGCAGTGTCGATAAGTTCTGTGACCTGCGGGTCGCTGTCGTACATCCGCTTCAGCTCCGGCGAGACCTCCAAGGCGCGTTTCAGCGTCATTTTCAGCTCCATCGGCACCTGCTTTGCCACCACATCCACGCTCTGATAGGGCATACCCATCACACGGCCCACATCGCGGATGGCGTTGCGGGCGGCCATGGTGCCAAAGGTGACGATCTGGGCCACATGGTCCGCGCCGTACTTCCGGTTGACGTAGTCGATGACCTCCTGACGGCGCTCATAGCAGAAATCGACGTCAAAATCGGGCATACTGACGCGCTCGGGGTTCAGGAATCGCTCGAAGATGAGGTTGTAGCGGATGGGGTCGATGTCGGTGATGCCTACACAGTAAGCCGCGATGCTGCCCGCGCCCGAGCCACGGCCCGGGCCTACCGGAATGCCCTGGCTCTTGGCGTAGTTGATATAATCCCAGACAATGAGGTAGTAGTTGGTATAGCCCATCGACTTGACCACGCCGATCTCATAGGTCAGGCGGTCCTTATTGGACTGTGGGACGTCCGAGCCGTAGCGGCGCTCGAGGCCGTCCCAGCAGAGCTTCTCGAAAAACTCCTGATTGTCCATCCCGTTCGGGGCTTTGTAATATGGAATTTTGGTGTGTCCAAAGTCGAAGTCAAAATTGCACTGGTCCGCAATTTTCTGGGTGTTGGCACAGGCTTCCGGCACCATTGCGAACAAATCATACATTTCATCCGTCGTTTTGACGTAGAATTCGTCGGTCTGGAACTCCATCCGGTCAGCGTCCTGAATGGTCTTGCCGGTCTGGATGCAGAGCAGGATGCTTTGCATCTTGGCGTCATCCTTCCGCAGATAGTGGGAGTCGTTGGTGGCCGCCATCGGGATGCCGGTCTCCCGCGCCAGTTTGATGAGCTGGGGCAGGACGATAGTATCCTCTTCGAGGCCGTGGTCCTGCAGTTCGATGTAGTAATTGCCCTTGCCGAACAGCTCCTGATACCACAGAGCCGTGGACTTTGCCCGCTCGTAGTCTCCCGCCAGAATGGCTTGCGGGATCTCGCCTGCGAGGCAGGCAGACAGACAGATAAGCCCCTCATGATACTGCTCGAGAAGCTGCTTGTCTACACGAGGCTTGGAGTAAAAGCCCTCCACGAAGGCAGCGGACACCATCTTGATGAGGTTTTTATAGCCGGTCTCATTCTTGCAGAGCAGGATAAGATGGTTGTTGCCGTCGATTTTGTTGACTTTATCGAAGCGGGTGCGGGTGGCCACATAGACCTCACAGCCGATGATGGGCTTGATGCCTGCCTTTTTTGCGGCCTTATAGAACTGGACACAGCCGTACATGACGCCGTGGTCCGTGATGGCGATGGCGCTCTGGCCGCACTCCTTGACGCGGTCCATGAGCTGGTCGATACGGCAGGCACCGTCCAGCAGGCTGTATTCGGTATGGATGTGGAGATGAACGAAGTCTCTCCCCTGACGGTTCCCTTCGGTCATATCGCTCATGCTCCTGCCTCCTCTGTTTCAGTGTGTTCTTCGAGCCGCTGACGCAGGGCGTCGGCCAGCGCTTCCAGCTTTTTCATCCGGTGAGAAAGGCCCGATTTGCTCATGGGCGGGTCAAAGCATCCGCAGAGCGCCGTCAGCGATAAATCAGGATATTCCAGCCGCCGGGCTGCTGCCTGCTGCAGCGCCTCGGGCAGCGTTTTCAGCGCCCCCTGCTCTTCCAGAAAGCGAATGGCTTTGAGTGTCTGGGCGTTGGCACGGGCCGTCTTGCCCAGGTTTGCGGTATCGCAGTTTGTGTGGCGGTTGATTTGGTTGCGCATCTGCTTGACAGCCTTCTGGGCGCTGAGCTGGGCCGATGCCTCCGCCGCTCCCATAAAGGAAAGGATGCGCTCCACGTTGTCGCAGCTCTTGACGTAAACAAGGTTCACGCCATTGCGGCGGGTGCGGTGAGGTGCAAACTCGTGCTCCGCCAGCAGGGCTTCGAAGTCGCGCGCAAGGTTCGTGCGGCTGGTGAGAAACTCGATGTTATACTCCTTTTGCGGGTCAGTGACCGTGCCGCTGCACAAAAAAGCTGCCCCGATGTACGCGCTGACGCACGTCTGGCAGCGAATCAGTCTGGGGTCTATCTGCAGGCTCGTCTCGGTGCCGGTGGTGCCGAAAAGCTCGTGCATCCGCGCCACCTGCTCCGGTGCGCGGATGCTGAACTCATAGACCACCCCGCTGGGACGCTGCTTCTCGATGATGTCGCCCTGTACGCCGCAGCGCGCAAACAGCTGGGAAGCCACCTGCGTCGTCAGCTCCTGTTCCGTCTGCAGCACCAGCCCGCTGGCGTCGAAGTACTTGGCGAAGCAGGCAATTCCATAGGCGGCAGCGCGGACGCAGCAGTCCTTCTGCAGACTGCGCCGGGCGATCTCCTCCCTTGCCTGGGATGCAAAACTCATGATATGTTTATCCTTTCAACGGACAGAATCGCGGTGCTGGATGCCGGGCTTGTAGCCAAGCTTTTCGCAGTATTCCGCGATTTTCCGCGCAAATGTGATGGAGCGATGCTTGCCGCCGGTGCAGCCCACTGCGATGGTGAGCTGGCTTTTGCCTTCCTTGACGTAGAGCGGAAGAGCATATTCCAGAAACGATTCATAGCGCTTCAAAAGCTCCTGCGCCTCCGGGTGGCTCATGACAAAATCGACGACCTCTTCATCAAGACCTGTTTTATGCTTCAGTTCCGGGACATAAAAAGGGTTGGGCAGACAGCGGACATCCAGCACAAGATCTGCCTCCGGTGGGATGCCGAACTTGAAGCCGAAGGACATGACTGTCAGTCGCATGGCGCTCTTCGCGCCGCCGTTCTGGTTGAACAGGTCGCAGATGCGCTCTTTGTTCTGAGAAGTCGAGAGCAATCCAGTATTGATGGTGTAGTCCGCCCGGTCTTTGAGGGGCTGCAGGATCCCGCGCTCCCTGCGGAAGGCTTCCCGGGTGGAAAGGCCGTCGGAAATGCTCATCGGATGGCGGCGGCGCGTCTCACTGTAGCGGCGCATCAGCACATCGTCCGGGGCATCAAGGAACAAGATCTCATATTCTATCCCCTGCGCGTCCAGCTGAGAAAGAGCCACTTCGATTTCTTCCGGCGTGCGGCAACCGCGGATGTCCATACAGAGAGCCACCCGCTTGAGCTGGTTGTCACCCGCTTTTGAAAACGCCGTGATGCTGGGCAGCAGTGCCGCCGGGATGTTATCAATGCAGAAAAAGCCGATGTCTTCCAGTGCATTCATGGCGACAGATTTGCCTGCACCGGAAAGGCCGCTGACGATGAGAAGATTCATTTTGCACGCCTCTTTCTTTTATGCTTCCACCACACGAATTTCTTTTTCGAGGTCGTAGCCGGTCTTTTCTTTCACGATGGCACGCACCTCATCGCACAGAGCCAGCACATCTGCACAGGTCGCTCCACCCAGATTGACCACAAAGCCGCAGTGCTTGTCACTGACGGCTGCGCCGCCATGGCGGTAGCCCCGCAGACCGCACTGGTCGATGAGGGCCGCCGCAAATGCGCCCACCGGCCGCTTGAAGGTGCTGCCGGCACTGGGCTTGTCGAGAGGCTGTTTGTCTTTGCGGCGGGCCATCAGGCCGTCCATCCTGGAGCGGATGTCGGCGGCATTGCCTCTTGCAAGGTGGAACTTTGCCGAGAGGATGCAGCCGCCGTTTTCTTCGAAAATGCTGTGGCGGTAGCTGAGGTCGAGCTGTTCTGCCGGTATCTCAACGATCTCCCCTTCTGCGGTCAGATACCGCACGGAGACCAGCACGTCCTTCATCTCGCCGCCGTAAGCTCCGGCGTTCATGTAGACAGCACCGCCCACCGTACCCGGGATGCCGTAGGCAAACTCAAGACCGGTGAGGCTGTTTTCCAGCGCCGTCATGCAGAGCGACGAGAGCATCTTGTCTGCACCGACAACGACAGCATCGTAAGTCAGGGACGGGTCTTTGCCCGGGAAACAGATGTTTTCAAGAATACCGATCGCGCTCTTCATGGCCGATACATTGATGACAGCTCCCCGGTAGCCCGCATCCTCAAACAGGATGTTGCTGCCGTTGCCCAGCAGATAATATTTGACATTCGCTTCCTTCGCCAGCTTGATGGCGGCACAGAGCTGCGCCTCATTTTCCGGCAGGATAAAGACATCTGCCGGGCCGCCGATGCGGAAAGTGCAGTGCGCGCTGAGCGGCTCATTTTCTTTGTATGCAATGCCCGCAGCGGACAAAGCCTGTTTCAATCGTTCCATTCGTTCTCCCTCTATCGGTAGAAAATCAGTCCATCGTATCGTTCAGGCCCAGACGGATGAGCAGCTCCTTGGCGGCGTTATAGCCCATCTTCTTCTGGCGGTTATTGATAGCCGCCGTTTCCAGCACGACTGCGAGGTTGCGTCCGGGCGAAACGGGGATGATGGTGCTGGGGATGTTGACGCCCAGAATGTCATAATACTCGCTTTCCAGGCCGGTGCGCTGATAGTTTTTGGTGGGGTCCCATGCTTCCAGCTGGACGACGAGGTCGAGGCTTTCACTCACCTTGACCGCGCCCACACCGAACACACGGGCCACGTTGACGATGCCGATACCGCGCAGCTCAATGAAGTGGCGGATGTTTTCCGGCGCAGTACCCATGATCTGACGGTTGGAGACCTTGCGCAGCTCCACGGCATCGTCGGCGACGAGGCGGTGACCGCGCTTGACCAGCTCGATGGCCAGCTCGCTCTTGCCGATGCCGCTGTCGCCGAGAATGAGGATGCCTTCACCGTAAACTTCCACCAGCACGCCGTGGCGGGTGATGCGGGGAGCCAGTTCAAGGTTCAGCATGCTGATGAGGCTGCCCATCATGGTGCAGGTCGTCTCGTTGGAGCGCAGCAGGGCTACCCCGTGCTGCTTTGCAAGCTCCTGCATCTCCGGGAAGGGTTCCAATTCCTCGCTGCGGCAGAGGATGACGGCCGGAGGCTGCTGGCGGAACAGCTGGTCAAGGCGCTCACGGCGCTTTTCCGGCGTAAGACCGGCCAGAAAGTTCATCTCCGCAAGGCCCATGATCTGTAAGCGCAGCTTATCGAAATAATCGTAGTAACCGGCCAGAAACAGACCGGGACGGTTGACCTCTGCGATCTCGACGCTGATCTTGTCCAAATCGCAGGGCGTATAGATAACCTCGAGGCTGACCTTCTCGACCAGCCGCTTGAGCGAAACAGCGAAATTCCCCATTCGTTTTTCCTCCTGCATCCTCTGTGCTCTGTCATACCAAAAGGCAGCACAGTTTATCCTTCCTTATATTATAATCGAGACGGACAGTAAAAACAACAATTCTTTCAGGAATCTTTTCTGGTTTTGCGCCAGCGCTTGCATCCGGGGGCCAAAACCATATAATAGGAGGCAGGGATAGAGTTTACTTTACATGAGTTTTACATTTCGCCGGTTTCCGATTTTACATTCCGCTCGTATACTCATAATCAGGGATAGGACCGGTGAAATCCAGTGCAGGTCGTGTAAAAAGTTGAGACATGCTCCTGCACGGGTTCTCTACGGCCGCTGTCGATGTATAAACGCAAGCTTCAACAAGTGAGGAGTAAAACATGACTCTATTCAATGTCTTTTCTCTGCTGGGCGGCCTGGCTCTGTTCCTGTTCGGCATGGACATCATGGGCAAAGCCCTTGAGAAACAGGCCGGCGGCCATCTGCAGAAGATCCTGAGCAAGCTGACGGATAACCCCCTCAAGGGCTTCTTCCTCGGTCTGTGCGTGACCGCCATCATCCAGAGTTCCAGTGCTACCACCGTCATGGTAGTCGGCTTCGTCAACAGCGGCATCATGGAGCTGCATCAGGCCATCGGCATCATTATGGGCAGCAATGTGGGTACCACTGTCACCAGCTGGCTGCTGAGCCTTTCCGGCCTGCAGGGTGACAGCATCTGGATCCAGATGCTCAAGCCCACCTCCTTCAGCCCCATACTCGCCTTCATCGGCATCCTGCTCTATATGGGCAAGAACGAGAAGAAAAAAGGCATCGGCACCATCCTCATCGGCTTTGCCATCCTGATGACCGGCATGACTACCATGTCCCATGCCGTCGAGCCCCTGCAGGGTGAGGCATGGTTCACCAACCTCTTCGTCCGCTTCTCCAATCCCATCCTCGGCGTTTTGGTGGGCGCACTGGTCACCGGCATCATCCAGAGTTCCAGCGCCAGCGTCGGCATCCTGCAGGCGCTGAGCGCCACCGGCGTCATCACCTACGGCAGCGCTATCCCCATCATCATGGGTCAGAATATCGGCACCTGTGTCACCGCGCTGATTTCTTCTGTGGGCGCAAATAAGAATGCCCGCCGTGCCGCCATGGTCCACCTCTACTTCAACATCATCGGCGTCATGGTCTTTCTGGCCGGTTTCTATGGGCTGAACGCCGTGGTCCACTTTGATTTTGTGAACGAGACCATCGCCGCCTGGGGCATTGCTGTGGTCCACTCCGCCTTCAACATCGCGGCCACCCTCATCCTTCTCCCCTTCGCAAATGGTCTGGAAAAGCTGGCCATCCTCACCATCCCTGACGACGCCGAAAAAGAGAGCTTTGCTCTGCTGGATGAGCGTCTGCTGAACACCCCGGCTGTGGCCGTGGAGCGCGCCCGCAGCGCCACCGCCGACATGGCAGAGCTGGCCCGCGTGGGCGTGGTGCAGGCCATGAGCCTGACCCACCAGTGGAACGACGAGCTGGCCCAGAAGGTGCGTGACGAGGAAAGCACCGTGGACCGTTATGAGGACGCTCTGGGCACCTACCTTGTCAAGCTGTCCGGCCGCGAGCTGAGCCACGCCGACAGCCAGAGCGTGAATACCCTGCTGCACACCATCAGCGATTTCGAACGCATCAGTGACCACTCGGTCAACCTGCTGGAATCCGCAGAGGAAATGCACCAGAAGAACATTGAATTTTCCAAGGACGCACAAGAGGAGCTGCAGGTGCTGGAAGATGCCGTGCAGGATATCCTGAGCCGCACCACCGACGCCTTCCGCAAGGGAGACCTGCACCTGGCCAGCAAGGTAGAGCCGCTGGAAGCTGTGGTCAACGAGCTGGTGCGTGCCATCAAGGCACACCACATCGCCCGCCTGCAGACCGGCAGCTGCTCCATTGAGTACGGCTTTGTGCTGGACGATCTGCTGACCAACTACGAGCGTGTGTGCGACCACTGCAGCAATGTGGCTGTTGCCCAGATCGAGGTAGCACAGGACAGTTTTGACACCCACGCTTACCTCAACGATCTGCGCCATGGCAAAGATACCAAGGAGAGCGAAGAATTTCATCGTCGACTGGACAAATACCGGGAGCGGTATCTCTTCCCGGACAATCAATCTGCGGAGGAATTTGACAAATGATCTATATCGTAGAAGATGATGACGCCATCCGTGAGCTGGAGCAGTATGCCCTGCAGTCCAACGGTTATGAAGTGGCCAGCTTTGCCAGTTCCGAACCGTTCTGGCAAGCCATGCGCACCGAAGCCCCGGAGCTTGTGATCCTGGACGTGATGCTGCCCGGCGAGGATGGGTTCTCCATCCTGAAAAAGCTGCGCAACACCCCTTCCCTACACCGGCTGCCCATCATCATGGTCACGGCCAAATCCAGCGAGCTGGACACCGTGCGCGGGCTGGACTGCGGTGCCGACGACTACATTTCCAAGCCGTTCGGCATCATGGAGTTCCTCAGCCGGGTGCGTGCTTCTCTGCGCCGGGCGGCTCCGGAGGAACGGCCCAATGTGCTCAGCTTCCATGAGATCCTGCTGGACAATGCACGTCACAGCGTGACGGTGAACAACCAGCCTGTCGAACTGACCTACAAAGAATACAGCCTGCTGCGCCTTCTGCTGGAGAACACCAACCTTGTGGTGACCCGCGAGACGATTTTGCAGGTGGTGTGGGGCACCGACATTTCGGTGGAAAGCCGCACCGTGGACATGCACATCCGCACCCTGCGCAAAAAGCTGGGCGATGCCGGACACTACATTGGCACCATCCGCAAGGTGGGCTACAAGCTGGCCGATGACGAGGAGGCTGGAGACGAATGAAGCCGCACAGCATGGAAGAAAAAATCAGCTACCGGCTGTTCCTCATGGGCTTTCTGGGGCTGCTGTTCACCACAGCACTGTGCATCTTTGTCTTTCACCGGGCTTTTACCGCCCAGGCCTGGGATGACCTGGAAAAAGAGAGCGATCTCATCCGTGCCGGGTATGACCTGACCAGCGAGCCGCAGCAGCTTTCTTTCTTTGTGACCGGCGACCTGCGCATTACGCTGATCTCCCCGGACGGCGACGTAATCTTTGAGTCTGCCACCGATCAGCCCATGGAGAACCATCTTACCCGTCCGGAGATCGTGCAGGCGCTGCAGGGCAGCATCGGCAAGGACATCCGTGATTCCCAGACCATGGGATATGAGACCTATTATTATGCCGTGCAGCTGCCCGGCGGCAACATCCTGCGCGTGGCGCAGGACGCCGAAACGGTGTGGTCGGTCTACGACGGAGCCCTGCCGGCCATCGTGCTGAGCTGCGTTGCCCTGATGTTGGCTGCCGCGATCCTGTCCACCCTGCTCACCCGCGCCCTTGTGCAGCCGGTGCTGAACATGACCGAGGATCTGGACCACATTCAGGATAAGGTCCCGTACAAGGAACTGATTCCCTTTGCCGAGAGCATCCATGCCGACCGCATCCTGCGGGAAAACAACGAGAAGATGCGGCAGGATTTCACCGCCAATGTGAGCCACGAGCTCAAGACCCCGCTGACCAGCATTTCCGGGTATGCGGAACTGATCGAGACCGGCATCGCCAAGCCGGAGGATGTGCCCGGTTTTGCCCAGAAGATCCATGGCGAAGCCAGCCGGATGATCCAGCTGGTGAACGATATCCTGCAGCTGTCCAGCCTGGACAACGCCTCCGAGACCTCCTCCATGCCGGAAATGGAGGTCGTGGACCTGCTGGACGTGGCCAAGGAGTGTGTGGAGCGTCAGAAGCTGAACGCCCGCCACGCCTACATCACCCTGACCTATCTGGGCGAGAGCGCACCGGTGCGGGGCAACCGCAATCTGTTGGATGAATTGTGCCAGAACCTGTGTGACAACGCCATCCGCTACAACCGCCCCGGCGGCAAGGTGCAGATCGTGACAGCATGCACCCGGGACGGCCATTGCAGCCTGACCGTGACCGACAACGGCATCGGCATCCCGCGCGAGTCGCAGAGCAGTGTGTTCGAGCGCTTCTACCGAGTGGACAAGAGCCGCAGCAAGGCCACCGGCGGCACCGGTCTGGGGCTGGCCATCGTCAAGCACATTGCCCTCATCCACGGGGCCCGCATCAAGCTGGAAAGTCAGGTGGACGTCGGCACGACCATCACGGTCACCTTCCCCACGGCATCCTGATTTTTCAAGCACCCAGAAATACAACGTCTGCCTGCAACTGCGGGCAGGCGTTTTTTGTTGGGTCAAACCCGTCGGGAGAGCCTGTGCGCAGCAGACTGTGCTCCCGCAGATGCAGCAGGTCTGTCCCCTGCTGCCAGCAGGAACGTACCACCCCAAGGCAAAGCTCTTCCAACTGTTGACACTGTGCCGCATCCGGCTGCGGCGTGCCGTAGGCCGTCTGGCAGTCCAGACGCAGGGTGGCCGTCTGCTTCCGGAGAGCAACTGAGACGGTGCACCGCCGGATGGTTACACGCTTTCCTTGCAGCCAGAAGGTTCGTTTGCCCGGTGTGCCCGTCAGCAGAAGAAACGCCTCTGTCTCGTTTTCTGTCAGGCGCTGCACCGCACCGCTCCCGGTGCGGAAGGCCCCGCTGCCAGAAACCATCACTTTCCCTTCCTGTGCTTCGGGCAAGCAAAGCACAGGAAGCAGCATGCTTTCCTCGTGTGCATACAGCCGGGGCATTGCCGCCGAGCCCGCTTTGAGTTTGTCCAGCAGTTTGTCGGGCAGAGTCTCCGTTTTTCCGCACGACTGCAAGAGTATTTCCAGATCAAATTCCGTGCAGGAAAGTCGGGCCGCTGTGCGCCCGCAGCCGCGTTCCAGCACCAGATTCTCATAAGCTGCCAGCACGGCATCCTCCGTCTGCTCCGGGAACAGTACATAATCGCACAGACGATAATCTGCCGTCTGCGGCAAAGTTCCTTCGGCAGCGGCAAGGGCTGTTTCCAATGTCTGCCCTCGGCCATCGGCGATGCGCAGTGCGGCTGAGGCATCGGCTGCGTCGGCTGCCGCTTCCGGTGACTGATACAAAAGCCCCACCAACCAGGTCTGTTCCTTCTGTTCCAGATAAACCACCCGTATCATACTTTTTTCGGTGGTCTCACAGCGCAGGAACAGCAGGCACCAACCGACAAGCACCGCATAAAGCAGAATTCGGGCCCACCGCTGCTTCATTGCCGCACTTCCTTTCGCTTTTGTATGGCGTACTCCTGCCCCAGCATCCGGACGGCCGTGCACAGCACCCCGATGCGAAAAATCGCGCAGGTCAGCCAGATCAGCAGCAGCGCCGCGTCCAGCCGGGAAAATGTCCCGGTGCTCCATGCACGCAGTAATTCCCGCGCCGGGTATGTCCGACCGAACACCAGTGCCATGCCAAGCGTTGCCGCCGTTTGTACAAGGGCTGTGAGAATGGGCAGGCAGACACCACGCCGCTCCTCCCGGCCGCAGAGCAGCGGTACCGCAAAGTATTCCGCATAGACCGGAACGGTGAATGCCGTGCTCTGCGGCGCAGCCTGCGCAAACAGCCCGGCCCAGTGCATCTGCCGGGCCAGCCCCAGCAGACACACCGCGCTTCCCACCGCCACAAACCACCACAACACCTGCGCCGGGGCACCCCATGCGCGGGCAGGCATCTGCCAGCCCGCCCAGAGCAGCAGCGGCAAAAACCCCAGCAATGCCAGCGAAGAAAACTCTTCCCTGCAGACTTGCAGAGCCTTCCAGAACGTTCCGGCCAGTTCTGCCATCAGCCAGACCTGCAGGCAAAATGCAGCTGCCCAGGCGGCAGGCTTTGGCGGGCCGGACTGCCAGAACCGACTGACCAAAGCAGAAAGTATCATCAGCAGTACTGCAGCCAGCACCTCCTGCCAGAGGAGTGCCCGGGGCGAACTGCATACCGGCAGACGCTCTGCCGCCGCCGCGGCAAAGATGCTGAGGGTCACTGCCGGCAATGAAAATTTGTCCTGCGTTTTATTCATGCGCGGGGCCTCCGTTTTTGCCAGATGTTGAACCCCTTGCGGGACAGGTGCCGATAGTTGCGCCGGATGACGCCGTCCTCGGCCAGCGGGCTTTGCGGGAACGGATGCTGTGCAAGATACGGCACCCCCAGCATCCCGGTGCCGGACAGGCTGAGC
>OIWU01003545.1_pt1 | contig 11912 bp, 11 predicted proteins | sample 1587711 | NCBI WGS metagenome assembly OIWU01 (sample SAMEA3888909, study PRJEB22519) | human gut metagenome | biome: human gut; feature: human-associated habitat; material: faeces | place: Denmark | collected 2010 | reverse complement strand
CGTGCAGGGCATCCTTATCCCGGTTGATCCAGGAGACGAACTCCCGGATGCCGCCCTCATAGCACATGTCGTCCTCCTGCTCCTGGCCGGGGCGCAGGTCCATCCACCAATAGGCAAGGTCCAGCCATTGGCCGAACTTGTACCCAGTGCGGGGTTCCACGCCGATTTTTTTGAAGCCGAGCGCCTTATGGAACGCGCAGCTCTCTTTATTCTGGCCGGTCACAAGGGCAACGGCGTTGCAGTAGCCGCGCTGGCGCACGCCGTCCAGCAGGGCTTTGTACAGCCGTCCGCCAACCCCCTGGCCTACACAGTCGTGGGCGCAGTAAACGGTTAGCTCCACATCCCACGCATAAGCTGTGCGGCTGTGCCAGGGGTGGGCGCAGGCAAAGCCGCACAGCTTGCCCGCTGCATTGACGGCAACCAGGAACGGCGCGCGCTGCTGCACATAGGCGATATTTTCGCGCTGGAATTCCTCAGTACACAGGTCATACTGGAAAGTGGCCGTGGAGTGGGTGACATACCAGTTGTACAGCTCCGCCACAGCGGCGGCATCCTCCGGCGCGGCATCCCGCAGGGTGATGGTGTTTTCAGCGGTCCACTGGGCGGCAAGGGCTTCCTTTTCGGGTTTTGGCAGCTTTTTCAGGGCGGCTTCCCGCTTCAGGGCGGCACTTTTATCGGTGCAGCGCTCGGCATAGGTCAGCTTAACGGCACCTTTGGCGTGGGTATACTTGGCACCGGCCTTGCCGCCCTTGTGGGCGCGCAGGCGGCGGGCAAGGTCATTGGTCCAGCCGGAATACAGGCTGCCATCCGCGCAGCGCACCATGTAGACCCAGGCGGAAGCCGGGTCTGGCTGGCAGTCCGCCGCGGTGCTGGGGCGGGGACCAAACTGCTCTAGAGTTTCGGCGCTCACTGTGCGCTCACCGGCCTTCCGGCGGCGCGCAGGGCACGGCGGCATGCCTCAATGGCATCCTCTTTGGTTTCCGCGGTGACAAGGAAACGGCTGGGGTGGCAGAACCTCAGGCCCAGGCCGCTGATCTGGCGCAGCTGTTCCTCCGGCTTACCGGCCCAGGCCACCGGGAACGGCTGCTTGCTGCGCTTGGTGCGGTGGTCATTGACGCACTGGGCGCTGTAGCCGCCGCGCTGGCTGGGGTAGACCACAAAGATCGCATCGGTCTTGTAGAGGCCGTTTTTCCACGGCATATAGGCGGGCAGCACAACAATGCCGTCCCGCATATTGGCGTAGGCCTGACGGACCGTGTCATCGGCGCGGTTGACGGCATTGGCGGCGGCGATCTCGTTTTCAAGGATCTGCCTTGCCACCGGCACGGCGCGCCAGAAGCAGGCATCGGGGTCATCCTTCGAGTCCCACAGCGGGTTAAAGCTGCCGATGGCATCGGCCAGCGAGTTCTGCTCGCCGGTGTTGTCGTTCAGGTCAAGGGGCTGGATAAAGTTCTCGTCCAGCAGGCGTGCCTGATGCTCGCCCACAAGCTGGGCGCCCAGCACCCGCCACAGCAGGCCGAACGCCGCGTAGGGCACGCCGTTGGGGCGGCACTCGCGCGGCTCGGAATGGTGGTCGAACATACCGCCGCCGACGTCGTAGACGATGCCATCAAAGTCATCGGGCACGGTAAAGCCGCGCGTGATCTGGATGTCGGGGCGCAGGATCTGCAGCAGCGCAGTCGAAAAAACATCATCGGCATGGAATTTTCCGCCGTGGGTAAAGCCTTTTGCAGGGATTTTCATGGGTTTCTCCTATTTGTCAGGTTGTGGCTATTACAAATGCAGGGTATGATACGCTGCCCCGTCCAAAGCCTTCCACGCAAGCACGCCGTCCTGCAGCGTCATATAGCTGCGGGGGCTGTTTTCCTTGGGGATCGAGACCGAGCCGGGGTTGAGATACAGGTTGTCACGGCCGAACTGCTCCCACGCGGGGATATGGGTGTGGCCGTGCAGCAGAATATCCCCCGGCTGCAGCGGCGGCAGGTGGGCCGTGTTGTACAGGTGGCCGTGGGTGGCGTAGATGAGCCGCTCCCCCGCTGTGAGCACGGCATAGTCGGCCAGAATAGGGAATTCCAGCACCATCTGGTCCACCTCGGTATCGCAGTTGCCGCGCACACAGAAAATACGGTCCCTGCGCGCATTGAGCAGGGCCAGCACCTGCTTGGGGGCATACGCCGGCGGCAGGTCGTTGCGCGGGCCGTGGTACAGAATATCGCCCAGCAAAAGCAGCCTGTCCGCGCCCTCGCGGTCCCATGCGTCCAGCAGGCTGCGGCAGCAGTCCGCCGCGCCGTGGATGTCCGATGCAATGAGCAGCTTCATCGTAGTTCACCTCGGATACTATTGTACCCGCTGAAAAGCGATTTTGCAAGAAAAATAAACAGGGGCGCCCCCGCAAAAGCGGAAAGCGCCCCAAACAATCTGCTGAAAGCCCGGCCGTATCAGCCGCCCAGCTCAACCATGCGGCGGATGCAGCGGCCCGCACCGGCCATAATTTCGGCCGGCAGGGTGATCTGCTCGCCGCCGGTGCCCAGCAGGCAGCGGTAGATGTCGGGCAGGGTGGTCAGCTTCATGTTCATGCAGGTCAGCTGCACGGCCAGCGGGTAGAAGCTCTTGTCCGGGCAGTCGAAGGAGAGATGCTCCACGATGCTGTTCTCGGTGCCGATGATGAACTCCCGCGCGGCGGATTTTTTCGCATACGCCATGATGCCGGTCGTTGAGCCGACATAGTCGGCCTGCGCCACGACCTCAGCGCGGCACTCGGGGTGGACGAGCAGCTCCGCGTCCGGGTGGGCGGCGCGCGCCCGGGCCACATCGGCCGCCGAAACGACCATATGCCGCGGGCAGCCGCCGTGGTAGAACGCAAACTGCTTTTCGGGCAGCTGCGCAGCCACATAGCTGCCAAGGTTCGGGTCCGGAATGAACAGGATCTTATCGGCATCGAGCGCACGGCAGATGTTGACAGCGCTGGAGGAGGTCACGCAGACATCGCACTCGGTTTTCAGCGCCGAGGTCGTGTTGATGTAGGCCACTGTGGCGTAGCCGGGGTACTGCGCCTTCAGCGCCCGCAGCGCGGGCAGGTCCAGCTGCTCGGCCATCGGGCAGCCGGCCATCGGGTTTGCCAGCCAGACGGTCTTTTCCGGGCTGAGGATCTTGCAGGTCTCGGCCATAAACCGCACGCCGCACATGATGACGCCCGCCGCATCGGTCTTGGCGGCCTGCACGCTCAGCCCGTAGGAGTCACCGGTGTAGTCGGCAACCTCCAGCACGGCCTGGCTCTGGTAGGCGTGGGCCAGGATACAGACATTCTTCTCTTTCTTCAGGCGCAGGATCTCCTGCTGCAGCTCATGCGTTGTCATACTGTTCAACCTCTATCTTTATATACGGCCCGTTATTTTTCCCACGGCTGCAGCGGCGCCAGAAAGCCGTGCTCCTGCAGCTCCTTTTCGATCAGATCAAGCCGCTCGGGGGTAGCTGCCTCCACCAGATGGTAGTGGTAGCCGTCCGTAGCGGTGGACAGCACGGTCGAGGCGCTGTCCTCAAACGCCTGCAGAAATTCCAGCACATCCTGACGGGAGCGTATGTCCAGCTCGACCGTGATACGCCCGTAGACGCGGTGGCTGATGCTGGTGCTGCACACCCGGCCGCCGCAGTCAACGATCAGGTTCAGCTCCAACCCGGTCTGGGCGGGGGTGTGGCGCACCTTGAACTCGCGGGTGCAGGCGCTTTCCGCCTGCTGGCGCACATAGCCGCGCGCGGTCGAGATCACATTCGGGTGCGCGGCCCGCAGCACCGCCAGATCCTGCACAATGACCTGACGGCTGACGCTGTACTTGGCAGCCAATGTCCGGGCTGCGATGGGCTTGCGGCCCAGCTGGGCCAGAATGGCCTCCCGGCGCTCGGCGGTAGTCATCAGGCTTCCTCCTTGTCCAGCGGGCGCAGATGCTTCATCGAGAGGTCAAGGATCGGGGCCGAGTGGGTCAGTGCACCGCTTGAGACAAAGTCCACGCCGATGTCCTTGAGGCGGGCGATGTTTTCCTTCGTGACATTGCCGCTGCACTCGGTCTGGGCGCGGCCTGCGATCAGCTGCACGGCGGCGCGCATATCGGCATCGCTCATATTGTCCAGCATGATGATGTCGGCGCCTGCCTCGACTGCCTCGCGGGTCTGGTCAAGGTTCTCGACCTCGATCTCGATCTTGCGCACGAAGGGCGCGTAGGCCCTGGCCATGGCAACCGCCTTGGCCACACCGCCCGCGGCGCCGATGTGGTTATCCTTGAGCAGCACGCCGTCAGACAGGCCTGTGCGGTGGTTGCAGCCGCCGCCCACGCGGACGGCGTACTTCTCAAACACGCGGTTGTTCGGGCTGGTCTTGCGGGTGTCCAGCAGGGTGATGCCGGTGCCCTCCAGCAGGGATGCGACCTCATGGGTGTAGGTGGCAATGCCGCTCATCCGCTGCAGGTAGTTCAGCGCCACGCGCTCGCCGGAGAGCAGGACGCGGATATCGCCGTTGACAACGCCGAGCTTCTCACCGTTTTTGACCGCATCGCCGTCCTTGCAGAAGAACTCGACCTCGGTGGCGGGGTCCAGCAGGGTAAAGACGCGCGCAAAGACATCCAGACCGGCAACGATGCCGTCCTGCTTGGCGATCAGGTCAACGGTGCCGGGGCAGGCGCAGGGCATAACGGCGTTGGTGGACACATCCTCGCCGGGCATATCCTCCCGCAGGGCCTGCAGCAGCAGCGGGTCCACATTTAAAAGACGCATGATCTCATTCATGATTTTTGCTCCTCTCGATCGCATTCAAAACTTCGGTTCGGTAGGCCGCAAACAGCGGCTCGGTCTCCCGGTAGGGGGCAAGGTCGGGCGCATCGCCCGTAAAGGCGGGCGGCTCCCCAAACAGTATATCATCTGCGGCGCGCTGTGCAAAGACCAGAGATTCCAGCAGGGAATTGCTGGCCAGCCGGTTGCGGCCGTGAACGCCGTTGCAGCAGGTCTCGCCGCAGGCATACAGCCGGGGCAGGGCCGTGCGGCTGCTTAAGTCCGCCTGAATGCCGCCCATAAAATAGTGCTGGGCCGGCACAACGGGGATCGGCTCATGCAGGGGGTCATAGCCCTCCTCCTCACACCGCTCAAGAATGTTGGGGAAATGCTCGCGGATGACCGCCTCGCCGATGGGGCGCATATCCTCCCACACATGCTCGGTGCCGTCCTTCTCCATCTGGGCGCGGATGGCCGCGCTGACGACATCGCGGGGCTGCAGCTCATTCGTAAAGCGGTTTCCGTTTTTGTCCAGCAGCAGTGCGCCCTCGCCGCGCACCGACTCCGAGATGAGGAACCGGCGGCCCTTTTTGCGGCTGAACAGCGTTGTGGGGTGGATCTGGATATAGTCAAGATGGCGGCAGGCCACGCCGTGGCGCAGCGCCATGGCAATGGCATCGCCGGTGATGTGGGGGTAGTTGGTCGAGTTTTTGTACAGCCCGCCGATGCCGCCGCAGGCCAGCACGACCGCCCCCGCGCCGATGGCCCGCACTGCGCCGTCCTGGCCCATCGCAACAACGCCGCCGCAGGCTGCCGCATCGGCAAAGAAGTCGAGCATCACGGTATTCTCGCGCAGCTCGATGTTTTCGCACCGCAGGGCCTCCGCAAGGAGGGTCTGGGTAATCTCACGCCCGGTGACGTCCTCATGAAAGAGGATTCGCGCGCGGGAGTGCGCGCCCTCGCGGGTAAAGCGCAGTGCACCGTTTTCGTCCCGGGAAAACCGCACGCCGCGGCGCACCAGATCGCGGATGATCGAGTTGGAGGACCGGATCATCAGGTCCACCGTGGCGGCATCGTTCTCATAGTGGCCGGCCCGCATCGTATCCTCAAAAAAGGAGCGGTAGTCTGCCTCGCCGTGCTGCATACAGATGCCGCCCTGCGCCAGAAAGGAATCGCACTCGTCCGCCTTCTGCTTGGTCAGCAGCAGCACTTTATAACGCTTTGGAAAGTTCAACGCGCAGTATAAACCCGCTGCGCCGGTGCCGACAATAACAACATCGTAGTATTCATCAAATCTCATCATAGTTTCCCTGACTTCCTGTCCCTCTGTATTGGATGATCGCGTTGCCCAGTATAGCACCGTTCATGTCATGTGTCAAGACACCTGTAAAAGAGAAACTGTACATACGCCACAAAAAAAGAGGAGCCGAAGCTCCTCTCAGTTTGTAGAAAAAGCCCTTTTTGGGGTAGAAATGTAGGGATGGGTCTTGACCCATCCGCACCGCTGGCCGCGCGCAGCGCATTCAATCGCGCCGAATGGCGCGCGGTTTTCTCGTAATGTCGTGCTTTTGGCACGGCGGCACGGAACGGTCAAGACCGTTCCCTACAAACCAAGCGAAAGGTTGCAATCGTCCCGTTAGTTTTATCGACACTCTGAGAGGAGCCGAAGCTCCTCTTAGTATATTGAAAAAACCGTACTTTGCGGGGCAGACTCCCCTCGCACAGGGGGGAAACATCGTTTTTTCGATGTCACACCGTCACATCGCCGACGATCATCCTGCCATCGGTTTCGATGGCGTAGACCGTGTATTTGCGGGGGGTATCGCCATGCTCCAGCATGATGCCGCCGTCGGTCGGCTCGGTATAGACAAAGCGGCGGTGGGCGGTGGTCGCGTGGGGGCAGGTATCGGGCAGGCTGTAGGCCAGCACCCCGCCCTGCGCACAGAAATCCTCCGGCAGGGGGTGCTCCTCGCCGTTGATGTAAAGCCGGTAAAGACCGGGGGCATCGGTGCCCACCGGGCGCAGCCATGCACTGCACCGGGTACGGCCGAGCGGGGGCGTATTGTCGGTGCGCTGGCGCATCAGCAGTGCCACATTGTCCCACGCCACCATAAAATCATCCAGCGGCATCGCCGTCTCGCAGTCAAAGTCGTTCTCGCCGGCCCATGGGTCACAGAGCAGCACCTGCGGGTTTCCGTCTATGGCGGCAAAGCCGCGCAGCGCCACATAGCGGGTCTCCGGCATACCGGCGGCGTTCTGCGCCGGGGCCGCCTGCAGGCGCACCACCGCACCGTAGCCGGCGCGGGCCTCGGCGCGCAGCAGCGCCAGATCCCCATAGGCTACCCACGCAGGGAAGCCCCACCGCGCGGCAGCCGCAGCGGCAAAGCTCAGGCTGCGCGGGTCGTGGTCATCGGGTGTGCGCCAGTCCCGCAGCACCTGAGCGAACTCCTCGGGCAGCAGGTCCGCGCCCCAGCGGTTGGTCAGGCTTGCCAGCGCAATGGCCAGATCCATCCACGGGCGCAGCGCCGGGGCGCGGTGCGCCACCGCGTAGGGCATCAGATGCATCCGCGCATTGACAGGCCGCCCGCGCGCGGGGATCACATCCACCACATGAGCGCTTGCGCCCAGCAGGGTAACGAGGGGGCTGGCCTTCTCGTCCCGGGTGTACAGGTAGATGCGCAGCTGCACCATTGTGGCGCATTTGCTGTCCAGCTGCAGGTGGTCATGCCAGCGCTGCACGGGGCCGCGCTCCTGATAGGGTACACCCTCCCGGTGCAGGCAGGGGCTCCACTTGCCAAAGCCGACCCACGATGTCCAGTTGCCGTCCACCATCACGCGGCACTGTGCCTCGACCGCCGTGCCGTCGGGGCTGGCTGCGTTCCAGCTGACGCGCAGCGCGTCAAACAGCGGCATCGGCAGCGGGGCGCTGGTGTAGCAGCCGTAGGGCACATAGCTGCCCTGCACCAGATCCAGCACAATGCTGTTCTGCGCAACGGTCACATTGTCCAGCTCGCCGCGCATGAACGCCTCGGTATCCCGCAGCAGTACGGTATTTTTATCCATACCGGGTCCCCCCTGTTAATGGTCGAAGTTGGGGCGGTTCTGCTCCATCCGTTCCTCGATCTCGGCATCGCGGCGGGCCGCGAGCGTTTCCTCAAGCTTGAACACCTTATCAAGGCCGGGGTAGAGGATCATACCGGCCACCGTGACCGGCAGCCAGAAGCCGAACACCACGATCACCAGAATGGTCGCGGGCAGGTAGAGCAGCGTCAGCCCCCAGTAGACGGCCAGCACCAGTGCGGCCGCCAAAGTACGCGGGAAGAAGCCGAAGAACATCAGCCCGGCGTTTTTGGCAAGCTGGGGCAGCGGCAGATCCACCAGCGGCACCTGCGCCAGCAGCCAGCTGAAAAAGCCGGTGCAGACAAAGATCCCTGCCAGCGAGGCCACCCACAGCGCGGTGCTGGTGTTGCCGGCCAGCGCCTGTGCGCGGAGCATCCAGCTCCAGCTGCCTACAAACAGGCCCAACAGCGCACCGGGCAGCAGGCTCTGCTTCCAGTTCTGCTTCCATGCGCGCTTGTAGGTGTGCCACCAGTAGCCCGGCTCGTCCCGCAGTGCGCGCAGAACTGTGTCGATCATGCCGGACAAAAACGGCCCGCCCAAAAGGCCGCCCAGCACACCGCCCACCACGGTCAGCAGGGCGGAGCCGCCCATCATGCCGAGAATGGCCAGCGCAGTGCCGGGCAGAAAGCCCGCCACACAGAGTATGCTGGACTTATACAGCGGCCAGAGGTCGCGGCCGAGCAGCTCAAAAAAGCGGGGCAGCCCGACCTTGCGCGGCGCAGGCGTATAGCCGGTGGCCGGCGTTTCGTTTGTTTCAGGTTGGTTGGACATGGTGGTTCTCCCTGTTGATAATTTCTTTGCCTTCCCCCTAAGGGGAAGGTGGCGCCGCAGCGCCGGATGAGGGGCAGGTGTGCCGGGCAGCAATGGGCGGACCGCCCCTCATCAGTCTGCTTCGCAGACAGCTTCCCCCAAGGGGGAAGCCTTTTTTCCCTCCTTATCATACCCTCTTTCCCTTCCTCTTGCAAGGCGTGGTCAAAATAAGTTTACAATTTTCCCGGTCGATTTGTGGTATAATAGGAAAGATAATATAAAAGGAGTGTATCCACACTATGGCATGGGTCACGAAGGACAGCACCGAAACCTACAACCAGACGCCGGAGCCCCCGCGCGAATATACAAAGGCTGAAAAGGCCGCCAACTGGTGGCACTACCATTGGGTTGCTGTTGTGATCGGCGTTGCCGCCGTTTTCTTCGGCGGTTGGATCATCAAGGACACGGTCTTTCAGACCCGGCCCGATGTGCAGATTGCCTATGTCGGCACCCATGAGCTGCCGGTCGATACCGTCAACGCCCTGCAGGACGCGCTGACCCCCTTCTGCCAGGACGAGAACGGGGACGGCAAGGTCGTGGTGCAGGTTGCGACCTACAATGTCGATTTTGACGCCGAGAACGAAAGCACCGATGCCTACTACCAGATGGCCGGCGTCACCCGGCTGAGCGCCGAACTGGCCAGCGGCGGCAAGACCTACATCTTTCTGCTGGAGGACCCCGAGGGCTTTGAGAAAAGCACCGGTGTGCTGCAATATCTGGACGGCACAGTGGACGATGACCCCGAGACTGCCGACCCCGATTGGCGCGAGATGGTTTACCGCTGGACGGACTGCCCCGTGCTGACCGGGCTGGAGCTTGGCAGCTATGACGGCTACACCCTGATGGACGATGCGACCGGCACGAACCAGAGCGTGCTGGAGCATCTGTATGTGGGCCGCCGCGGCGTCTGGGATGAAAAGCAGGCCGAGAACTACGCCCACTGCGCCGCGCTGTGGGACGCCCTGACCGCCGGTGCCGTTTCCACCGCCGCCGAATGAGCCGCCCGCTGCCGCCGCTGAAGGGGCATCTGCGGCGGAAAATCGAGCCGCCCAAGCCGCCCAAGGCGAAATCGCCGCCGCTGCCCGACAATCCCTATCGGCGGTTTTTCACGAAACAGCGCAGCTTTGAGGATCTGATCGAAGAAAAACGCCAGACAAAGCATACTTAAAAAATATCGCATCTCACCCCGGGATGCGACATTTTTTATGCCCGTTCCTCCTTACAATAAGTCCTGTAATGACTTTTTACGGAGGGATCTTTACTTATGCTGCAAACACTGGAACGCACCAACACCTTTGATGCCCGCGTGCTGACGGCCGACAACGCCGCCGCGCTGCGCACCCTGACCGGCCCGGGCGGACTGCCGCTGCTGCCCTGCCTGCACCCCGCGCTGGAGGAGGGGCAGATCGTTGGTGACTACGCCGGCCAAAACGAGCTGCAGGCCGCCGCCGCGCTGCTGCCGCTCTATGCCGAGGACCCGCTGCCGACCAGCCTGCGCGCCGCCGGTTACGGAGCAGACGGGCAGGGCGCGGTGCTGACGCCGCCCGTGCTTAGCGAGGATTACACGCAGCTGCGCCATTTTCTTCGGTTAGCGCTGCGCTGGGCGACCGAGCGCTACGCCAGCTATCATGTCTGGGCCGTGCTGCCGCTGGATATTGAACGCCCGGATGTATGTGATGACCTCTGCGCACAGTATCTCTCGGCCGGGCTGACACTGCGCGGCATGCGCCCGATGGCAGGCGCCGCGCAGATGCTGATCTTCTCGGCGCGCGGGCTGGCCAAATGGCGCGACCCGCTGCGCCGCTGCACCCTGACCGACCCCGCCCTGCCCCGCGTGCTGGAGCGCGGCTACGCCGCCGCCGATTTCGGCTGGGGAAAGGACGGGCTGGAGCTGGTGCTGCGGCCGGTGTGAGGTAAGGGGACGGCGGGCGCGAGGCGCCAAAAGCCCCTCAGGCCTCGCAGGCTCGGCCAGCTCCCCACTGCGTGGGGCGCCTTTTGCGCGGGCTAGCCCGCGAGAAAGCCTCCTCACGCAGTGGGGAGGTGACGAGCGAAGCGAAGTCGGAGGGGCTTTGCAGCGCTGTCCATCAGCAGCCGCCTCACCCCGCGGCCCGCCCAACAAAAAAAGCGCCCCACGCTTTTCAGCGTGGGGCGCAATTTTTATGCTACCTTACAAATTACTTGTACAGGTCGACCAGCTTGGTCAGATGCTCGTAACGGGCATCGGCGGCAGCCTGGTTCTTCTCGAACAGAGCCTTGGCGCGATCCGGGAAGGCGCGGGCCAGACGGCTGTAACGAGTCTCGTTGGCCAGGAAGTCCTGATACTTGGACATATCGCCGGCCTTGGAGGTCAGGGTGAAGGGGTTCTTGCCCTCTGCCTTGGCAGCGGGGTTGAAGCTGAACAGGTTCCAGTAACCGGCAGCAACAGCCTTCTTCATCTCGTTCTGGCAGTTGGTCATGCCGCCCTTGACACCGTGCAGCTCGCAGGGAGCGTAGCCGATGATCAGAGACGGGCCGGGATAAGCCTCAGCCTCGGCGATGACCTTGACAGCCTGAGCCATGTTGGCGCCCAGAGCGATCTGAGCAACATAGATGTAGCCGTAGGTCATGCAGATCTCAGCCAGAGACTTCTTGCTGATTTCCTTACCGGCAGCAGCGAACTGGCAGACCTCACCGATGTTGGAGGCCTTGGAAGCCTGTCCGCCGGTGTTGGAGTACATCTCGGTGTCGAAGACCATGACATTGACATCGTGGCCGGAAGCCAGAACATGATCCAGACCGCCGTAGCCGATGTCGTAAGCCCAGCCGTCGCCGCCGAAGATCCAGAAGCTCTTCTTGGCCAGGTACTGCTTATCCTTCAGGATCTCTTTAGATTCATCGCAGCCGCAGGCTTCCAGAGCAGCAATCAGGGCCTTGGCAGGAGCGTCGTTGGCCTTGGTGTTGTTCTTGGTTTCCAGGTACTTGTCGATGACAGCATCCAGATCAGCATTCTTGCCCTTCAGAGCTTCAACCTTGGTGATCAGGTTGGCACGAACGGTCTCGTAACCAATCTGCATGCCCAGGCCGTGCTCAGCGTTATCCTCGAACAGGGAGTTGATCCAAGCGGGGCCGAAGCCAGACTCCTTGTTGGTGGTGTACGGGCTGATGGAAGCGGTGCCGCCCCAGATGGAGGAGCAGCCGGTGGCGTTGGAGATGAACATCTTCTCGCCGAACAGCTGGGTGATCAG
>OIWU01003542.1_pt1 | contig 11922 bp, 9 predicted proteins | sample 1587711 | NCBI WGS metagenome assembly OIWU01 (sample SAMEA3888909, study PRJEB22519) | human gut metagenome | biome: human gut; feature: human-associated habitat; material: faeces | place: Denmark | collected 2010 | reverse complement strand
GAGCCTGCATCCGAGCCCGCTGCAGAGCCGGAGCCGGAAGCCACCGCCGAACCGGCCCCCGCTTCCGCCCCTGCAGAAAATCCCGATTATCCATCGGCTGCCGGCCTGAACACCCAGACCCTGGAGGCATTCGGCACGGACTTTACGCTGGTGCTCAACGTGACCTGCCCCGACCAGGGCTGGTACAAGTCCGTTTCGCCCCGTTTCGCGGATATCAAGCTGTTCCCGACCGATGACCCCAGCCATATCTTCTCCGGCGACCCGCGCATAACCTTTGAACTGAAAAGCGGTCTGGACAAGATCAACTACTATTACGACAGCTTTGAAAACGTGGAGGAGCTTGCCCCGCGCACCATCGGCGGCGTGGAGATGGCCGGACGCACCTACAAAAACGTGGGTATGTGGTGGACGGAATACTACGGCGAAATGCCCACCGGCGGCTGGCTGAGCATTAGGATCTCCGGTGTGGACATTGACCCCGGCACCGAGGGCGACACCGTGCTGAACAGCATTACCTTTGGCTAAGCGCAGGCAGCTTGCCGCACTCTCAACCGAAAGGCGGGTGAACCAACCATGAAAAAACGCTGTGCCGTACTATTGGCGGCGGCAATGCTGCTGTCTGCGGCAGGCTGCGCACAGGACAGCAAACAGCCCGAACCGACCGAACCGGCCGCAAGTGCTGTGAGCGAGACCTCCGCTGAAAATGTTGAAGCTACGGAGGAAACCCCGCAAAAGCCGCAGCCATCCCGCAGGTTTGATGATTCCCGCATCGCTACGCTGTATGATGTGGAATTCAGCTACACCGACCCCAACGGCAGCAAGGATACCTATTTTTACGAGGTCCCGCAGATCGATGATGACACCGAGGGCGCAAAAAACATCAACGAAATGATCGGCTACCGCTTCGGCTATCTGGTAGAGCGCGCCGAGGACGCCCGATCCCGCAATGATTTTATCGACACAAGCTACATCATCTGGATAAGCACCTGGACCGGCCCGGTACTGAGCCTGCAGATCACAAGCGTTGACACAATGTACAACCACGATGTGGGCGCCTACCATTACAACTTTGAAACCGGCAAGGAGCTTTCCAACATCGAAATGCTCGAGTACCTTGGCTACACCGACAACGACCTGACCTTAAAAGCACTGCAGCGCGCCGTGGCCCAGCATTTCGATACCTACTACGGCGGCGACGACCCCACCTACGCATCCGAGCTTTGCAAGATGCGCGCACAGAGCCTGAACGAGCTGAGCAATGTGTTTACCTACTATGCCGTCTACCCCTACTACACAGGCGGTCTTATCGTCACCGTGCCGATGTACACCCCTGCCGGGGCCGGCATGATGTGGACGGACATAGATGTTTACCCCGACAAGCGGCAGGCCAGCGGCCAGATCCTGCACGGGCAGGATGAATGGTTTACCTGCGATGTGACTGCCGCAGGCGAGGTGACGGTACGCGCCCTGACCGACTATGTTACCCCTGACGGCGCTATGACCTATCAGACCATGAAGGAATGGTATGAGTTGGACGACAAGACCGAGTTCGCGGTCAGCGGCTGCTACGGCAACTATATAAAGATGCTGATGACCAGCATCGGGCAGGACTACGCCCCCTATGTTTTCCTTCTGACCGAGAACGGCAATGTCGAATACATTGATGTCATCAGCGGCGCACAGTGCGGCACGATGGTCAACGGCGGTCCGCTCTTCGGCATCAACGGCATTGTCCGGTTTGAGACCGGCACGGCCTACGATGCAGAGTACGGCGCCGAGTACACGACCGTGTACGGCGTTTCCCGCGATAACGAAAAATTCAACCTGATGGAGGCTGTCTGGAACACCGCCCCGTTGAGCATTCCGAGCATGATCGGCTCCTTTGTGAGTGAGGATACCGGCACCTGGTTTGAAATCTGCGAGGATCAGCCGAACTTCTATACCGGCGAATACGCCAACGGCCAGAGGGTTCCGGCCACATGGGACAGCAGCATCTCCTACCTTGGTATGGATGACCGCGGCTGGATCTGCTCCGTTTCGCTGTTCCGTATGGATTTAGGGCGCACGCAGCGCGAAACGCTGGCTATGATGCCCGATGATTACGGCGGCGTCAGTGTAATGCACATCGGCGGGGAATCCCTGTTGAACCTGCCGCAGCAGGAAGCTGTATGGTTTGAAATGACACAGGAATAAGCAAGGTTCTAAAATATTACTTTATAAAAGGAGGCAGACACTATGGCAACATGTACGCAATGTGGTGCCGAGTTAAAGCCCGGCGCTAAATTCTGCGAAAATTGCGGTGCAAAAGTATCCGCACCGAAGCCCGCCGCACAGCCCGCAGCTGTGCCCCAGCCCCCGGTTCAGCCGACTCAAGCTGCACCGCCGCCCCCGCAGCCGCAGTCAAACGGCGGCAATCCCTATGTAGGCGGCGCACCTGCCGCCCCGCAGCCCCAGACGAACGCAGCGAATCCTTACGCAGGCAATGCGCCCGGCACACCGCCGCAGACCGGCGCAGGCACACCGATTTACGCTAAAAACGCGCCCCCGCCTGCGTCCACACCGCCGGATGCTCCCCATGCTGTCACGCCGCCGCCACCCGGCGGCACGGGCGGTAACCCTTACGGCAATGTAGCCCCCGGCGGCAAGCCCAAGCGCCCCCGCGCACCAATGACCCCCAAGCGGATGATCCTGATCGCCATCCCGGTGATATTCCTGCTTATGATCATCGTAACAATGATTAGCGGCTCCATCCGCACCGGCAAGCCGAACGCCAGTGACCCGAATCAGGGCACCTGGGAAGCAGCCCTCGCCGAGGTCGGCGGCTCCGTGACGCAGGTCGAGGATGCCTTCGGCAGCGGGTTCCTGATGGACCTGAATGATAAGGGCAAGTGCGTTGTAACGGTGGACGGCACCAAGTCCTACGGCAAGTGGACGCTGAACGGCGGGGTCTTCCAGCTGGATTGCGGCGGCCTGAGCTGCACCGGCACCCTGCAAGACGAAATCCTGACCCTGAACGATGTGCAGGGACAGGGCGTGACGATCTACTTCGTCAAGTCCGGCAGCACCATGCAGCAGCCTCTGGACGGTGACAGCATGACCCAGGGCACCACCGCAGGCAGCGATACCGATGTGGGCATCTATGTGCTGGAATCCGCCTCCGACAGCGAGTACACCCTCTCCAAGGAGGAGCTTGCCCTCGTCGATATGGAGGACTTCTACATTGAGCTGCGCGCGGACGGCACCGGCGAAACCTACATGGAGGATTTTGTCACCTTCCAATGGAAGGACGGCAGCTTCTACGCGCTGACCGACCCCGATACCCCGGCCATGACCTACACCCGCGAGGGTGACCTGCTGACCATTGAGTTTGACGGTATGACCATGGTCTTTAAGCGCAGCGACACCAAGCCCGAAATTGACCCCGCTTTGCTGGACGGCGGCGATGACGAATATGACGGCGACGGCTGGATCGACGGCCCGGATGAGCCTGACCCGCCCTACACCTACGACGACGGCAACACCTACGATGATTTGGGCAACACCAACTGGTACGGCTGGTTCCGGATGGAAAACTACAAGAATGTACCGAACCGTGATTACTTTGACACCGACACCTACGATTGCTGGGGCTACATCGGTGAGAGCGAGGACGGCAGCCACTACTTTGAGGTTTACCGTGACGGCATGCCCGATGACCCGGTCATCACGATGTGGGTCAATGTCTATGATGACCATATCGAGCCTATCCTGGACGGCTACGACTGGGTGCTTGACCAGAACATAACCGAGAGCGATGCGTATAAGTTCAACCTGTACCCGTATAACGACAGCATCTCGCTGTTCATGTATGACTACGAGGGCGACGACGGTACGGCCTGTGCGGTCAGCTTCTACATGAGGCTGGACGGCACCGAGTGGAACGAGGAGCTCGAAGAGCTGCCGCCCCGCTATGAGGAGTACAAGGCCGCCTTGGCCAACAAATAACGAACTGATTTATCTGTACAAAATGGGGCGGGCCCTGCCCGCCCCTGACATAGGAGGATCATTATGGGACTTATCAGAGCTGCAATGGGCGCTGCTGGCGGCGTTATGGCCGACCAGTGGAAGGAATACTTTTATTGTGAAGCCATGCCGGCTGACCTGTTGGCTACCCGCGGCTGGAAACGCCAGAGCGGACGCAGCGCCAACACAAAGGGCAGCGACAACATCATTACAAACGGCTCGATCGTGGCCGTTGCCGACGGCCAGTGTGCCATGATCGTCGAGCAGGGCAAGGTCGTGGATATGTGCGCCGAGCCGGGTGAGTACACCTACGATACCGGCAGCGCCCCCTCGCTCTTCAGCGGCGACCTGTCCGACTCGATCGGCGCAGTGTTCCAGAACATCGGCAAGCGCTTTACCTTCGGCGGCGAGGCCCCGATGGATCAGCGCATCTATTACTTCAACACCAAGGAGCTGGTGGGCAACAAATACGGCACGCCCAGCCCGGTGCCCTTCCGCGTGGTGGATCAGCGCGCCGGCATCGACATCGACATTGCCATCCGCTGCTTCGGTGAGTACAGCTACCGCATCACCAACCCCATTTTGTTCTACACCAATGTCTGCGGCAATGTGGAAGAAGGCTACACCCGCGATGAAATCGACGGGCAGCTGAAATCCGAGCTGATGACCGCCCTGCAGCCCGCCTTTGCCAAGATCAGCGATATGGGCATCCGCTATTCCGCACTGCCCGGCCATACGATGGAGCTTGCCGAGGCCCTCAACGATGTGCTCTCCGCCAAGTGGGGCAAGCTGCGCGGCATTGAGATCGTATCCTTCGGTGTTTCCAGCGTGAAGGCCAGCGAGGAAGACGAGCAGATGCTCAAGGAAATGCAGCGCAACGCAGCCTTTATGGACCCGACCCGCGCCGCTGCGCATCTTGTCGGCGCACAGGCCAGTGCCATGCAGACCGCAGCCGGCAATCAGGGCGCAGGCCCCGCCATGGCCTTTATGGGCATGAATATGGCCGGTGCGGCAGGCGGTATGAACGCACAGGGGCTGTACCAGATGGGCGCCCAGCAGCAGGCCGCCGCACAGCCCGCCCCGGCCTCTGCCCCCGCAGGCTGGACCTGCAGCTGCGGCCAGACCGGCAACACCGGCAAATTCTGCGCAAACTGCGGCAGCCCCAAGCCTGCCCCGGCACCCGCAGACGCCAGCTGGGTATGCAGCTGCGGCACCTCCAACACCGGTAAGTTCTGCAGCAACTCCGGCAGCCCCAAGCCCGCCCCGGCCCCCGCCAAGTGCAGCCAGTGCGGCTGGACCCCGGATGACCCGGCCCATCCGCCCAAGTTCTGCCCGGAGTGCGGTAAGCCGTTTGGCCAGTGATGCGCAAAAAAATCGCTGCGGTGCTTTGCGCCGCAGCCGCTTTTCTGACAATGTCCGGCTGTAAAAAAGCGCCGCCCGGCACACTGACCGGTATCAGCATCAGTTATTCCGGTATGTGCTATGACGACACCTATGGGTTCAGCATAAGAAACGACCCGGCTGACGGCTGCCTGTTCAGCTGTAATTACAAGGATGATGAATGGGTGGAGCTGGAAAATATCCCTGTTGAGGACACCCATTGGCAAGAAGCCCTGGCTCTGGCAGAAAAGCTGGGGCTGGAAAGCTTGCCGGACGAAAAGAAAAATTCTCCCGGCTTATTTATCACCGATGAAACGTTAGATAGCGTTTGCTTGATTTACAAAACCCCGGATGACGAGATCGTCTACCGTTATCTGGATGCCGATGGCAATACGCGCAGCGCCCTGCGCGATTTTTTTGAGGATCTGGCAGGGCAGCTGCAAACCGAAGGAAAGAGAGGTGACGCATAATGGCAACGCAGCTTACCAACTACCAATGCCCTGCCTGTACCGGTCCGCTTCACTTTGACGGTGCCAGCGGAAAGCTGGTGTGTGACTTCTGCGGCAGCAGCTACGATACTGCTGAGATCGAAGCGCTCTATGCCGAAAAAGAAGCCGCTGCCGAAACCGCGGCACAGAATAAACAGGCACCGCCGCCAGACTCCGTCTGGAGCGAAAACGAGGCCGCCGGACTGCGCAGCTATTCCTGCCCGTCCTGCGGCGCAGAGCTGATCTGTGACGAGACGACCGCCGCGACAAGCTGCCCGTACTGCGGCAACCCAACGGTCATTGCGGGGCAGTTCAGCGGCATGCAGCGGCCTGAGCTTGTCCTGCCGTTTGTGCTGGATAAGAACGCCGCCAAGGCCGCGCTGAAAAAATACTATCGCGGAAAGCGGTTCTTGCCCAATGCCTTCTCCTCGCAGAACCATATCGAGGAGATCAAGGGCGTGTATGTCCCGTTCTGGCTGTTCGATGCCAACGCCTCCGGTTCGGGCCACTATGAAGCTACGACCAGCTCCAGCCACCGCAGCGGCGATTATGTCATCACCACGACCAAGCACTATGATGTCCGCCGCGCCGGTACCACGCAGTTCATGGGCGTTCCGGTGGACGGCTCGACCAAGATGCCCAACGGCCACATGGACGCCATTGAGCCGTATGACTACCGCGCGTTCCAGCCCTTCTCGACCGCGTACCTGCCGGGCTATATGGCAGACAAATACGACGAGGACGCCGACACCTGCCAGGCCCGCGCCCACAGCCGTATGCAGAATTCGGTCAGCAGCGAGCTTTCGGCCAGCATTACCGGCTACAACAGCGTAAGCACCCTGAGCGAGAACATCCATATTGATTACACCGCCAAGCACTACGCGCTGCTGCCGGTCTGGATGCTGCACACCAAGTGGCAGGGCAAGGATTATCTGTTCGCCATGAACGGGCAGACCGGCAAGCTGGTGGGCGATCTGCCGGTTGATAAACGAAAGGTAGCCGCCTGGTTTGCGGGCATCAGTGTTCCGCTGATGATCCTGCTTGCCATCCTGCTTTGAAAGGAGGAAACAGAGTATGAAAAAGAAACTGTTTTCTCTGCTTACGGCACTGGTGCTGTGCTTGCTCTGCGCTGTACCGGCGTTTGCCGAAATGCCGCTGGTGATGGACACCTACGAGCTGTTCAAACCCGAAGCGACCGCTGAATTGGAACAAAAGGCGCAGGACGCCAGTGCCGGACACGGTGTCAATGTCTACCTGCTGACGGTGTCTGACATCGGCGGGCAGAACGTGCGCGAGTTTGCCAAGGATTGGTACCGCGACTATGACCTTGGCTACGGCGAGGGCAAAAGCGGCATCCTGTTTTTGATTGCGCTGGATTCCCGCGATTATGTTACCATCACCTACGGCGGCGGCGTGACCGCCTTTACCGACTACCGCATCGCGCAGATCGAAGATAAGATCGTGCCGATGCTCTCGGACGGAACGTATTACAAGGCCTCCGACACCTACATAGAAATGTGCGCTGACACGCTGGATTTCTATGCCGAAAAGGGTGCACCGCTGGACAGCGGCAACGACCCCGCCAAGGGTTGGATCAAGTGGGTGTTTGTGTTTGTCATTCCGCTGGCTGTAGCGTGTATTGTCTGCGGCATCTTCTATGCGCAGATGAAAACTGCCAACGAGCAGACCCACGCCAACGCCTACATGCCCGCCGAGGGCCTGGCGCTGTCCGTGGTGGAGGACACCTACACCCACACCACCGAAACCGAGCGCTACGACCCCGTCAAGGACGACAGCTCGAGCAGCTCGAGCGGCTCGAGTACCGACAGCGACGGCTTCGGCGGAAGCTCGGGCGGAAAATTCTAAGCTGTACCGTTCTCATTGCAGAGAATGCAGCACCGCTTTTTCGGCAAGGTCGGCCCTTTGTGCGAAACACAGGTACGCCTTTCAAACAATCTATATAACAAACGCCGCCAAGGGCTGCGATTCTGTATCGCGCTCTTTGGCGGCGTATTTGTTTGGTTTATTATGGCTGACCGTGATCAGCGGCTCTCCGTCTGCTTAACGGCAGCTGTCAACCGGTGCAGATCCTCTGCGTCCGGGTGGGTGGCTGCGCGGTCAAAATTCTCGATCAGACTGTCAAGATTCGGGATGGGCAGGGGACTGGCCTGCATCTTCACATAGCGCTCCCGCACGGACTGGGGCATTTTGCCCTGACACATATAGGTGCCGATCACCGTATTGCTGCGGTCAAGGTGCTTTTTGACGGCGGTAAGTACCTTATCAAAATAGGCTGCGTCCCCGCCAAAGCCGGCTGTGCCGAACAGAAACACCTCTTTGCTCTTGACCTGCTTCAAAAAAGCGGCGATCTCACGGTTGCAGCTGCCTTTGTCCGTCCAGAACCCGATATACAGGCGGTCAGCCGCAAGAGCTGCCTCATTCGGCGCACCGGTATACAGGAGTTCCTGCTTCGGCAGGGCAGCGGCAACGGCATTTGCCAGCTGCTGTGTGTTGCCGGTCTTACTGCTGAACACGACAGAAGTCTTCATAATCAGCCTTTCTCATAAATGCAGTGCGTGCCCTGATGCTGCTGCAGGCCGCCGAGGCACTTTCTGTTGCAGCGGACACAGCGGTGGATTTCCTTGAGCTGACCGGCGGCAACCTTGTTCGGCCATTCCGGGTCAGCCAGCAGCTGACGGCTCATGGCTGCGCAGGTGATGCGGCCCGAGGCAAGCTGATCGTCCACAAACGCCGGGTCGGTCAGACCGCCCACACCGGTGATAGGCTTATCAGTAAACTGGCGCACCTCGTCGCAGTATTTCAGGAAGCAGCCCTGACCCTTGAAATAGGGGTGGTTTGCCGGCGGGATTGTATCCTCCAGGCTGGAATGGTTGGCCAGTGTTACATGGAAGCTGGTGACACCGGCATCTACCAGCATCGGCACAAAGACGCCCAGCTCAGACTCCAGCACACCGGCGTTGCCGTAATGCGGCTCCTCCTGACGGACGGCCAGCTTGTAGTCGATGGGCAGCTTCGGCAGGCGGCTGCGGATGGCCCTGACAGCCTCGACCGCAAAACGGGCACGGTTTTCAGCACTGCCGCCGTATTCATCGGTGCGCTTGTTAAAGACTGTCGAGCTGAAGCTGCCGCACATACGGTCACCGTGGACCTGCACCATGTCAAACCCGGCCTTGACCGCCAGCTCAGCGGCCTTGCCAAAGCCATCGGTGATCTTTTTGATCTTCTTCACAGACAGCTTGGAGATGTAGGGTGCGACCTCCGCGTTCAGCAGGGGACGCAGCTCCTGCATCGAGATTTTCTTGGTCAGCACACCGGGCACATACTTGAGCATGGCAAGCATGTTGGAATCCGACTGGTGCAGCTGCGCGCAGATACGGCAGTCGTAGCTGTGGACGATCTCGGTCAGCTTCTGGTAATAGGCAAAGCCCTTCTTGTCAAACAGAGATTTCTCGATCATACTTTTGCCCACAGGCACATCGCCGATGATGACCATGGCGCAGCCGCCCGCAGCGATGCGGCGGATTTTTTCAAAATACTCCTCGTCCGACAAGCCGAAGGTCGTCGGCGCAAAGATGATGCGGTTTTTCAGCTCCAAACCGCCGTAATTGACAGAACTATTGATCGTTTCGTACATGATGCGGTACCTCCTGTGCTGCTTTTTCCAGTAAAGTAAGCAACTGCTCTTTTTCCTTCGCGTTGAGATTCGTCATAAAAGTGCTGTCCCAGTCAAAGAAAACCCGGTGGGCGGCCTCAAAGGCCTCCTGCCCGCGCTCCGTCAGGTTCAGCAGGTAATGGCGTCCGGATTTTTCTTTGGTTATAAAGCCGTCCTCCACCAGTCGGTTAACACATCGCTGGCTGTGCCCCCAATCAAGGGCCAGTTCCTTAGTCAGCTCTGACGGTGTGCAGTTTGGCCTTTTCCCGATATACACGATAAAAAACACGAGTCCGAAATTCAGACCTACCGCCTGAAGGCGCTCCCCGGTAAAGGCGGAAAAACTGCGGTACAGCATAGCGACATAATAGGAAAGTGTTTTCTGATACATGGCAGATGGATTTCAACTCCTTTCGATTGTCAGTATAATCCAGATACTTGATTTTGTCAAGTAGCGAAGATGTAAAAAATTGCTGTCTTGCGCTCTTTAAAAATTGCGTTTTTTCGCAAATCGGCTGTTTTTTATCGGCTGAGGGCGGTCAGGCTGCTTTTCTTCTGCCGTTTCCGGTGCTGATTGGCAGAGAAAAGCAAATAAAGCCCATACTCATTTGAAAAATCTTGCGCTTTTTTTGTCTTTTCCAGTTGTATGACAATTCATTTTCTGCTATAATGTCACCTACGACTGACTGTTTGGTGCCCGCGGGGCAATGCGACAGGTATGATGACTACCACTTGTCAAAGCTATTCTAACTGTCAGAAGGTGGACGGGCTTTTATCCAAAGCCCGGGGGATTGTTTTATTGACAAGGGGAATGAATGAAATACAAACTGCGGAATAACAAAAGGGGCTTCACTCTCGTGGAGCTGATCGTTGTTCTTACCATTCTCGCGGTTCTTGCAGCGATGCTGATACCCGCCCTGCAGGGATATATTGAGAAAAGTCTTGAGACTGCTGATGTCCTCCATGTGCGCGAGGCGTATATGGAGGTGCTGACGGCCTCGCTGACCAACGACACGGAGAATCAGGTCAAAACGGTAAACCTCAAACAAAAGCAGGATGACTGGCAGTCCATGGACCCCATCACGATTGCGGGCATCACGCACTATAAAGCGGATAAGGATACCCTCAACTGGAAGGGCATCCCGACTGCAGGCGGGGTATGTGAGGTTTCCTACGATGCTACGGTCGGCATTGTTTTCACATGGAGCGGAAGCAGTGGAAGCAATACAAAGGTGGAAATGAATTTCAGCGATATACATAAACTGGTAGAGAACGCCGGACTTATGGATAAACACTCCACATCCAGTAATTTTGAAATAGACTCGAAATGTCCGAATTCAAGTATGCTAAAGGAACTACAACCATATATCAAAGAAAACAGTTTACTGAACTGTGGAACCTGGGCGTATCTCGGGGATGCACGAAAAGCTTCCAGAAAAGCCTATTTATTTTGGACCTCTGTGAATACAAATGATGTCGGTGCCAATATAGAGATTCCAGTTATTATCAGTGCGGAAACCGGTGGGTTCTATATTTCAAAAACAAAAACCGCCACAAGAAAAATCAAAGACAGTTCCCAAAAATATGTCGAATATGTTGCCATCGCGGATCACATTTCCAATTTCACAAATTATACCAAAGGCAAAAAATATGAAACCCTTGAGGATGCCTACGCCGCTTATTCAGAGTTGGTAAATGAAAAATATCCCGATTACAAAGGCACTCTCCCCAAATAATCCCACTAAAAGCGTTGCTGCATGAGACTTTCGGGCAAACACCGTTCGCCCCTGCATGCTCTGCGATGAAAGACGCGCTTTTTGAAACACTAAGCAGCACCGCGACATGGTGCTGCTTATTTTTTCTCCCTGCACAGATTATACCTGACAACGCATTTTGTTATCCTGCACGATTACTCTTGATTCTGCTGCCGTTATTTCGTATAATTGTCTATAGCAGCATCGCTTTTGCTGCACAATCGGAGCATCAACCTATTTATAATATAAAAAGGAAATCACAATGGAGCCATTGGCACAACGCCTGCGCCCGCGCACGCTGGATGAGGTCTGCGGGCAGCAGCATCTACTCGGCAAAAATCAGGTCTTTCGCCGCACGGTCGAAAGCGGCCATATCCCCAACATGATCTTCTACGGTCCCTCCGGCGTAGGCAAAACCACTGTGGCCAGCATCATCGCTGCAGGCAGCGGCATGAAACTGCACAAACTTAACGGCACCACCGCCTCCACCAGCGACATCAAGTCGGTGCTGAACGACATCGGCACCTTGGGTACCGACGGCGGCATCCTGCTGTATCTGGACGAGATCCAGTACTTCAACAAGCGCCAGCAGCAAAGCCTGCTGGAATGTGTAGAGCAGGGCACC
>OIWU01003514.1_pt1 | contig 11979 bp, 10 predicted proteins | sample 1587711 | NCBI WGS metagenome assembly OIWU01 (sample SAMEA3888909, study PRJEB22519) | human gut metagenome | biome: human gut; feature: human-associated habitat; material: faeces | place: Denmark | collected 2010 | reverse complement strand
TCCACGTTCGAGAAGTCGATTTTTTCCTCCGCCTCGGGAGCTGCCTGAGCAGCCTCCGCCTGAACCGGAGCCGCCTTTTCAGCCTTCTTGTCGGAGTCCAGCGGCTTCATCGTCGGGAACAGCAGGACATCGCGGATGGAAGCGGCGTCGGTGAGGAACATGACCAGACGGTCGATGCCCATGCCCATGCCGCCCGTGGGAGGCATGCCGTACTCGAGCGCGTTGATGAAGTCCTCGTCCATCATGCCCGCTTCCTCGTCGCCTGCGGCGCGCAGCGCGACCTGACGCTCGAAGCGGCCCTTCTGGTCGATCGGGTCGTTCAGCTCGGAGAATGCGTTGCACAGCTCGCGGCCGTAAATGAAGCACTCGAAGCGCTCGGTCAGACGCGGATCGGACGGCTTGCGCTTTGCCAGCGGAGAGATCTCGACCGGATAATCGGTGATAAAGGTCGGCTGCATGAGGTTTGCCTCGACGTACTCGTCGTAGCACTGTGCCATCAGGTCGCCCCAGCTCTCCTTGCCCGGCTCGATCTCGAGACCCTTGGCCTTAACGGCCTCGAGCGCCTCCTCCGGAGACAGAGCCATGAAGTCGATGCCGGCATATTCCTTGACCGCCTCGGCCATGGTCATGCGCTTCCAGCCCTTGGAGAAGTCGATCTCAACGCCCTGATACATGACCTTGGTGCTGCCGAGGACCTTCTCGCAGACATGGATGACCATGTCCTCGGTGATGTCCATCATGCCCTGGTAGTCGGTGTAGGCCTGATACAGCTCGATGGTGGTGAATTCCGGGTTGTGACGGGTGTCCATGCCCTCGTTGCGGAAGATGCGGCCGATTTCGTACACGCGCTCGAGACCGCCGACGATCAGGCGCTTGAGGTGCAGCTCGGTCGCGATGCGCAGGTACATATCGATGTCGAGCGCATTGTGATGGGTGATGAACGGACGGGCAGCCGCGCCGCCCGGGATGGTGTTGAGGCACGGGGTCTCAACCTCCATAAAGCCGCGGGAATCCATGAAGTTGCGGATCTCGCGCACGATGGCGGAACGCTTCTCAAACGTGTCGCGCACACCCGGATTTACGATCAGGTCAACGTAGCGCTGGCGATAGCGCATATCGGTATCCTTCAGGCCGTGCCACTTCTCGGGCAGCGGATTGAGGTTCTTGGAGAGCAGGGTCAGCTCGGTGACAGCGACCGAGATCTCGCCCTTCTGGGTGCGGAAAACCTCGCCCTCGATGCCGATGATGTCGCCGATGTCGAACTTCTTGTAGCCCTTGTATACGTCCTCGCCGACATTGTCGCGCTTGATATAGAGCTGAAGGCGGCCGTAGCGGTCGGTCATGTCCGAGAAGGACGCCTTGCCCATGATGCGCTTCGACATCATGCGGCCTGCGAGGCGGACGGTCTTGCCCTCGAGCTCGTCAAAATGCTCGTGGATGTCGCTGGTATAGTGATCGCGCTCGAAGCGAACCTGCTGGAACGGGTCGTTGCCCGCGGCCTGCAGCTCGGCCAGCTTCTCGCGTCGGATGCGCTTGAGCTCGTGCAGCTCCTCTGCGGTCTGCTCGTGCTGCTCCTGCGCCTGATGCTGTTCTGCCATAGTTTCCCCATCTTTCTGTATCATTTATCTGCGTTTTTAAGGAAACGCGCCTGTAGACGGAATTTTTCCGCGCTTACTTTTCGATCTTGACGATCTGGTACTTGATCACGCCGGCCGGAGCCTCGACCTCGACGACCGTGCCGACCTTCTTGCCGAGCATTGCCTTGCCGAACGGGGACTCGTCCGAGATCTTGCCGTCCATCGGGTCAGCCTCCTGCGAGCCTACGAAGTGGTACTCCTCCTCCTCGTCGAACTCCAGATCCTTTACAACAAAGCGGCAGCCGGGAGAGACCTCGTCTGCGGCATAGGTATCGCCGGTAACGACGACCGCCAGCTTGATGATCTCCTCGAGCTCTGCGATGCGGGAGTAAAGCTTGCCCTGCTCGTTCTTCGCCTCATCGTACTCGGCGTTCTCGGAAAGGTCGCCGAAGGAGCGCGCTTCCTTGAGCTGCTCTGCGACTTCGTCCGCACGGGTAGTCTTGAGGTATTCGAGTTCTTCCTTATAAGCGTCCAGGCTTTCCTGTGTCAGCTTGATTTCTTTAGCCATATCTGCAAACCCTTCTTATTCATCAATAATCAGTCTCCTCCGGCGCGCAGACGCTGTCAAAGGGACTGTACAGTACATTTTATTATATGTAAAGCCGCGCGATGTGTCAAGGCAGCAGACGCATTTTCCACATATTCGGCAGAAAAAACTGTCTTTTGCCCTGTCTTACAGGTCAGTTTTTCAGACTCTGCACCTCGCTCAGCGCGCGCTGAAGCTGCGGATCGCCGTCCGTCCCGAGAAAATAGAAGTTCGCGGTCTGCTCATCGGTGAGCGCGATCTCGATGTCGGGGGCGATGCCCGTGTCCGCGAGGCTTTTTCCCTTAGGCGTAAAATATTCCTCGACCGACAGGTTGACCGCCGAGCCGTCCGAGAGCGCATAAGTGCGCTGTGCGCGGCCCTTGCCGGTGGTGTGCGTGCCGACGAGCGTCGCGCGCTCGTATTCCTGCAAGGCCGCCGCGAAGAACTCGGCCGCCGAAATGCTCTGGTCGTCGATCAGCACCGCGATCGGCAGGTCGATCATATCCGCGTCCGAGGAGTAGACGGTCTCGTGGCCGTCCTTCTCGCGCAGCGTCATGATCGTGCCCTCCGGGAGCAGCGGATCGAGTATCTCGCTCATCTCCTTGACCTTGCCGCCGCCGTTGTGGCGCACATCGATAACGAGCGAGGTCATGCCCTCGCCGGTCAGCGTGTCGAGTACGTTCCGGAACTGCCCGGACACGCCCGTGTGGAAGTTTTCGATGCGGATATAGCCGGTACCCCCCGACAGCATCTCGCCCCACGCCATCTTCTGCGTTACGGTCGCGCGCTTCATCGCAAGCGTTTTCGTTTCGCCGGCCGCCGTCCGGATCGTGACCGAGACGTCCGTGCCCTCCTCGCCGCGTATCGCGGAGATGACCGCATTCGCGCCGTCCTTTTCGACCGTGAGGCCGTCCGCGCCGAGGATGTAATCGCCCTTGACGATGCCGGCCTGCGCCGCAGGCGAGTCATCGTAGACGATCGAGATGCGCACCGTGTCCGCTGTGCTCGTGACCGAAACGCCGATGCCGCAGCCCGTACCCTCGCTGCTCATGCGGTAGGCCTCGTACTGGTCGGCCGGGATGTAGCTCGACCACTTGTCGCCCAGACCGGTCACATAGCCGACCGCCGCGTAATCCGCAACGCTCCCGCTGTCGGTCTCTCCGATATATTTTTCCGAGACCAGACGGTCGATCTCGCGCAGTTTGGTCTCGACAGCGCTCGTTTTCCAGCCGCAGAGCAGCCTTTCCGCGCCGAGCGACGCGCCGGCGGATACGAAGCACAGCAGCACGGCCGCCGCGAGCGGCACCCGTATTTTTCGCAGATTTTTCAATCGTTTTTCCTCCATGAAAGAAGGGAGAGCGTGGACCGCCCTCCCCAAGAATTGATGTACTTAGCTGAAATAGCTCATCGGGCTCTGCGTTGCGCCGTTGACGTAGACCTCGAAGTGCAGATGCGGACCGGTGGAGTTGCCGGTCGAGCCGACCGCACCGATGGTCTGACCTGCGGAGACCGTCTGACCGACCGAAACGTAGATCGCGGACTGATGGCCGTAGGCCGTCATGACGCCGCCGCCGTGATTGATAACGGTGTAGTTGCCGTAGCCGGAGACCCAGCCTGCGGTCGTAACCGTGCCGGAGGCCGCCGCAACGATGGCTGCGCCGGTCGGCGCCGGGATGTCCTCGCCCTTGTGGAACTTGCGGGTGCCGTAAATCGGATGGACACGCCAGCCATATCGGCTGGAGGCAACAGTGTAGCCCGGCAGCGGCCAGGTGAACGTGCCGCTGTAACGGGTCGCGGTGCCCGAGCCGGTCGTCGTAACCTGATTGCTCGTGGTGCCCTTCTTCTTTGCGGCGGCTGCTGCTGCGGCTGCCGCCGCCGCTTCCTTGCGCGACTGCTCGGCGATCTGGTCGCTGACCGTGTCCATCTCGCTCGTGATGCGCTCGTACTCGGCCTTCTGTTCCTTCTGGTAAGCCTCAAGGCTCTCCTGAAGCGCCTTCTGCTGCTCCTCGCTGGACTTGAGCTCCTCGGCCTTGTAGTTCAGGTTGTCCTGATACTGGACCTGCTCGTCCTGCGTTTTCTGGAGGTCATCGCGCTTCTGCTGAATGTCCTCCTTGGCTGCCGTATACTCCGCGACGATCTTCTTGTTGTCGTCCATGATGGTCGACACAATGTCGAGACGGTTGAGCAGATCGGAGAAGCTCGACGAGTTGAGCAGCACCTCGAGATAGCTGATGTCGCCCTGCTCGTAGGTCGTGCGGACGGTCTGCGAGAAATTCTCTTCCTTCGCCTCGAGCGCCTTCTGCGCGCTCTCGAGCTCGGTGGACTTGACGTCGATCTGCTGCTGGAGGCGCTCAATGTACGCCTTTACGGTCTCGATCTCCTCCTTGGTGAGGGTGATCTCCTTCTGGAGCGCTGCACGGGTCTTTTCGACGTCGCTGACCTTGTTTGCAGTCGAGTCGAGCTCCTTCTTGATCTCAGCCTTCTGGTCCTCGAGCGAGGAGAGCTTGTCCTTGAGCTCTGAGCTCGAGGCCGCGCCCGCATAAACGATGCCCGAGGCAACGACCGACACGAGCGTTGCGCCGACCAGAATGCCTGCGACAGCGCCGGATATCAGGCGCACGGTTTTCTTTTTCATCATAAGATCGTTCTCCTTGTTCTCAGACATCCATGAACTTGCGGATGCTCGTTACCGAGCCGCCGATGCCGAACAGCGCGCCTGCGCCGGCGAAAACGGCGAGAACGAGCCACTTCAGGCTTTCAAACGGCAGAATTTCGAAATAGGGGATGACGCCGCCTGCGACGCTGTACAGCTCGGTGTACAGACCCCACTCGGCCAGGAACGCCAGACCGCCGGCCACAAGGCCGATGATCATGCCCTCGATGACGAACGGCCAGCGGATGAACCAGTTGGTCGCGCCGACCATCTTCTGAATGGAGATCTCCTCGCGGCGCGCGAACATGGCGAGCTTTACGGTGTTCGAGATGATGAAGATCGAGATGACCGCAAGGCCGACCACCATCGCAAGAGCGACGATATTGAATACGTGCTGGATCTGGATGAGCTTGCTGATGACTGCCTCATCCGCGCGGACATTTGCTACGCCCTCGATCATTTCGATGTCCGAAATGGTCTCCTCAGCCTGCGTCGAGTCCTTGAGGGTCAGGATGTAGCTGTTGCGCAGCGGGTTGTTCGAGGAATTGTAGTCCTCGAGGATGCTCGCGTCCGCGCCCAGCTCCTCGCGGTATTTTTCGAGCGCGACGTCGCGGTCCTCGAACTCCACGGTCGCGATGTTGCTGATCTTCTCAAACTGCGGCTGAAGGTCCTTCGCCTCGCGCGTCGTGAGGTTTTCGTCGATCCAGACGACGATCTCGTTGGACTGCTGGAGATCAACAATGCTCAGGTCGATGTTGTACGCGATGAGCGTCACCGTGCCGGTCAGGATCAGACAGGCGACCATGATGGCGATCGCCGCGATCGACATGAACCCGTGCTTGAAGATGTTGCGCAGGCCTTCCTTCCAATAGTAACCAAAACGTCTCATGCCTGATAATACCCACCTGTCTGGTCGCTGACGACCGAACCGTGGTCGATCATGACGACTCGTTTTTCAAACTCATCTACCAGACCCTTTTCGTGCGTGACGATCAGGACGGTAGTGCCTAGCTCGTTGATCTTCTCGAACAGCGTCATCAGCTCGAGCGAACGCGCCGGGTCAAGGTTGCCGGTCGGCTCGTCTGCGATGATGAGGCGCGGGTTGTTGACGAGGGCGCGCGCGATGGCAACGCGCTGCTGCTCGCCGCCCGAAAGATTCATCGGCTTTTCCTTCGCCTTGTCCGCGAGGCCGACCAGATCGAGCACATAGGGCACGCGCTGCTTGATCGCCTTGCTCTTCGCGCCGATGGTGCGCATCGCGAACGCGACGTTCTCGTAAACCGTCTTGGTCTTGATGAGACGGAAATCCTGATAGACTACGCCGAGCGTGCGGCGCAGATACGGGATGCGGCTCTTTTTCATCTCGCCGATATTGTAGTTGTTGACCAGCACCTTGCCCTCGGTCGGGCGGACCTCGGCCGTCAGCAGCTTGATGATGGTCGTCTTGCCCGAGCCGGACGCGCCGACCAGAAAGACAAACTCTCCCTCGTCCACACGCAGGCTGGCTTTATTCACCGCGCGGATACCGTTGTCGTATACGACGGTGACATCGTTCATCCGGATCAAAAGCGTTCCTCCTCGATGACTTCGTAACAAACAAAAAAATACAGAGGTGTGCATTTCCCCACACACCTCTGATAATTATAACAGATAAATGCCCGATGCGCAAGAAGCGAAACAACGCAGATTTTGCGCAAAATGACGATTTTCAGTGAAAATTTTGTGAACTTATGCCGGTTTATGTCCGTTTTGCCTGTCAGCGCACGCCTTCCTCGCGGCTTGCGAGATACTTGCGGACCATGAGCGCGACCTTGAAAACGATGGCGTGATCGAACTCGCGCAGGTCGAGACCGGTCAGCTTTTTGATCTTCTCGAGACGGTAGACCAGCGTGTTGCGGTGTACGAACAGCTTGCGCGAGGTCTCGGAAACGTTCAAATTGTTTTCGAAGAACTTCTGGATGGTGAACAGGGTCTCCTGGTCGAGCGAGTCGATCGAACCCTTCTTGAACACCTCGCTGAGGAACATTTCGCACAGCGTGATCGGCAGCTGATAGATCAGACGGCCGATGCCGAGGTTTTCGAAGCTGATGATGTTCTTTTCGGTGTCGAATACCGCGCCGACCTCGATGGCGGTGGTCGCCTCCTTGAAGGACTTTGCGATGTCCTTCATCTGGGAGGATACCGAGCCGATGCCGATGAGGCACTTGACCGACAGCTCGCTCATCAGCGTCTCCTCGATGGAGGAGGCGAGCTTGACGAGCTCCTTGGATTCGCTGCCTGCCTTGACCTCCTTGACGACAACGATGTCGCTCTCCGAGATATGCAGAACGAAATCCTTCTGCTTGTCCGGGAACATGCCGGTCACGACGTCGATCGCCGCTACATCGGCAGGCTCCTGCTGACGGATGAGGAAGACCACGCGCGGCACATCGTTGCCGAAATGCAGCTCGCGGGACTTGATGTAAATATCGCCGGGCAGGATGTTGTCCAGAATGATATTCTTGACGAAGGTCGCCTTGTCGTGCTTTTCGTCATACAGCGTCTTGATGTTGTTGATGGATACCGCCACCAGCGAGCAGATGCTGCGCGCCAGCTCATCCTCGCCCTGCACGAATACCGCATACTCCAGACGCGAGGAACGGTCTCCCGTAATATGGTAGGTATAACCGCCGAACCGGACGATCTCTCCTGCGAAGCCCAGCTCAGTGATCGCCTCCTCGCGCATTTCACCGATACGGGGCAGATCGGTGCACGCGACGACCGCGCCGCTCGCATCCACAATGCCAATGGTGCGATCCACCGTGTCCTTCATCTGTAAAACAATCGACTGGAACAATCTCGAAGCCATTTCCATCACCTTTCCCGTCTTTTTCAACTTCTTCTGTCATGCAAACGGCGCTCTCCCGCGCCGTTCGATGTTCCCTCTATGAACATTCTCTACAAGAACATTCTGTGTTTCGTGTGTATTTTAAGACATTATATCACATGTCTCCGCGTTTTTGTACAAAATATTTAAAAATTTTTGTCGATTTTTCGGCAGACGCCGGTTTCGGTCTTTCTTTTACAGGCCGTCCGGCGGCCGCAGCGCGCCGAGCTCCTCCTCGGTCAGCTCGCGGAATTCGCCTGGCGCAAGGCTTTCGTCAAGCCGCACTCCGCCGAGCTGCACACGCTTCAGAAACGTGACCGTTGCGCCGCACGCCGCGATCATGCGCTTGACCTGATGGTACTTGCCCTCGTGCAGCGTCACGCGCACGCGCCCGTCCGGCAGCAGCTCGAGCAGCGCCGGGCGGCAGACCGTGCCGTCGCGCAGCGTCAGTCCGTCGCCGAAGCGCTCCGCCGCGTCGGGGACGAGCGTGCCGTCGAGCTCGGCCTCGTAGACCTTGGAAACGTGCCTCGACGGGCTCATCAGCGCATGGCTGAGCGCACCGTCGTCGGTCACGAGCAGCAGACCCTCGGTGTCCTTGTCGAGCCGCCCGACCGCGAACAGGCCGCGCCGCAGGCTCTCGGGGAACAGCTCCAGCACGGTGCCGTGCCGCTCGTCGCGGCTCGCCGTGATGACGCCGGCCGGCTTGTTGAGCATATAGTAGCGCTGTGCGCGATAGGTCTGCTCGCGCCCGTCGAGCGACACGCGGTCCGCATCCGGGTCGACCTTGGCTGCGGGGTCGCGCTCCGCCGTGCCGTTCACCGCAACGCGGCCTGCACGGATGAAGCTCTGCACTTCTTTTCGGCTGCCGCAGTTCAGGTGGCTGAGCAGCTTGTCCAATCGCATCTTCGGCATTTTGTCTCCCCCGCCAATCGAATACTGAATATAGTATAACGCTTTTTTGCATTTTGCACAATAGGGAAATATAAAAAAAGTGCAATCCCCCGAAAATGTTCTATACATACGCTAATATGTCGAACACGTTTTCGTTGAATTGCACAGATTTCCAGCAGTTGTGCATTTTGTCGGCGGCCTGTCAGGGGGTATCCTGCGGTTCGGACGGATGCTCGCGCAGACCGTGCACGAAGCCGTCTGCCTGCGGCGAGGATACATCGGCCGCGATCAGCTTCCCGCGCCGGACGAGCAGATTTGCTGTAACGCCCTGCTCGCCGCTCGGGTGGTTTGTGATCTCGTAGGTGTAGAGCGTCGCACGCCTGCCGCGGCAGGGAGTGAGGTCGAGCCCCTGCGCGAGCTGAATCTGGTTATAGCTTTCGTAAACCTCGTCAAATTCCTCGGGAATCTGCACCTCCCGTTCTCCGCGCGGCTCCTCGATGACCTCCCAGCCGCAGTCGCGCAGGAGGGCAACGCGCTGCTCATTCGTGCGCAGTTTGACGTCCAGGCGCATATTCTCCGAAGCTGCCGCCGCCGGCTGCGCGTCCGCCGGCAGGAGCACAGCCGCCCCTGTCAGCACCGTGCCGGCTGCCAGCACGCACGCCAGGATTTTTCTTACCGAAACCTTTGCCGCAATTACGATCATGGAACGTCCCTCCTGCTTTTGGTCTATCCTATGCGGGGGAGGCGGCGAGTAGAACAAAAGCTCCCGCCGTTTCCGGGGGAGCTTTGACTGCGAAAAACCGAATTACGCATTGACCTGAGAAGCCAGCTCCTCTGCCAGTGCATCGAGCGATGCAAGCTGGTTCTTTGCGAGGGCCGACTTGAGGGTGATCGGGTTTTCGAGTACGGTCATGTTCTTCATGGTGTCGATGACGGCACGCATCTGCTTGCCCGCCGTCGGCGCCCATGTGCCGTTGTCGATGATGGCGACGGTGCGGTTCTGGAGAGCGAGCGCCTTGATGTCGGACAGATATGCCTCCATTTTCGGCTGAACGCCGCCGTTGTAGGTCGGCGCTGCGAGCACGATATGGCTGCACCGGAAACTCTCTGCGACGAGCTCGGAGACGTCGGTCTCGGAAACGTCGTACATGGCGATATTCTTAACGCCCTTGTCCGCGAGCATATTCGCCAGAACGTTCACCGCGTTCTCGGTGTTGCCGTACATGGTCGCATAGGCGATCATGACGGTTTTGTCCTCCGGCTCGTAGGTGCTCCACTTCTGGTACTTCTCGAGCAGCGTGCCGAGGTTCTCGCGCCAGATCGGGCCGTGCAGCGGGCAGATCATCTGAATATCGAGTGCCGCAGCCTTCTTGAGGACAGCCTGCACCTGAACGCCGTACTTGCCGACGATGTTGGTGTAATAGCGGCGCGCGTCGTTCATCCAGACGTCGTCGAACGTGATCTCGTCATCGAAAATATTGCCTGCCAGCGCACCGAACGTGCCGAATGCGTCCGCAGAGAACAGGATCTTGTCCTTTTCGTCGTAGGTGACCATGACCTCCGGCCAGTGCACCATCGGCGCGAGCACGAAATGCAGGGTATGTTCGCCGGTGGAGAGCTTGTCGCCTTCCTTGACGACGAGCGTGCGGTCGGAAACATCGAGGTCGTAGAACTGCGCGAACATCTGCGCCGCCTTTGCAGTGCAGACCATCTTCGCCTCGGGATAGCGGCTCATGATCGCGTCGATCATCGCGCAGTGGTCCGGCTCCATATGCTGCACGATCATGTAATCGAGCGGGCGGCCGTCCAGCGCGTGGACAACGTTTTCGATATACTGGCGGCTGATGGACTCGTCCGCTGTATCCATCAGCACGGTCTTGTCATCGAGCAGGACATAGCTGTTGTAGGACACACCGCGCGGAATGGGGAAAAGGTTTTCAAATCGGCTCAGGCGGCGGTCGCTGCCGCCAACATAAATGAGATCTTCCTTGATCTTTCTGGTACTGTGCATCGCACGACACCTCCGTGTTTTTTAACTAACGAAATTGTAGCATATTTTCGTTCGCGCGTCCAGTGGAGATGTGCGCGGAGACAGACGAAAAAACAGCGGCAACGGCCGGTCTGTTTATCCGAGCATTGCGTTGAGGGTGCTGTACGCCGTTCTCTGCGCGCTGTTTACCGCATCATAATCTGGCGAGGATTTGGCCAGTTCGCTCCGCATGGTCTCAACGGCGTCTCTGACCGTGCTGACCTGCCCTGCAAGCTCCGGTTCGCATTCTTGAATGGTTGCAAGGCTGAAAACAGGCAGTTCTGTTGTTACGCTGTTATCCGCAACACAGGACACACCCCACAGATTATCTTCCAGCACGGACTTGCATATCGTTAAGTTCAGGTCGCGCGTGTCGGTATCCCGGTTCTGTTCCGCTCTCGAGGCCGCTTCCAGACTGTTTTTGCAGATCTGCGCACGAATTTTCACCGAATGAACCAGCTGCCATGCATCCGGATCATCCTCGACCGCAAAAACGCCGTCCGGCCATGCAATCGTCTGAATGTCTGTCCCGGCAACCTCCGCCGTATATCGCAGCTGCGCGTTCAGCGACAGATTAAAGTTCAGCTTTGCGGTGCAGCCATCTTTCATATCATTCTGATTGACCGCAAAAGCAGAAATCATGCGGACCGGTTCGCTGCCGCCCCAAAGCGTACCGCATTCGCCCGGCGTGGTATAGCCGCTGTTATCGATAAAATTGCGTATCAGCGTACTGCCGCTGCACTGCTCATAAGTGTTCGTGTCGTTCAGCGTCACTTCGACCGCATCGCTGAAGCCCGACAGCTCCACGTTGCTGTCATTTCCGCTGTTGTCCACGTCGTAGACTGCAAACAGATACCGCTGAACTGTGTCCAGTCCCTCCGCAGACAAATTGAGCTGGTCGGACGGCTCCAGCAGAAATACGCCTTTTACATCAATCTGCGTTTTGCCTGCGTTCGAGTCTGTCCCGCCTCCGCAGGCGCTGAGCAGCAGCATGGCGAATAGCAGAAATATCGCAGCTCTCTTTTTCATTCTTGTTCCTCCTGGTTGATATTGACCGATATTGGTTAATATCAATATACACCAGATACGGTTAACATTCAAGTAGAAAGTGAGGCTTGAATGTATGATTTCCTTTGAAAAGCTTTGGGATACCATGAAGGAAAAGGGGATTTCTCCTTCGGGCGTGCGGGCCATCATGGGCGATGGCATCATCTGCGGCATTGCCTGCATAGACGAAGATGGCCATGCCCTGACGCCGTACATCAATTACCTCGACAGCCGGACAGCGGAAGATGTATCGCAGCTGAAAGAGCAGCATCTTGATATCTGGTCCAGGGAAACGGGCAATGCCGAACCGAACGTCATGTTCCCGGCTAT
>OIWU01003489.1_pt1 | contig 12038 bp, 12 predicted proteins | sample 1587711 | NCBI WGS metagenome assembly OIWU01 (sample SAMEA3888909, study PRJEB22519) | human gut metagenome | biome: human gut; feature: human-associated habitat; material: faeces | place: Denmark | collected 2010 | reverse complement strand
AGTCTCCCCCATCAACCATCCATATAGAGATGCAACTCACATAAGCATTGTTGCATCCCCACTTGCATTATTCTGCCGAATAGTGCTTCCTGCCTTGCGTTTTTTGAACAACCTGCATGTCGAACTTTTGGCAATACTGCTAATTATCAACAGTTTACGCGGATATATGAAAGTCAGGTTACCCATTTTTTCATGCAACCTGTCTTTGACATTTCTTGCCAACATGCTATGTATCAGTGCCTTAGGCGATACTCGTAGAGCCAGGTTGTTCAGCTTTTCTCTGTCAGCCATACCTAACTGTATTGGAAATTATTTGTACAATTGCTATCTTGTGGAGAAAACGTAAAACTTTATGAACTACTGCCCTAACTGTGGAAAACCTGTTACAGGAGAAACTAATTTCTGCCCTGAATGCGGAGCGCCACTTAAAATCGCGAATTATCAAAACCAGCCGGCTTCAAACAGAACCAATGAAGACAGATGGCTTATCGCATTGATTCTTTGCATCTTGGTAGGTTCATTGGGCGTTCACCGATTCTATACCGGAAACATAGTCACCGGTGTATTGATGCTTATAACGCTCGGCGGTTGCGGAGTCTGGACCATCATTGACCTTATTATGATAGCCGCCAACACCTACCGCGACGGTAACGGCAATACACTGAAATAAATATAACCAAAAATCTATGAGCTTTTGTCCAAAATGCGGAGCGCAAGTTGCAGATGGAACTACGTTCTGCCCTAATTGCGGATACAAACTGAGCGAGGCCCAGCCTGTATCGACACCATCACAACCACAACCACAACCACAACCTACAACGCCGAACCACAAGCCGTGTCCGGACAACTATCTTGTCTATGCGATTCTCACGACACTTTTCTGCTGCCTTCCTTTTGGCATAGCGGGAATTGTAAAAGCAGCTCAAGTATCAACCAAGTACCAGGCTGGTGACTACGAAGGAGCGGTTCAGGCAAGTGCAGATGCCAAGAAATGGAGCCAGATTGCTCTCATTTGCGGAATTGTATGGGTTGCACTATACTTCATCATTGTTGTAGTTGCAGGAGTTTCATTGTACTAGAAAGACAGTCCTGACATTGGCGACACTGCTGCTGGCAGGACTGTTCGTTTACATCTATGCCACAGTCAGCCCGGAATCAAGCAACTTGTTTCCCAAGTGCCTGTTTCTGCAGCTGACCGGTTTTCGTTGCCCCGGGTGCGGTTCACAGCGGGTTATACATTCATTGCTTACAGGCGACATTTCCGCAGCATTCAGGTACAATGCGTTCATGGTACTTATGATACCGTACATCATAGTTCTGATAACCGCATATCTTCTACGCAAGAAGCACCCAAAGTTATATCTTGCTGTTTGCCACAAGGCGATAATCATTACAATATTCATCTTGGTAATCCTCTGGTGGATCCTCAGGAACATCTACGGCTGGTAATCCCGCATGCAAATGGACAGCGTGTCACAGACCGGTCGGCACAAAGGATTGGCTTTTGCGGCTTTCTTGTGTTGATTGAAATGAAATTTTGGTACGCGAGAATGATTTTTCGCTCCTACGCGCAAACAAAATGCTTTTCTGGTAAGGGAAAGGTGTCGGTGTTATGAGAAGGTTACTGGTCTCCGCCGGCTATTACGAATTTTATTATATCTGCTTGCGGTGGTATTTTCGAACCAATGAGCATATCGCCAATACGGTAAAAGCTCTTGTAACTTATTGAGGTATAAGTTATTATATAGATTTAAACCTGTTTCTCAATATGCTCACTCCCATAAAAAAACAGGGGGATGAGCATATTTACATTCTGCTTTAAATCGGTATAATCAATTGGATATCAGTACGTTATGTGGATACTCTTAGGTTCGTCTGGATGCTCATTGGTTCAGAAATCACCTATGGCGACGCTCTTTCTATCCTCTATGAAGTTCACGTCAAAGGCAATCACGCAGATGGAGACAAGGTTCTTCTGAAGAAATCGTATCACGAAATTGCGCTGCCAGCGGCAAAGGCCCGCTTTGCTCAGGTGCTTCGCAATTCGCCGCGGGCTATGCAGCTGCTCAGCTATCCATCGACAAGAGGATGTTCTACACGGCATATGATGATGCCTTGTCAATCCTTCGGGCGCACTATAAAATGCAAATCAACCTACTATTTACGTTGACCCTAAAACCCGCCATTAAGAAAGGCGCGGGTTTGTACGTAACTCGGCTCGTAGTAAGCTCCGGTGTTGTAATTGTCAATGACTTCGCAGACAGGGGAGTTGTAAACACGCAGCATTTCCTCAGGCAGATTGTCGTCGGTCAATAATGATTGGACTAATCTTGCATACACTTTTCCCATTTGCGTAGGTGTTGGAACCTTATCGGTAAAGCGAGGCGAAATCTGTGTGACATCAAAACTTCCTGCTTCGAGTTTGTAATTGTCGATCCATTCCGCTTCTACCTGCTCAGGATTGAGACAATGACTGGTTTCCGCTATAGACAACTCGTGCAGCAAGCCATCTGTCCCAAGGTGTTCAACCACATATTTGTTGCGCTGATGAATCTTTCTGGCAACTCGCTCTATCATATAGCAGACGAAATACAAGTCATTGAAAGAAATCTGTTCATCAGGAAAGTACTTGTTGCTCATAACTGATAGTAAGATTTGAAATTGAGCGTCTTAAGTGCTCTGTCGGTACAAAAAAGTATCTGGTGGGTAGGATGCTTGAATTTGGCCAATGTCCAAAAAGCTTCTCTGCTGATACGCCCGGCGAGAAAATCCTCCACATAGTCCCAAACTTCATCATCAGCCATCGGCCCCTCTACGATATCGTACGAATGATTCTCACCGTGGCGGCATGAGGCTACAAAATCCAGCCATTCATCTGTCATCTCGGGAAATACTTTGACTGAAAGATCGGTGTCCGGTGTATATTCATAGACGCACACGATATGAGGGTTCCGTTTGGAAATCGCCCATCTTTGAGCCTGCCGTTCGAAACGAGTGCAATAGAATCCGAAACCGAAATCTTTATTATAACCGAAGACTCGTATTTCTGGATTCTTCACTACGGTATTAGTGCCGTGGTATAAAGTAACTGATGATTCAGATTCCATAATTTTCTTCTCTACGACTAAATAGTCCTTCTTTACGCTTACTAATATACGACTAAAATCTGAAAAATCAACTCGTCCGTAAACGTGTGTAATTTTACGGACGAGTTGTAGAATGAATTGCCGAATTCGCTGGGCTAGCCGAGGAAGCCGAGGAGGATGCCGGCGGCTACTGCTGAACCGATGACTCCGGCTACGTTCGGGCCCATGGCGTGCATCAGAAGATGGTTGCTCGGGTCAGCCTCACGTCCTACCATTTCGGAAACGCGCGCGCTGTCAGGCACTGCCGATACACCTGCATTGCCGATAAGCGGATTGATCTTGTGTCCCTCACGGCAGAACAAGTTCATGAACTTCACGAACAGGACACCGCAAGCCGTGGCTATGATGAAGGACAGAAGACCAAGCGCGAAAATCTTGATGGATGTCGCTGAAAGGAATTTGTCAGCCTGAGTCGAGCAGCCCACAGTAAGACCGATCAATGTAGTGATGACATCGATGAGCGGCCCTCTTGCCGTTTCTGCAAGACGCCTTGTCACTCCGCTCTCCTTCAGCAAGTTACCGAAGAACAGCATACCCAGAAGTGGGAGACCTGAAGGGACGATGAACGCAGTCGTGAGGAAGCCCACAATCGGGAAAATGATTTTTTCCCTCTGGCTTACAACGCGAGGAGACGGCATGCGGATAAGCCTTTCCTTCTTGGTCGTAAGCAGAAGCATGATAGGCTTCTGGATGACCGGAACAAGTGCCATATATGAGTAAGCCGACACGGCAATCGCACCCATAAGGTCCGGAGCGAGCTTGGACGAAAGGAAAATCGCGGTAGGACCATCTGCACCACCGATAATACCGATAGCACCGGCCTCATTAGGCATGAATCCCATTGACAATGCCAACAGATATGCTCCGAAAATACCCATCTGTGCAGCAGCGCCGATAAGAATCAGTCGCGGCTGAGAGATAAGCGCGGAGAAGTCAGTCATTGCACCGATTCCTAAGAAAATCAGCGGAGGATACCATCCCTGGCGCACACCCTGATAAAGGATGTTCAACACAGAGCCGTCCTCATAGACTCCGATATTCAGTCCCGGAAACATTGGGATATTTCCGATGATCATACCGAAGCCGATCGGCACCAGGAGCAGAGGCTCCCATTCCTTGACAATGGCCAATGTTATAAAGACAATTCCGATGGCAATCATCACGAGGTGCTGCCAAGTCATATTGCAGAAGCCCGTGAACTCCCAGAATTGCTGTAAACTGCTTATTATCTGATCCATAAGCAGGGAATTATGCGATAGTTACGATAGCGGCGCCTTCCAGCACTGAATCGCCCTTGTTTACATTGATCTTGGTCACGACGCCCGCTCTGTCAGCCTGGATTTCATTCTCCATCTTCATTGCCTCGAGAACCGCTACTTTCTGTCCTGCAGCCACGGTATCACCCTCTTTTACAGATACTTCGATGATGACTCCAGGAAGAGGAGAAGTTACAGGTTTGCCCTCGCCGGCAGGTTTTGCAGCAGGAGCGGCAGCCTGAACCGGAGCGGCAGCAGGTGTTGCAACAGGAGCTGCAACCGGTGCAGCCTGAACTGGCGCGGCAGCAGGCATGGCATTCTCCATCTCAACCTGATATGACACGCCATTGACAGTAACGTCTGCAAGGTTGCCGTTGGTGGAATTGATAGCTACATTGTAGTCATTTCCATTGATCTTGAATTTATATTCTTTCATAATTTTTGTTTTTTATCTGTTGATTATCTCGGCAATTGCCTGAAATTCTGTTCTTTGCTGTTCCAGCTGCTCTGCTTGCGCTGAATCGTGATGACGAAGCTTTCCTTGTCGTGTACGGACTCTTCAGCATAGAGATGCAGAGCTGCAGCTATGGCCGCATGCACCTCGCCGTTCATTTCCTGGTCCAATGCCATTGCTATCGCAGCGGCAGTCTCAGGTGTCATCTTTCCGGACTTGCCGGCTTTGGCATGGCTATCTTTCTTGCATGTGCAGGATTTCTTGCCTTCACTGCCGGACACCTTTCCCAGGAGGCTGAACAGCCACCACAGGATGATGAGCGCTGTAAATACCACAGTTACCGACACGAGTGTAAGAACAAACCCGTGCTCGTCCTCTTTTTCCATTCTCTGGCTTCCGGTCTCCACGTTCTGGGACCCGTTTATGGAGCCCGGCGTAGGTACAGCCGCCTCAGCCTCAGTCACGAATTCCATCTGGCGGAGGTCGTGGGCGAGTTTGATTACGGATTTGCCTGCAGGGAGTGTTGCCGGAACTTCAAGAGAGTCGATAACGGTACGTCCGTCATTGCTGACCAGATAGACCGTAGAGCCTTTCGCTACCTTGAAATCGGCATAGAAAGTACCCTCCTTTCCCTTTCCGCTTGCGTAGAACAGAACCGTCTGGCGAGGACCTATCTTGGTCCTGCTGTCAGTTTTCGGGATCAGGCTCATTTTCAGGTTGTTCCTGTCAATGGACAGGAAACAGCCGCCGAAATTGACCGTCCCTTGAGACTTGTTGAAAATCTCAATCCATCCGTTACGTCTTCCGTAGTCATCCACGATGCCGGTGCTGTCCGGCTCTGCCAGAACCTCTGAAATTATCAGGTCACTGACATTCTGACCCAGGGCGGAACCTATCGAAAACGCAAGGATTGTACTGATTGTCAATAATATACGTTTCATTGTCCGTCTGCTTTATAGTGGAAGATTGTCGTGCTTCTTGGCTGGAAGAGTCTGCTTCTTTCCGGCGAGCTGTTCCAATGCGCGGATAACGCGGAATCTCGTGTTTCTCGGTTCAATGATATCGTCAATGTAGCCCATCTTGGCTGCCTGATAAGGATTGCAGAAGAGGTCATTGTACTCATTTTTCTTCTCCTCTGCAAGCTTAGCCTGCTCGGCAGGATCTTCCACGGCCTTGATTTCTTTGCCGTAAAGAATCTGCACGGCACCGTCAGCACCCATGACTGCGATGTTGGCAGAAGGCCAGGCGTAATTTATGTCGCCACGTATCTGCTTGCAGCTCATTACGATATGCGCTCCGCCATATGACTTTCTCAATGTCACTGTCACCTTAGGCACAGTGGCCTCGCCATAAGCATAGAGGAGTTTCGCTCCATTGGCAATGATGGCTCCGTATTCCTGCTGGGTTCCGCAGAGGAAGCCAGGCACGTCAACCAGAGTGACGAGAGGAATGTTGAAGGCATCGCAGAAACGAACGAAACGCGCCGCCTTTCTGGAAGCATTGATGTCCAATACGCCTGCGAGATATTTAGGCTGGTTCGCCACGATACCTACGCTGCGTCCGTTCATGTGGGCAAATCCCACGATGATATTCTTCGCATATGACTGGTGCACCTCGAAGAATTTGCCGTCATCGACAATGCTGCGGATGACATAGTACATGTCGTAGGCCTTGTTCGGATTGTCCGGGATGATTTCGTTCAACGCGTCTTCCATGCGGTCGACGGGGTCGGTGCATTCCATGCGCGGAGCTTCCTCCATGTTGTTCTGCGGGATGTAGCTCAACAGCGTGCGGATGGTGGCCAAGCCCTCTTCTTCCGTCTGGGCCGTGAAATGCGTCACGCCGGACTTGGTGGAATGTACGCTTGCGCCGCCCAAGTCTTCTTGCGACACGTCTTCGCCCGTCACCGTCTTCACCACTTTCGGACCGGTGAGGAACATATAAGAAGTGCCCTCCATCATCAACGTGAAGTCCGTCAGGGCGGGAGAATAGACCGCACCGCCGGCGCACGGGCCGAAGATGCCCGAAATTTGGGGCACTACGCCGGAGGCCATGATGTTACGTTGGAATATCTCGGCGAATCCGCCCAAAGCGTTGATGCCTTCCTGGATACGTGCGCCGCCGGAGTCGTTCAGGCCTATGCAAGGTGCGCCCATTTTCATGGCTTGGTCCATGACCTTGCAGATTTTTTCAGCCATCGTTTCCGACAGCGAACCGCCGTTCACGGTGAAGTCCTGTGCGAAGACATAAACCAGGCGGCCGTCTATCGTGCCGCTGCCGGTCACCACGCCGTCGCCCAAGTACTGTTTCTTCTCCATGCCGAAGTTCGTACAACGGTGCAGCTTGAACATATCCATTTCCTCGAAGCTGCCCGGATCGAGCAGCATGTCGATGCGTTCGCGAGCCGTGTACTTGCCTTTGGCATGCTGTTTCTCAATGGCTTTTTCGCCGCCTCCCATACGGGCTTTGGCGCGCAGTTCTACTAATTCCTTGATTTTTTCTGTTTGGACACTCATAATCTGTTTTATTTTCTGTTTCAAAAAGAAGGCTTTGATTTTCCTATCCCCTAAAAAACAAGCCACCTGCGGAAGGCTTTCGTGGAAAGCGGTTCCGCCGGTGGTATCAGGTTCAAGGACGAGCCTTTATATGAAGTTCAAAGATCGGATTGAAATTCACTTGGAGTTGTGTTAATGTTCACAAAGTTCGGTCAGTACGCCGCAAGTCGATTTGGGATGCAGGAATGCGATTTGCAACTTCTCTGCTCCGAGACGCGGAGCCTTGTCTATCAGGCGGATGCCTTTTTCTTCACATTCAGCCAAAGCGTTGGCCACACCGTCTTCGATGCAGAATGCCACATGATGTACGCCACGGCCTCCTTTTTCGAGGAATTTGGCGATGGGACTGTCCGGGCTTGTCGGCTCCAAGAGTTCGATTTTCACTTCGCCTACTTTCAAGAAAGCGGTCTTCACCTTTTGGTCGGCCACCTCTTCGATGTTGTAGCACTTCAGACCCAATACGTTTTCATAATAAGGCAGTGCGGCTTCGATGCTTTCCACTGCGATACCCAAATGTTCGATATGTGATATCTTCATGACATATAAATTTTAGTTGTTTGCACGCAGGCGTGCTTTTATCATGATGCAAAAGTACGCATTTTGCGGTGAAACAGGAAATAAATTCATGTTTTTTTGGCAGTAGCCGTTCTCGTGGTTACAATTCAATCAGGATACGTGCGTTGATTTGCCGTCCGGTCAGGTAATTGGGTACGGCGTATTGTTGGTTGGTCACGTCCGTTACCCAATAGTATGAGCTTACGTTGCTGATGTCGAACAGGTTGAAGCAGTCCACACCCAGCCATACGTTACGCAGGTGGCGGATGAACTTCTTTTGGTTGCGTCCGTCCTCGTTGTCCAACAGCCGGTAGCTCATGCCGATGTCCACGCGTTTGTAGGCCGGGGCGCGGAATACCATGCGTTCCAATCCCGTATGGGGCGGACCGAAGGGAAGTCCGTCGGCAATGCTGGCTTTCAGTGTCATCTTCCACCGCGTCGTACCGGGGAAGAAGTCGCTGAAGAAGAAGTTCAGGTTGTAACGTTGGTCGGTGGCTTGCGGGAAACTCTTACCGTCTACTTTCTGCTGGGCTTTCATCAGGCTGAAGCTGATCCAGGAGTCCGTACCCTCTACAAACTCCCCGAAGATTTTGAAGTCGATGCCTGTGGTGTATCCCGAAGCGATGTTGCCCCCGTAATATACGATTTTCACGTTGTCCACATTGTAGGGAATCAGGTTGCTCAAGGCTTTGTAATAGACTTCCGTGGTGAATTTGAACGGACGGTTCATGAGCTTGAATTTGTAGTCGCCACCCAATACGACTTGGAACGAACGCTGTGACTTGATGTTCCGGTTCAGGTGTACTTTGGTGGAGACTCCGGTTGTCACGGTGTCTCGTAGCTCCTTGTAGAAAGGAGCCTGATAATACAGTCCCGTGGCAATGCGGAATGTGAAATCTTCGTTGAAAGAAGGGATGATGCCGAGCGAAACACGCGGACTGAACAGCCATTCCTTGTTCCAGCTCCAATAGCTCAACCGTGCCCCGTAATTCAGGGAAAAGATACCGTGGCTGTTAGTAAATCGCCAAGTGTCCTGTCCGAAAAGTTCGAGGCGGTCGCTGCTGATGCGGTTGGAAGACTTCAGGTTATAAATCAGGTCCAGACGGTTGCCCGTGTGGGGAATGGAATATCCGGCAGAGTCGCGCATTTCCCATTCGCGTGAGTTCTCGTCGATGATTTCGTGTTTCCACGTGAGTCCGGTCTGTATGTCGTGCCCCTTCGGTTTGTGGGAGAACAAGACCTTCAGGCTCTTCATGTTGGCATCCAAATAGTTGCGGGCATGCTCCATGTAGGTGCCTACGCCTAATTGTTCGGTCGTGTTGGTCTCGTCGAGCCAATATTGTCCTTGGATGTCGTATGTTTCCCGTTCCTTGGTGGCGAATGCCGAAGCCAAAAGGGAAAGCTTCGTACGGTCGGTGAAGTTGTGCGACAGGCTCAATGTGCCGAACAGCGTACGGAAGAGGTCTTCTTCCTTTCCGTCGAAATATACACGGAACGACTTGACATCCTGCATCGTGCCGAAATTGGTTTGCCGGTTCGTCGGCAGGAAGTCATATTGGTTCTGGGAGATGTTCCCGATGAAATCCAGGCTCCAACGTTTGTTGGGCGACCAACTGATATAAGTCTGGTAGTCGAGGAAACGCGGGCTGTATTCTCCTTTGGTTTCCAACGACCCCAACATATACTGGTTGGTCTTGTAACGTACACCGTGGGTCATGCTGAAGTTCTTTTTGGCATAACCTACATAAAGGCCGGCTCCCAAAAGGCTGGCCGAAACCGAAGCTTCGAATTTCTTGGGCTTCTTGTAAGTAATGTCCAATACGGACGACATTTTGTCCCCGTATTTGGCGTCGAAACCTCCGGCCGAGAAGTTAATGCTTTCCACCATGTCGCTGTTGATGACGCTCAGTCCTTCCTGTTGTCCGGAACTGATAAGCATGGGGCGGTAAACTTCCACTCCATTGATATACACACTGTTTTCATCAAAGCTTCCGCCCCTTACGTTATATTGCGAACTCAACTCATTGTGCGTGCTGACTCCCGCTTGTGTAGCCACCAGTTCCTCTACGGCATTTCCGGTAGTGGAGGGCAGCCGTTTCAGGTTTTCGGCATTCAGATGTTGCGTGGAATTCATTTGCCGCCGTACTTCCTTTACCGTTACTTCACCCATGTCGATGCTTTGGGTTTGCAGGGTGATGTTGAGCCGTAAACTGCCTTTGGGGCGGACCAGTGTTTTTTTCTTGGTTACGTAACCTATCATGCTGAACGACACGGTCACGGTGTCGGCAGTGGAGAATTCCAGTTGGTAACGCCCTTGCAGGTCTGTGGTAGTACCTGCGGCCTGGCCATCGACTTTTACTACGGCAAAAAGTACCGGGTTTTGTTCATCGTCGATGACCCTTCCCGACAGTTTTACTTTGTCTTGGGCGTCGACGTGCAAGGCCATAAGGGTCAGCAGGAAAAGGCAGAATATGGATTTGAAAAGTCTTGTCTTCACTTCGTTGTTTGTCTACTTACGCTTTTTAAATAACGCAAAAATACGCTTTTTTGTATAAAGAACCGTCGATTTATTTGGTGAAACTGTCGATTCCGTCCGGATTTCTTTTCTCCGTAATAGGGAAATCATGTATCTTTGCGCAATGTGACAATAAATATAAGGATAAGGAAATGGAAAAGTTTAGCGAGCTGATTCGCATCCGTCGTAGCATGCGGAAGTTTACGGAAGAAGAGTTGAACCAAGACGAAGTGGTGGCTTTGTTGCGTGCGGCGCTGATATCCCCTTCTTCCAAGGGAGTGCGTCCTTGGGAGTTCGTGGTCGTGGACAATAAGGAATTGTTGCAACAACTGGCGCATTGCAAGGAGCACGGGGCCGAACTGGTGGAAGGTGCTCCCTTGGCGGTAGTCGTCTTGGCCGACCCGACGCAGAGCGACGTGTGGGTGGAAGACGCTTCGGTGGCTACGACCATGATGTTGTTGCAGGCTGAGGATTTGGGTCTGGGTGCTTGTTGGGTGCAAATCCGGAACCGTACAATGGCGGATGGAAAACCTGCGGAGGAGATGGTGCGGGCCATTCTGCATATTCCGGAGCATCTAAGGGTGCTTTCCATCGTGGCTGTGGGCCATAAGGGAATGGAACGCAAGCCGTTCAATGAAGACCGGTTGCAGTGGGAGAAAGTGCATATCAATACCTTTGACGCACCGGAAGAATGAAAATTGTCTGGATCGGTGCCGGTAATCTGGCCACGCAGTTGGGGGAGGCGTTGCACCGTGCAGGCCATGAAACGTTGCAGGTATTCAGCCGTACGATGGCTTCCGCCGAAGCTTTGGCCGGACGTTTGGGATGTCCGGCAACGGATGACCTTGATGCCGTGGTGCCGGGTGCGGATGTGTATATCTTCTCTGTGAAAGATGGAGTGTTAGAGGGCTTGGTGTCCCGTATCGCTCCCCGGATAGGAGATGCTTTGTGCCTGCATACGGCAGGGAGCATGCCGATGGATGTTTTCCGTGGTCACGCCCATCGTTATGGCGTGTTGTATCCCATGCAGACATTCTCTAAAGATTGTCCGGTGGATTTCAAGAAGATTCCGGTCTTTGTGGAAACGGCTGCCCCTGATGTGCTCGCACAGACGGAGCAGTTGGCACGTTCTGTCTCGGACAGGGTGGAGGAGATGAGTACGGAGAGACGCCGCCGTCTCCATCTGGCAGCGGTGTTTGCGTGCAATTTTGTGAACCATTGTTATGCTTTGGCTGCGGATGTATTGGGCAGGGAAGGCATACCGTTCGATGTGATGTGGCCTTTGATAGACGAGACGGCACGGAAGGTCCATCGCCTTCCGCCCGTGGAGGCACAGACGGGACCGGCTGTGCGTTACGACCGGAAGGTGATGGACCGCCAGTGCGCCATGCTGGACGGAGAACCGGAACGTAAAGCACTCTATGAAATGATGAGCCGGAGCATCCACGCCCTGGCTTTGAGGAATAAAGCGGAAAGGAAAGAAACAAATGATTAATTACGATTTAAGGAAGATAAAGGCGTTGGCTTTCGACGTGGACGGCGTGCTGAGTGCCGAGA
>OIWU01003487.1_pt1 | contig 12053 bp, 9 predicted proteins | sample 1587711 | NCBI WGS metagenome assembly OIWU01 (sample SAMEA3888909, study PRJEB22519) | human gut metagenome | biome: human gut; feature: human-associated habitat; material: faeces | place: Denmark | collected 2010 | reverse complement strand
GTCTAGGTCGAGTAAAACTGTATCAGAAGTTTGGACTTAGGTGTGGTATTGCCACAGGAATACTGAGGCCAAGAATTGTGTTGCCAGATGACAAATTGAATCCGATTGTGGAGAAAGTAACTATGATCCACGAGCTGATTCACTACAAACGCCGAGATCTTTGGTTTTTATATGCATCAAAAATCATTGAGACAATTCACTGGTTTAATCCGTTGTCACGTTCACTTTCTGAGTACATGAATCAATGGAATGAATATGCATGTGATTACGAATCATGCATCGCGCTTGGCAATTCCAAGATGTATGCAATTGTTTTGTGTAATGTCGCAGAGCAGAATCAGCAAGGCCTGTTTTCTTCAATAGGAACTGAACCTATGACATTAAGCAGGAGGATTGAGATGATGGTAAATATGCAGAAGGCAAGAAAGAAATCAAAGTTTTTGGGCACAATCGCAGCAATCGCAGTTTCGTTTGCTTCCGTAACTTCAACATTTGCAGCAACAGGTGTAATGGCAGAAGGATATAAAAGATTATATGATCTTACAATGGTCGAAGATGTTGAAAAAGGAGTCTCAGCTGTTGTAGGAGATACAGATCTGGTCAATGAGAGCACAGAGACACCAGAATACCCTGACAACAGTAATATTAATCCTGCTGATTACGTCAATACAGGCATTGTGTTTAATGATGTTCTCCCAATTGATGGGTATACAGTAGTAGAAGGTGAGATGGATAATTTAACAAGAGCAACAGGTGCTAATTTTAACTGGACACTTACATATGATTATCTGCAGACAAGTGGATATTTTAAAGTAAACAAAGGCCAAAAAATTGTTGTCAGCGGAGATATTACTCCTGTTGGAAAAATTATCCGTGTCGGTATTATTGAGCCGGATGGAGCAAGAAGATGCGTCTATGCAACGGGAAGTTTTTCGCAACCATTTCCGGCTTATGTAAAAGGTGATTACAAGGTCTATGCTATTAGTGACAACAGCGAAGTAGTAAACCTGAAAGGTTTATATGGTACATATTAACTTAACCTTCGCAGAGTCAAAAGAGCATACAATCAGGGGGAGCGCAGCAAAGAGGGCAAAGTTTAGACATAAGGCAACGTGACAGCAAAAAAGCTGCGGGATGAAATATAATGATGTTGGGGTCAAAAAGTATTTTGACCCCTTTGATACCAGATTGCTACGTGCTTTGCACTCTCGCAATCTTCAAAAACATTCGTAATCCGCTCATTTTTCTTTGAAAAATGGCTACTTACTCATATTTTTGGCGGGTCAAGAGTTCAAAAAGCCTCTTGCAAGCAAGCTTGCATCGGCTTTCTGACCTTTTGACCCTGGTATCATATCAATTTCTTCGCGCACATTTCCCATGCTGTCTCTTATTACGATACGACCTACTTCCTGAACACATTTCATTTGTTCATTCAAAAATAAAATAGTACCGTAACCATCAAGTACTGTGCCATCAGGTAAGTAATACAAAATTTCAGAATACTCTTTTTCTGCATATGCAATTGAAAGTATGTCGACTCCTGCTGCACCTGTATTATTCTGGCTCGCCATGCGTGCCGTGATTCCTCCATTCTCATTGATAACATGAGTAGCGTTATCGTTTCCGTATAAAAATTTCTTATTTTGATCAAACAACAGTCCAAATATATTTCCTTCTTGCATAACCTGTACATCTGAACATTGCAGAATCTCATTCATGATCTCTGCATCAACTTTTATTTTATTTCTCCATATAAGATTTTCTACAAATCCATTGCCACTTTCATCTAATCCCCAGTACCATAAGCACACTTCGTCATACATGTTACCGAGATAAATCTGATTTTGCGGATACATATCTATTATATTAAATTCATCATCACACCGATAATAATATATTTTCTGATGCTCGGCAGATGTTGTCTGTAAAAAGAACTCGTATCTCCCCTCATTATTTGCTGTTACCGTAAGAAGACGCAGACCATTTCCTTGTGCATCTGGATTTTTAGCAAAAAATTCATCTTCTGACAAAACAATTTTTAATGTATTGTCATCACGCGTAGCTGTTAAAAGTCCTTTTTCATTCGTATCGTTCCAACTGTTGTAAATTCTCCAGCCATCTTCCCCACCAGTCCATGTCAGTCCTGATTGCTCTATCCATATGGTCTCTCCTTGCGCATTCACACATTTCGTATAATGACTGCCATCTGAAAAATACTCATTTATTAAAATCTCATCGTACAGCACGGTCCAAACATTCTCATTTTCCTGAATCATAATAAGCAGCTGTCCTGTCTTGTCATACACGGCACGTCTGCTGATAATAAAGTTGCCCTGCACAGTCACATCCTCTGCCCCTTCCTCTATGCAAATTCCGTCTGTCCGATACAAATTGCCGACATCAGATCCAATCATATACACAGAATCAGTAAAAAGAGTCACTCTCTGCCTAGCCGGCTCCACAATCCACTTTCGATCCTTCAAAGAATAGATTCCCATCTGTGCACTCGCATAATCGCTGTCATCTGAAGCTCCGTCCTCATATTCAGTATACAAAACAAGCGGTGTATTTTCGTTCACTATCATTCCATTGCTAATATATGCGCTATTTCCTGTAATTCCATAGCCAGGAAGTCTTAAAATTTCCTCTCCAGAAGAATCAAGAGCAAGAACCATATCTCCGCCCAGCCAATTATAACTGTCCTTTCCTGGAGTCAACACCAAATATTCATCTTCCGCGATTGGAAGGTTGTAAGCAAATTGCCCTCTCGGTGTAATACAAAGCTTACCATTCTGCATCGTACATACTGCGTAGCGATCTGCATAAATAGCATTTGTGTCCTGCTCTATTAACGGTTCTCCATTTGCATTAAAATATAATGTATTCGAATTTGTTCCATTCTCATAGACAACAATTGTATCTTCATCCAGATTAACAACATTCTCCTGCAAAACTGTATGCCCTCTTGACTCAGAAATGACAGTTCCGTTTGAAATCAGCAGAGTAACAATATTGTTTGGATTTATCGTATTAATTGTAACGCCATACATTGGGCCTGCATTTGTAACATCTATATAAGAAACCTCACCGCCTTGTAAATCAACAGATGCCGTAACAATTGTCTCCTTTGTCCAAAAATTCGTGATTGTTAAAAGTCCATCAGCTGTAATTTGATACGTTAATGGCACACGGATATCGTCCTCATAATAAGTATCTATAAATTCTTTTGGAAGTTCTTCAGTTATATTATACTGACTGTCACAGGCATAATAATGATATATAGAAGAACCTTCCTGATTCTCGATTAAGCTAACAATCACTTCTCCTGTCTGTTTATTTCCACATACAATACTAATTTTAGTTCCATTTGGCTCCCATTCTGCATTTTGTGCAAGCCAGTCCGCTTCCTTTAATTTTGGATTTAACATCAAATCTGTTACAATGCCTTGTCCATCTGCTGTCTCCCAGCTAAGCAGATCATTTGCATCAGTTAAGTATAGCCAATCACTGACAGTCCATACTGTTGCCATCGTATCAACATCAAACATTATATACTCATTTGTACTAAAATCACATCCTAACACATAATTTCCAAACTCGTATTGTGCAGTAAATGACGGATGTTCGCCAAGTAACTGTCCATCAACATCATACACATAATCTTCGCTATAAATATGATCTCCTACTCGTCTGAATACCTGATTATCCTGTGTCAGTTCAATACCATTAATACTATACAACTTTCCTGATGAATAGAGTGTACTGTCGCTGCTTGTAAATACCGTATCTGACAACTGATTCCAGTACGTATGAAACTCCTGACTAAGCTGCAATTCTCCGCCGACATACATCTGATAGCCCACCGTTTGAAGATTATTTATCGGTACTCGCTCTCCATTCTTTACAAGAACACATTTTTTCCCTGTTAACAATTTTCCAGCAATGGTAGTTTCAAGGCTGCCATCCCATGCATTATATACAGATACTGTACTTTCATCTGTCTGCACCATAAATTGATAGTTTGTTGAATGACTAAGCCAGCCTGCCTCATTTGTTGTTTCCTGTAATGCAGCTTCTGTTGTCTCTACTTGTGTTGTCTCTGCTTCTGTCGTTTCTGCCTGTGTCGTCTCTTCTTCTGTCGTCTCTTCTTCTGCCGTCTCTTCCTTTGTCTCTTCTGTCTGATATGGAAGCTGCATCGGAACATTTGAATGATCGATTCGATTTCGGCCTGTCTGAAAGAAGATTGCCGTACAAATTGCTGCTGCAGCGGCAAGTGTACCGCCTACAATAAAATATCCTGGCACACTTTTATCGCTCTGATAGTGCTTGTAATCCTCCGCCTCTAATATAAAATCATCACGGATATCGCCCATCCACATCAAGATTTCCTGTTCTCGCTCTGCCATTTCAGGTGTTTGCTCTTTTGCATTTTTCTTAGATGTGCTTTCAAAATCATGCTTTTTCATAAACAGTGTCCTCCTTTCCACTTTGTTCCCAATAAACTCTAAAACGCTTTCTCATCTGATACAATGTGTTATAAACATTTTTTTCCTTTAAACCCATATGCTTTGCAATTTCCCTTGGTGTCTCCATATACCAAAATCGAAGCACGAAAATCATCCGATCTGTTCTTGTCTGTTTTTCCAGAAATCCATTCAGACGCTGCACAAAATCATCTCTGTCAATCATACGGCTAATAGCGTCCTCACCGATAAGATCACCAACTTCCTGCTCTATTGCACTAATTTTTCCATATCCGCGTTTCCATGCCTTATTATGAATTATCTTGTTAAGCGATAAATTTCTTGTGATCCTTGCGACATATGCTCGAAGCGAATCTGGTCTGTTTTCCGGAATGCTACACCATGTTTTCCACCAAGTATCATTTAAACATTCGCTCACATCCTCACGGTTCTGTACAATTTCCCATGAAATCTGTCTGCAGTAATGTCCATAATTTATTTCAAGCTCTTCAATTGCAATCTCGTCTCGTATCCATAACAACCTGATAATGTCAATATCTGTCATCCCCCTGTCCTCTCTTTCTTCTCTGCGGCTGTATATAACACCTTATACCATATAAGACAAAATCTGGAAATAAATTTCTTAAAAAACCAAAATTTTTTTAGTTGCTTACAAAAGCCCTCCGGTGCAATGGTTTAGATAATGTTTTATCCGTAAATTGCAGCAAAAAAAAGACAGCTGGTTTTCACCAACTGCCTCACTTTTACTTTTATTTTTGCTCTTCTTTATTATCCTGCGTGTCTGCGCTTTCTGTTTCTTCTTTAGGTTCTCTTGATGCAAACATCTCTCTTGAGAAGACCTGTGTATCTGCTGGCTGCTGATCTTGCTGGGTCATAACGATATGAACCTGCTCGCCTTCTTCTGCTTCCTGTGCCTCTAACTCACGTTTAGCCTCTGCAACTACAGAATCGCCATTTGCCTCGTCTTCCTTCGGAATATACTTATCGAAGATTACCACTAAGAAGTATGACTGTAAAAATGCAATCAGACCATAGCTTAATAAGATCAACGGTGGGAAGAACAGACATCCCACGATAACAGCTATTGCAATAATAATCATTGCCAGGCTGCGGAAGATATGCTTTACACCGATGAACAGTGCATTTCTGAGTGTGAAGCGAATCTTATTGTAAAACTTTGCCTGAAGCGGATATACATAAACAAGTGTGATCAGATAAAGTAAGAAAATTCCAAGGAATACAATTCCAAGAATACGGCTAATCTGTGTACCCATCATAAAGTATGCATAGATATCATACAAGAAGAATACAAGAAGCAGTGTCATGATGATACCAATCACACTTCCCTGCTTGAAGTTTTCCTTGAAGGACTTAAAAAAGCTTCTTACTGTGTACGACTCCTCATCCCTCACAAGTTTCAGTGTTACATAATACACCGCAGTTGATGCTGGTCCAATCGTAATGATCGGGATACAGCAGACAGCCCACAAAAGTGTCAGGATAAACACATCTACGAGTTTTCCCATAAACCGCCAAATTGGATTATCAAGATCAAACAAGCTTCCCATTATAAGTACCTCTATTCCTTTTTCACATATTGCGCTGCGATCACGCAGACGCTCCCGGACGGCTATATTTTTTATTTGCCGCTCATAGATTTTATTATATATGAGGATTCCTAAAAATGCAAACGAATGATGCAGATTTTATGATTATTTTATACTAATCATACTATTTTCATTTCCATATCGCAAAAACTGTGTTACACTAGTATCATACTTTTTATACCACAGAAAGGCATGGATTAAAATATGAGAATTGAAGCAGATGACCCAAGCAAAAAACAACCAAAAAAGGAGGAATTTAACCCTGTAAAAAGTGAAAAACGCAGTTTTAAATCTGAAATTGCTAAAATGAAGTCAATGGGCTTTAAGGATGGATGGGAATATTTCTGGAGCTATTACAAGGTTCCAGTCTTTGTGATCATAGGTGTAATCGCTATTGTGATTAGTATCACCATGTCCGTAATTAGAAACAGCCGTCCATTTATCGTGCAGGTTCATGTTTATAACAACTACTTATCAGATAATGCTGATGTTGATTCCCTTGAAAAAGAATTTGCCGACTATGAGGATATGAGCCTTAAAGACTATCAGATCAGTTTTAATCTGACAGAATATCTTGACTTTAGCGGATCAGACGAGGCTTCCTATACTTCTATGATGAAGGTAATGGCAATGGCAGCCGCCCACGATCTTGATGTACTCGGCGGCAATACTGCATTTGTCAATTATTATGGTGTCGGTGAGGAAGATAATACCTTATTTGCCGATCTCGAGGAAACACTTCCTCCGGCATTCTTCCAATACTTAAAGGAGCAGGATCGTATCCTTTACTTAAGCCGCACTGATGAAGCTGGCAAGGTCCTTGGCCAGTACGCAGCTGCAATAGACGTTAGTGATACTCGTATCGTAAATAAAAATTGTCTGTTAGGTACACCATGTTACCTTGGCATTGCTGTCAACACGTCAAGACTTCAGACTTCCATTGACTTTTTGGAGTGGATTTTTGATTATCAATAAATAAAAAAGTCCAATAGGTCGGATTAATATTCCGCCTATTGGATTTTTTTATTTTTTAATTGTACTGCTGTCATTTAATAGAATCGTTCCATATAAAAACAGCACGTCTGCATTTGCCATTTCATCTGATTCAAAATCAATTAATTCGCCTAATTTTTTTTGCGCGATATAACGGAGATCTACAACCACTATACTGCTGTAGGAATCAATTAAAAGAGGAATCAGACTGCTGCCATAGGAATCACGAAAGACGATTAGATTTTTCTTTTCTGCTGCCTTAGGATTTTCAATCCTAAGAAGTGCTGATGGACCTGACAGGAAAAAATCATAAGGATCATAGCCTGTCAGCTTATCCTTGTCATAAACAGCGCCTGTCTTTTTCGTCTCATAATTATAAACCTGTGCCTGTGAAATGATTTCACTATCTATATACATAATCTTGTCAGGTGTTACTTGAAGTGCCGCCTGACCGCTGTATACACCATAAAAAGAATCTGCTGCCTGACAAATATCATAGTCATCTGATAAAGTATCATTTTTCATATTTCTTTTTATCTGGTTGGCTGTTTCTATCAGTGCTTCCTGACGCCAATGACTGTCTGTGAAATAGTATGCCTCAAGAGACAGCGTCTTTGTAAGATCAATAAACTTCGCATATGGCATCCCATTTTCAAAGTATTTAAAAAACTTATCATAATCCATCACTGGATACCCATTTTTCGCCGCAAGATAATATCCTTTATCTGGTACTATTGCCGCATAAATTTCATGGCTGCCATTTTTTAAATACTGTGTATAGACATGCTCAAATGCATTAACTGAATGTGACACGGAAGCCTCATTGATTTCGCTTTCTATTGATGCTGCGTAGCCGTCTGCAACATAAATTCCATGAACATCTTTTTGCTGATACAAAGAAAACAGCGCTTTCGTTTTTAACTTTCTGAATGCTTCACGAAATGGAAACTGATCCTGACTGTAGCGCTCAAAGCCACTCATAAAATTTCCCTTTCCCACACTGTCTTTTGTAAAAGCGGGAAGCTGTGCCAGACGTCTTCGCTCAGAGACAGATATCTGATTTGGCGTATGAAACCATGCTGCAAGGCAAAGTATTCCAAATGTAAGTCCTGTTATAAGCAATGTGACAATAGCATGTTGTTTTTCTTTTTTTATCATAAACTCTCCCCAATGCTTAAAACCTAAAATATAAAAATGGGTTATATGAACCGTCCACCAAAAAGGCAGTTGCCAGCAAAAATAGTCCTACAAGCACAATCGGCATCACCCAATTAAGAATACTTCCTGCCTTTGTTTTCATAAATTTATTAAATGCTTTCACTGGCAGCGGTGTTGCTGCGATTGCTGCAAAAATAAGCAGCAGTCCATAGCTTCTTAGATAATACACACTTTGTACTGATATGACTGGCAATTTTCCTGCACCAAACAATCCGCCTATTCGCTGCATAGCCTGTGGTATTGTGTCTGCTGAAAAAATAATGAAGCTAAGTAAAATAATAAAAAGCAAATACAAATGTGAAATAATAGACGGCATTCGTTCCAGCCATTTTCCCCATAAAAATCGCTCGCACAAAAGAAGCACTCCAAAACCTGCTCCCCACAAAACAAAGTTCCATGATGCGCCATGCCACAGTCCTGTAAGCATCCACACGGCTATGACATTTCTCACATAAAGTCCAGTCTTTACGCGGCTTCCTCCAAGAGGAATATAAACGTAATCGCGAAACCAGCTGCCAAGACTGATATGCCATCTGCGCCAGAACTCCTTTACGCTGCGGCTAATCAGAGGATAATTAAAATTTTCTGGAAACTGAAAGCCAAAAATGCGGCCTAACCCAATCGCCATATCACTATAGCCTGAAAAATCAAAGTAAATCTGAAGTACAAGCGCTGCCGCATACATCCACCAAGATAATATGCTTGGCTGCGATGTTTTTAGACAGATATCTGTCAGTTCTCCCAGTACATTTGCAATCAATACCTTCTTGCTTAATCCTATCAAAAATCGCTTTATGCCTGATACAGCAAGTGTGACGCTATGCTTTCTTTCCTGCAGCTCTCTTTCAATATCCGTGTATCGCACAATCGGTCCCGCAATCAGCTGCGGAAACAGCGATACATATGTTCCAAATGAAATAATGTTTCTTTGGGCTTTAGTATCTCCTCTCCAGACATCTGCAGTATAACTGATGATCTGAAATGTATAAAAACTTATTCCTATTGGAAGAGACAGCTTAGAAAGAGGCAGTGACACACCTGGCAGCTGATTCACATTTTCAATTAAAAAATCAGCATATTTAAATATAAGAAGAAATGACAGGCTGACTGCCACAGATATCCACATTAGGATGAGTCCGCTTTTTTTATTCTGTTTTTTTTCAATCATAAGTGCACACAGCCAGCTCCAAAATGCCATTCCGGCAAGCAAAAGCAAATATGCAGCACCGCCCCACGCATAGAAAATGAGCGAAAATACAAGCAGTACAATATTTTTCTGACGAATCGTCTTTACCGAATAGTAATAGACGAGGTTTAACGTCAGAAATAAAAATACAAACAAAAGACTTGAAAAGACCATCGCTTTATCCCTTCTCCTTAATTATTTCTTAATTTAACATACAGAGCCATTTTATTAAATCAACATAGGTTTGTCAAGTCAATAACTTTATCTTTGCACAACCGTAAAAAATTGTTAAGAAAAAAGCTGCAAACGTCTTTTACAGCGTCTGCAGCCTAAATTTTCAATAAATATTTAAATACAGAAAAAGCATGGCATGAAGCCGCCTCCACACATACTTGAAGCACACATGCAGCAGCAAAGATCTGACAGACAATTTGAGCGCCCGTCTGTGCCAAAGCCATACTGGGTACCTCTGTCGGCATACCATCTGCCATTGTTCTCAAGACGGCTCACAAGCTGACGATACTCGGCATTTCCCGGCTCCATCTGTACTGCCTTTCTTGCATACTCAAGCGCATTGATCTGATTTCCGATACCTGAATTTGCAATCGCGCTGTAATAATACCATCTTGCATTTCGTTCCTGAATGGAATTTAAGACATTACATGCTTCCTGATAATGACCAGAGTTTATAAAGTTTCGTGCGGCCTGCATACGAGGCTCTTCCTCGCGGTCAGAAGCACCAAAACCACCGAAGCCACCAAATCCGCCAAATCCACCGAAATCTCCATAATCAGAGCCATTTCGATAGGAACCGCCTCCATAGGAAGAATTTCCGTAGCCACCTGAGTAACCACCGTAGTGGGAACTGCCTGGTCCATACTGGCTGCCTGCTGTTCCATGGCCACCATACTGACGCTCTTTCATGATCTGGTCATATGCCGCCTGTACCTTTTTAAACATCTCCTCGGCCTGTGCCTTGTTTGGATTATTGATGTTCGCATCCGGATGGTACTTTCGGCTCAAATTCCGGTATGCCTTTTTTATCTCATCGTCCGACGCATCGCGGGACACTCCTAAAACCTGATATGGATCCATAAACACACTCATTCCGCTGCTTTTTCTGCAGCCTTATTTTCTCCCTCACCGGTCGTTTCCGGTTTCTTTCGCTCCTGCGTCACACGTGTATACTTCGCCCATACACCCGCATACAAAATATTTCTCATAATCTCTGCGTTGTCAATAATGGGGAGTACTTCAAATGCCCGGCAGCAGCAGCTCATAATTAACTCAAGGTACTGACGCACCTTTTCTTCAAAGCCTTCTTGTTTATACAGCTCCTTAAATGGGTTGTAGCTGCCATCCTTACTATCTTTCTCTACATCATCATAGGCATCCATCAGATAAATAAATTTACCCATGTAGTAGCCCATCTGACGCAGAGTATCCTGCCAGTAATCGTCTTTTGCTGCATAAATCTCTGCCATAGCCACTCCTGTGAGGTTGGCTGCGGCCTCGATATTTTTTTCATTGGCGGCCTCACAAACATGAAGCTTTTGTATATAAGAAGCGATTGCCTTATGCTGGCGCGGATATTTCTTTGCCAGCTTTCTATAATTTTTCTGCATCAGGTGAACCATATTTAATGAAGCAAAGCTATGCTCATCAAGCCAGTTATCCATATGGTTATGATAAGCAAGCATATAGTTCATATCTGCCGCATAGCCAAGCGACTCTGTGACTACTGCCGTCTGACTAAGCTGCTTTTTTGATTTCTTCTTTAACAGCGGACGTTTAAAGCCTGGACGACAAACACGCTTTGCCGGTTCTTCCTTTTCTTCATAAAGGCTTGACAATAGCATACCCAAAAATGTCATATCATAGTTGAGCATTGTACAGCCTGCCAGTCCATAGCGGTCTTTTAATACTCTGCAAAGTCCGCAGTAATAAGACTCATACGTCTCAAGCTCGCGAACTTTAAGTTCACCGCGGTTTATTGTAACATATCCAAACATATTTGTATACCCTTGTTTTTATTTCCAGTTTTTATGTTCTCTTTACAAACTTCTGTCCGCACTTTGGGCAGGTGATTTCAATTTTGCCTTTTCCCTTTGGAACACGGATCTTTTGACCACATGACTTATTTGGGCAGATATAAACACGATGTGTCTTATCTGCGCCTGTCGGATGGATTTTTTCTTTGATATTTCTTACCATTTCCTGATAACGCGCATTCTCTGCTCTTCTCGCTGGGATATTCTTTGACAGTGCCCGGTAATCAGCATATGCAAATAAGGCAATTCCAATCATTTCAAAGAGAAAATTTTGAGTAAACCCTGCAAACAAAATGAAGATAAGTGCTGCAATAAACAATGTCTGTGACATCTGATCAATGCCATATCTCCCTCTCATAAAATTAATCAAATAATTTTTTATACGTTCCATACATATCACGCAGCTGTTGCTGCCTTCCTTTCTAAATAGTAATTTGCCTGTTGAATAGTATATTCCTGTTTGATGAAATTTACAAGAATGCGTTCCTTAAGAATTTGTAAAGTTTTACGAAAT
>OIWU01003477.1_pt1 | contig 12078 bp, 8 predicted proteins | sample 1587711 | NCBI WGS metagenome assembly OIWU01 (sample SAMEA3888909, study PRJEB22519) | human gut metagenome | biome: human gut; feature: human-associated habitat; material: faeces | place: Denmark | collected 2010 | reverse complement strand
CAAGCTGACCGAGTACATCCCCAATCGCTACATGATGGTGAACGTGGTGGCACGCCGCGCCCGTCAGATCGCCGCCGAGGCCGAGGTCACCGGCGAGCCTCTGCCGGAGAAACCCGTGACAATGGCCATCGGCGAGGTAGCCGAGGGCAAGTACGTCAGCGACCCCGTTATCGAGGAAGACGAGGCCTGAGGTGGCGGTGATCGCCAAGGTGGCCGTACAGGCGGCTACCTACGCCATCGACAAGGCCTATGATTACCTGCTGCCGGAGGAAGTCGGCGGACAGATGGGCTGTCGGGTGCTGGTGCCCTTCGGCCGCGGCAACCGGCTCACAGAGGCGATGATCCTTTCCCTGCATCAGGCGGTGCCGGACAAGCCGCTGAAGGCGGTCCGATCCCTGCTGGATGAAGAGCCGGTCATCACGGAAAGGGAGCTGCGGCTGGCGCTGTGGATGACACGCCGGTACTTCTGCACATTTTATGACGCGCTGCGTACCGTGTTGCCTGCCGCCGTATGGTACCATTACCGGGAGACTTGGTCCATGGCACAGCCGCCGCTGGTGCCCACACGACAGGAGGCAGCGGTATGCCGCCTTTTGCAGGATGGCCCGTTGACCACGGATAAGCTGCGTCAGGCGCTGGGCGACGATGTTGAGCCGCTGCTGCGCCGCATGGCCAAATCGGGTGCACTGCACTGCAAAAAGGAGCAGAGCCGCAAGGTACGCGACAAGGTGGTACTGTTCGCCCGTCTCGCTGTTCCTGCTGAAGAGGCGTTGGCTCTGGCCGGTAAGTCCCAGCGGCGGCGCGAGGCAGTGACGTTTCTGGCTCAAAACGGGGAGACAGCACTGCACGATGTGACGTATTTCACCGGCGTATCCCGCCAGACACTGAACGCCCTGGAGAAGTTGGGGGCGGTGGCGTACCGGGAGCAAGAGGAATACCGAATATCTGAAAAACAATACACTGTAAAGGCGGAAGAATTGACGCTGAACGACCAACAGCAGCACGTCTGTGACACGCTGCTGGCCCAGGTGCGGACGGAGACGCCCGGCGTCACGCTGCTGCGCGGCGTAACCGGCAGCGGCAAGACGGTGGTGTATATCCGGCTGGCGCAGGAGCTGCTGAAAATAGGCAGATCTGTGATGATCCTGGTGCCGGAGATCGCCCTGACGCCCCAGATGATGGCGCGGTTCACCGCGTATTTCGGCCGCGAGGTGGCGCTGCTGCACAGCGGTTTGCGGATGACGGAACGCTATGATCAGTTCAAGCGGCTGCGGCGGGGCGAGGCCCATATCGTGCTGGGTACCCGGTCGGCGGTGTTTGCACCGCTGGAAAATCTGGGCCTCATCATCATGGATGAGGAGCAGGAGGGCTCCTATCAATCGGAAAACGCCCCTTGTTATCATGCACGGGATGTGGCAAAATACCGCTGCGCCGCCGAGGGTGCGCGGCTGCTGCTGGGCTCTGCCACGCCCACGGTGGAGACGTTTTACCACGCGCAGCAGGGTGAGTACGATCTGCTGGAGTTGACGGAGCGCTACAATCGCCGTGCCCTGCCTGAGGTCCGCATCGCCGATCTGCGGCAGGAGCTGCGTGCCGGAAACAGCACCGTTATCAGCCGCCCACTGCAGGAGGAACTGGCGAAAAATATCGCTGCGGGAGAACAGAGTATTCTGTTCCTGAACCGCAGGGGCAGCAGCCGCCAGCTGCTGTGTCCCCAGTGCGGCTATGTGCCGGAGTGCCCGCGGTGCAGTGTATACCTGACATACCACAGCGCCAATGACCGGCTGATGTGCCACTACTGCGGTTATTCACACGCTGCGCCGACGGTGTGCCCGGAGTGCGGCGGCACACTGAAGCATATCGGCTTTGGTACCCAGCGGGTGGAGGAGGAGCTGCATGAGCTGTTCCCGGGAGTCGAGGTGCTGCGGATGGATGCGGACACCGTATCCGTGGGACATGAGGCACTGCTGAAGGAATTTGAGGAGAGGCAGATCCCCATTCTGCTGGGCACCCAGATGGTGGCCAAGGGGCTGGATTTTGCCAATGTGACGCTGGTGGGTGTGCTCAGCGCCGACCTGTCCCTATATGTGGATCACTACCGGGCGGCGGAGAGGACCTTCAATCTGTTGACACAGGTGGTTGGCCGTGCGGGCCGAGGCGACAAGGCCGGGCGGGCTGTGATACAGACCTACACACCGGAGAATGATGTGATACAGGCGGCGGCCGCCCAGGACTATCAAGGGTTTTACGATGCCGAGATCGCGCTGCGCCGTCTGCGGCAGGACCCGCCCTTTGCGGATCAGTTCACCGTTACGGTGACGGGACCGGAGGAGACGCCGGTACGTCGGGCTATCGAGCTGCTGCGGCAGGGGATCGGGAATACGGCGAAGAAGCCGCCCTACGATGCGCTGGGGATACAGGTCATCGGGCCTGCGCCGGCGCCGGTGGTGAAGGTCAACGGCGTATACCGTTACCGCCTGCTGGTGCTGGGGCAGAATATCGCGCCGATTCGGGAGCTGCTGGCGGGGTTCATGCGAGCCTTTGTGCAGCGGCCCGAAAACCGAAGACTGCATATTTATACGGACTGCGATAAAATGGATTAGATCCAGGAAATATGAGGTAAGATTATGGCTTTACGAAAGATCGCGTTGGAGGGCGAGACGTGCCTGAGCAAGGTGTGCCGCCCGGTTACAGATTTTAACAGCCGGCTGCATACGCTGCTGGACGACCTGGCAGATACACTGGCCGACTCCGGCGGCGTGGGCCTGGCCGCGCCCCAGGTGGGCGTACTGCGCCGGGTGTGCGTGGTGCTGGACGAGGAGGATCAGCTGATCGAGCTGGTGAACCCGGAGATCATCTACACCGAAGGGGAGCAGACTGGCCTGGAGGGCTGCCTGAGCGTTCCCGGGAAATACGGCGTGGTAACGCGGCCTGAGGTGGTGCGTGTCCGTGCCCAGGACCGGGACGGTCAGTGGTTCGAGGTCGAAGACGAGGGCCTGACGGCCCGATGCTTCTGCCATGAGATCGAGCACCTGGATGGTCATCTGTTCGTGGAGCATACCGACCGGCTCATGGAGGGCGAGGAGCTGCAGAAGTGGCTGGAGGCGCACGCCGACGAGTACGAGATCGAGGAAGAAGAGGACAAGTAATGCGTATTCTGTTTATGGGAACGCCGGATTTTGCCGTGGCGTCCCTCAAACGGCTGGTGGCCGACGGACACGACATCTGCGGCGTGTTCACCCAGCCGGACAAGCCGAAGAACCGCGGCATGAAGCTGATCGCGCCGCCGGTGAAGGAATATGCTCTGACGCAGGGACTGCACGTATATCAGCCGTTGAAAATGAAGGACGGTACGGCGTTGGAGCTGGTGCGGTCTCTTGCTCCCGAGCTGATCGTGGTGGCAGCCTACGGCCGTATCCTGCCGGAGGACATCCTGAACACACCAAAGTACGGTGCCATCAACGTACATTCCTCCATCCTGCCGAAGTACCGGGGCGCGGCGCCCATCAACTGGGCGATCCTCAACGGCGACACGGTGACAGGCGTATCCATTATGTATATGGCGCCGGAGCTGGATGCGGGAGATGTGATACTGTGCCGCGAGACGGCCATCGATCCGGACGAGGACGCGGTGGCGCTGACGGCGCGGCTGGCGGAGCTTGGCGCGGAAGCGCTGCATGAGGCCATCGGGCAGATCGAACGCGGCACCGTTACCCGGACGGCGCAGGATCACGCGGCGCACACCTACGCGCCCATGCTGGATAAAAGCCTCTCGCCGATGGATTTCTCCCGGTCGGCGCAGCAGCTGCACGATCAGGTGCGGGGCCTGGTGCCCTGGCCCAGTGCGTCCATGGTGCTGGCAGGCAAGCCGGTCAAGGTCCACCGCACCGCGGTAGGCGGAGAGACCTCCGCCCCGGCGGGCAGCGTGGTGGAGGCGGACAAAAACGGCCTGGCCATTGCCTGCGGCGACGGCAGGCTACTGCGTGTTCTTGAATTGCAGGGCGAGGGCGGCAAGCGCATGGCAGCGGCAGATTATCTGCGGGGCCATCCGGTCCCGCTGGGCCTGTGACGCCCCGTGACGCGCGGGACGCGGCGCTGGAGGCGCTGCTGCAGATGGAGCGCCGGGGCGCGTGGTCTGACGGCAGTCTGAAGCGTATCGCGGCCCAGTCCGGGCTGGAGGCCCGGGACGCGGCGCTGTGTACCCGCTTGACCTACGGCGTGGTGCAGAACCGGACACTGCTGGACTATTATATCGACCATTGGTGTACGCAGAAGGCCGCCCGGCTGGAACCGGTGGTGGCCTGCCTGCTGCGTTTGGGTATATATCAGATACTGTTCATGGACAAGGTGCCCGACCGGGCTGCTGTTCACGAGACAGTAGAGCTGACAAAACGCCGGGGCAAGACCCGTGCCGCAGGCATGATCAATGCGGTGCTGCGGAAATGTGCGTCAAGCAAAAACACTTTACCGCCATTGCCGCAGAATAGTTTTGTTTCCAAAGCAGCGGTGCAGTACAGCCATCCCAGGTGGTTGGTGGAGCGCTTGACGGCTTTGGTCGGCGAGCAGGAGGCCGAGGCGTTCCTGCGGTTGGATAATGAGCCTGTTCCCACGGTGATACAGGCCAATCCGCTGAAGACCACGCCGGCGGAGCTGGAAAATGAGCTGCGATCGGACGGTGTCCGTCTGACGCCCCATCCCTGGCTGGAGGGCTGCTTTGAAGTCACCGGTACCGGTGATTTGGAGCGTCTGTCCGCCTTTGCGTCGGGACGCTGCACGGTGCAGGATGCCGCGGCGCGTTTGGCGGCCATTGCCGCCGGACCGAAGCCCGGCGACCGGGTGCTGGATGTGTGCGCCGCCCCTGGCGGCAAATCCTTCGCCATGGCCATGCAGATGGAGAACCGGGGCGATATCCTCTCCTGTGACATTCACCCCCACAAGCTGAATTTCATCGAAAACGGTGCGGCACGGCTGGGGATCACTATCATCCGCACAGCGCTGGCCGATGGGCGGGAACGTCACGCCGGCTGGGTGGAGCAGGCCGATGTGGTTCTGGCAGATGTGCCGTGCTCCGGCCTGGGCATTATCCGGAAGAAACCGGATATCCGCTGGAAGGATCCGGCGCAGCTGGCACAGCTGCCCGCCGTCCAGCTGTCGATATTGAACAACGTGTCCGCCTACGTCCGTCCCGGCGGCGTGCTGGTGTATGCCACCTGCACCGTCCTGCCGGAGGAAAACGGCGGCGTGGTGTCGGCCTTTTTGGACGTACACCCGGACTTTGCGAAAGAGGAATTTACCCTGCCCGGTATCGGAAGCTGTCCCGGTGATGTGACACTGTGGCCCCAGCGGACCGGCACCGATGGATTTTACATCTGCCGTATGCGCCGCAGGGGATAACGTCAAGGAGCGAATTGCATGACCGACATCAAATCCATGACCGAGCGCCAGCTGGCCGACTTTTTTAAGAATATGGGACAGCCGGCTTTCCGTGCCAAGCAGGTATTCACCTGGCTGCACCGTGGCGTGCGCTCCTTTGACGAGATGACCGACTTGTCCAAGCCTCTGCGTGCCCAGCTGGCCGAGACGTGCTTCATCACAGCGCCGACCGTGGCCCGGAAGCAGACCTCAAAGCTGGACGGGACCGTTAAATATTTGTGGGAGCTGGCCGACGGCAACTGCATCGAGACAGTCCTCATGCAATACCACCACGGCAACACCGTATGCATCTCTTCCCAGGTGGGCTGCCGTATGGGCTGCGCCTTCTGCGCCAGCACCATCGCCGGCAAGGTCCGGGACCTGCGGCCATCTGAGCTGCTGGACCAGGTGCTGTTTACCCAGCTGGACAGCGGCCTGCCTGTCTCCAACATCGTACTCATGGGTATCGGCGAGCCGTTGGACAACATGGACAATGTACTGCGCTTTCTGGAGCTGGTCAACAGCCCCCATGGGATGAACATCGGTATGCGGCATATCAGCCTGTCCACCTGCGGTGTAGTGCCGGGGATCGACGCGCTGGCGGATCGGCAGCTTCAATTAACGCTGTCTGTCTCCCTTCACGCGCCGGACAGCCAGACCCGCAGCCGCATTATGCCGGTGAACCGGGCGTATGATGTAGAGACACTGTTTGCCGCCTGCCACAGATACTTCCAAAAGACCGGGCGGCGCATCAGCTTTGAGTATGCCATGATCGACGGCGTCAACGACCACGACTGGCAGGCGGAGCTGATCGCGAAAAAGCTGAAGGGTATGCCGGGCCACGTGAACCTGATACCCCTGAACGACGTGGTGGAGAGCCCGTATAAGCCCAGCAGACGCATCGGCGCTTTCCAGCAAAAGCTGGAGAGTTTGGGTGTTACCGCCACGGTCCGCAGAAGCCTGGGCGGCGATATCGACGCCTCCTGCGGCCAGCTGCGGCGGAAGGAAATGCAGGAACGCGGCCAACTGTGAGACATGGACTCTTTACGGAATAAAGGATGTGAGCGACTATGAAAATGTGGGGGATCACCAATACCGGGTTGGTGCGGAGCGAGAATCAGGACGCCTACGCCGTGTTCGAGGCCGGCGCATTCCACGCGGCCGTGGTGTGCGACGGTATGGGCGGCACCAACGGCGGACAGGTGGCCAGTGCCATCGCCGTAGCCCGGTTCGAAAAGGAGCTGCGCGACAGCCTGCGGGACGATATGGACATCCCGCAGCTGCGGCAGGCAATGCTCAGCGCTATCGCCTGCGCCAATGACGCCATCCGGCAGGAGGCGGCGCGGAACGCGGAGTACCAGCACATGGGTACCACGCTGGTGTGCGCCGTGGCCCGGTCCGACATGGCGATTATCGGTAACATCGGCGACAGCCGTGCCTATCACATCACGCCGGAGGGAATTTTCCAGATATCCCGCGACCACTCGGTGGTGGAGAATATGGTGGCCAAGGGCGATCTGACGCCGCTGGAGGCCCGAACGCACCCCAACCGCAATCTCATCACCCGGGCGCTTGGCCCGGATATCCACGCCAAGGCGGACGCTTTCGAACTGCCCTGGCACAAGGACGAGTTCCTGCTGCTCTGTTCCGACGGACTGGTGAACACCGTCTCGGATCAGGAAATGCTGTTTGAGGTCCTCCACGACGGGGACGTAAATGAATGTCTTGACCATTTGCTGCAAATATCGCTTCAGCGGGGCGCACCGGACAACATCACGGCAGTGCTGCTGCTGAACGGGGAAGGGAGATGACCACATGGATCAGTATATCGGAAAAATGCTGGACGATCGCTACGAAATACTGGAGCTGATCGGCTCCGGCGGTATGGCCAATGTCTATAAGGCCCGGTGCCACCGGCTGAATCGCCTTGTGGCCATCAAGATACTGAAAAGCGACCTGGCGGACAACGCGGATTTCCGCCGCCGGTTCCACGATGAGTCCCAGGCGGTAGCGCAGCTGAGCCACGCCAACATCGTGTCGGTGTATGACGTGTCCACCAATCCGGACCGGGAATACATCGTCATGGAGCTGATCGACGGCATCACGCTGAAGCAGTATATGGAGCGCCGTGGCCGCATGGACTGGCGGGAGTCGCTGCATTTCATCACCCAGATCATGCGGGGCCTGAGCCACGCCCACAGCCGCGGCATCATCCACCGTGATATCAAGCCCCAGAACATCATGGTCCTGCGGGACGGCAGCGTGAAGGTGGCTGATTTCGGCATTGCCTGCCTTGCCAACCAGGGGCAGACACTGACCCAGGAGGCGCTTGGTTCCGTGCACTACATCTCGCCGGAGCAGGCTCGGGGCGACCGTATCGACGCGCGCTCGGATATCTATTCCGCCGGCGTTGTGCTGTACGAGATGCTCACCGGACGCCTGCCCTTTGAGGGCGACAGCGCCGTGTCCGTGGCCATCCAGCACCTGAGCTCCGTGCCCCTGGCGCCCCGGGATATCGATCCCAGTATCCCCGAGCCGCTGGAGCTGATTTGCATGAAGGCTATGAACAGCGACCCCAACAAGCGCTACGCCTCGGCGGACGCCATGATCGAGGACCTGGAGAAGTTCCGCCGGGACCCCTCTGTGGATATGGACTATATCCGGCAGGAGCTGACTGCCCCTGCCGCGGATACCGAGCCCACCATGCCCCTGCCCACGGCCCAGGTGGCCTCCGCCGTAAAAAAGCACACCGGCGAGCTGCGCCGGGAGCGCGAGGAGGAAGAGGAGCCGCCCCGCCGGGATAAGAAGTCTATTGCCATCATCGCCGGGATCTTTGCCGCGGCGGTGCTGCTGGTTGTGCTGCTGTTCAAGCTGATATTGGGCGATTTCGGCCCTGCCGGCAGCAACAAGAGCTACCCTGTGCCCGATATCCGCGGCAAGACTGTGGAGGAGGCCCAGGAGATGGAGGGCGTAAAGGATATCTTCCTGATCGAGGTACAGGGTACCCGCACCACAGAGGAATACCAGCCGGGGCAGATCGTCGAGCAGGATCCCGCTGCCGGCCGCACCCGAAAGAGCAATCTGGTCATTCAGGTCTATGTGGCTGCCGAGCCGGAGAAGGTGCCGATGAAGGACCTGGTGGGCATGGAGTACCGGCAGGCGCGCGTGCTTCTGACCGATATGGGTCTGGATCTGAAGATCACCACGGAAACCGTGTCCTCCGACAAATACGGCGCGGACGCCGTGATCGAGACAGTCCCTGCCGCCGACGAGCCGCTGGTGGCCGGACAGACGGTGATCCTGCGGGTCAGCACCGGACCGGAAACGGTGACGGTGCCTACCTTCACCGGTCAGGATATCGCCAACGCAGTGCAGAATGCTCAGGACCTGGGCCTTACCGTGGGCGAGATCACCTATGACGCATTCAGCTTTGCACCCCAGGGCCAGGTGATCGAGCAGAGCATCAAGCTCACCAGCGAGGTTCCCGGCGGTACAAAGATCAGCTTTACCGTCAGCGGACAGAAGAACAGCGACGACGCCACAGCGGCCCGGGTGGTGGAGTTTACCATGCCCAGCGATATGGAGGGTATGATCAAGGTGGAGTTCGAGCAGGACAGCGTGACTCTGGACAGCCAGTACATCAACGCCTCCATGGGAACGGTGACATATACCTTCACCGGCAAGACTGGGACCAGTTCTAACGTCTGTGCCGTCTTTACCAGCATGAACACCGGGGCCACTAAGGTCTCCGCCATTCAGGAGATACGCTTTTGAGTCGGGGCCGCATTGAGAAGGCCCTCAGTGGTTTCTACTATGTAAATACCGGAGCCGAGACACTGCAATGCCGCGCCCGCGGAAAGTTCCGCCGTGAGGGTATGAGCCCGCTGGTGGGCGACTGGGTCCAGGTCCGCGACCTGGGCGGGGGCGAGGGCTTTGTGGAGACTGTGGAGCCGCGCCGCAATGTGTTTTCCCGTCCCGCCGCCGCCAATGTCGATCAGCTGGTCATCCTGGCCTCCGCCGCCATCCCTGTGACGGAGCCGTATCTCATTGACCGCATTGCCGCCATCGCCGCCCTGAAGGGCTGTCAGGTGCTGCTGTGTCTGAACAAGTGCGATCTGAACACGGCGGACGAGCTGTATGACATCTACAGTCATTCCGCCCTGCCGGTGCTGCGTATCAGCGCCGAGACAGGGGAGGGACTGGTGGCGCTTCGCGCCGCCATCGCCGGAAAGCTGAATGCCTTTACCGGGAACTCCGGCGTGGGGAAATCCAGCGTGCTGAATCGGCTGCTGCCGGAATTGCATTTGCCGGTGGGCGAGGTCAGCAAGGCTCTGGGCCGCGGCCGCCACACCACGCGCCATGTGGAGCTGTTTGCTTTGGGCGGCGGCACCTATGTGATCGACACACCGGGTTTTTCCTCCTTTGATACAGAGGAAATGGACCTGGAGCTGAAGGCGCACCTGCCGGAGACGTTCCCCGAATTTGCGCCCTATGTGGACCAATGCCGCTTTACCGGCTGTACCCACACAAAGGAAAAAGGGTGCCGTGTGCTGCAGGCTGTGCAGGACGGTGATATCCCCGCCAGCCGCCACAGGAGCTATCTGCGGCTCTATGATGAGCTGAAGGGTCTGCGGGCCTGGCAGAAGAAGTGAAAAAGCGGAGTGCGATGCACTCCGCTTTTTGCGCTTCATATACTGGAGCAGGGGGAGGGATATACGGTGCGAAGATGGGGCGGCTGCTGCTGGTTGGGCATTTGTGCGCTGGGATTGGGACTGGGTATCCTGATCGCGGCGGTGTTCCCGGTGGGCTGCTTAATGTTCCTGGTGTCGTTTTTGCTGATCGCCTGCGGCATCGCGTGCTTGAGGGACAGGAGGTGAGGGCATGAGGATCATCGTCTGGCGGGCGCCCCGTGGGATGCGGGGACTGCTGCGCCGGTTGTTCGGCGTGGCTGCATAACCGTCGGAGTTCACACATAGAATGGTCACAAACCATAGGAATGTGAGGGCTGGAACGATGGAATGTGGCTTGCAATGGAAGGATATCACCTGCTGGGATGAGGTGCCCCGGCTGACGCTGACCCACGAGGAAACGCTGGAGGCAGCCATCCCCGATTACTGCCCGGACATGGGGCGTGTGGTGGAGGCCTCGGGCACACTGTGTCTGCGGTCCATCACCGCCCGCAGCGGCAGTCTGGAGCTGAAGGGTACTGTTCGGGTCACGGTGCTGTATACATCAGAGGAGAGCGTGGGACTGCGGAGCCTGACCCAGGCGGTGCCCTTTGTCTGCACGGCGGAGAACCGTCCACTGGCGGCCTGCCAGGTGCTGTGGGCCGCCGGAAGGCTGCTGCTGTGCGAGGCCCAGGCACTGACGCCCCGCCGTTTGTCCCTGCGTCTGATGCCGGAGTGGACGGTCTGCGGCTATACCTGCACCACCGTACAGCTGTGCTGCGGCGTGGAGGAGGACCCCGCCCTGCGGCTGCGCCGCCGGGAGCATGAGCTGTGTATGACCGCCGCCATGGCGGAGCGTGAGTGTGCCGTCGCCGGTGAGGTCACGGTACCGGCCGGCCAGCCGGCACCGGAGGACCTGCTCCTCTGCCGCCTGTACCCCCAGGTCGCCTCCTGCCAGCTGGTGGGCGCCAAGCTGCTGGTAAAGGGCGAACTGACCCTCTGTGCCCTGTATCGCTGCCAGCAGCAGAAGCTGCATACATACACCGCCGCTGTGCCCTTCTCCCAGATCGTGGACAGCCCGGTCGGCGGTGAGGAGGGGGATGTTGCCGCCCGGGTGCAGCTGATCTGCGGCGAGGCGCGTCTGCTGCGGACCGAGGAGAGCAGCGGATTCTCCGTCTCGGCGGAGCTTCGGCTGCTGCTGCGTATCACGCGTAAGGAGACGGTATCCTGCGTTACGGATCTGTACAGCACCCACTGCGGCACCAAGCTGGAAACGACAGAACGGTCCCTGCCCCTGGCGCCGGAGCGCCCCGTGCGGCAGGAGGCGGTCCAGCATCTGGATTTCGGCCGTCAGCGGCCCTTCGTGTTCGTTACGGATACCGCCTGCGCGCCCTCTGCCGGAGAAGACGGTACGCCCTGCGCCGACGTGCGTATGCGTCTGCTGTATCTGGACGAGGAGGAGGCCCCGGCTGTCACCGAAAAAATGGCGCAGCTGCCGCTGGGAGAGGGAGAGGTCTGTACCCTGTGCGGCGCACCGGAGGTAGCCTTCACCGGCAGCGGTTGTGATCTGCGGCAGGCGGTGGCGGTATCGCCCACCGCCGCGCCCCGTGAAACGCTGTCAACCGTCAGTGCGGTGCAGTGTCTGCCCGAGCAGGAAAATGCCCGCCGGCCATCTCTGGTCATGCGGCGTTTGGCGCCGGGAGAGACTCTGTGGGATGCGGCAAAGCAGTACCGCACCGACGAGGAGCTGATTCGCGCGGTGAACCAGTTGGAGGAGGGAACGGTACCGGATAAAATGCTGCTGATCCCCCGCGTTCGGTAAATTTTCGTTGACTTTCCGCCGCCGTTTGGGTAGAATTGATCCTGCGAGTATGCTGGATAGTCGCGGGGGCAGGGCGAAAGCCCGTCCATGAGGAAAGTCCGGGCTCCACAGGGCAAGGATAGCGGGTAACGCCCGCCGAAGGCGACTTCAGGAAAAGTGCAACAGAGATATACCGCC
>OIWU01003465.1_pt1 | contig 12120 bp, 5 predicted proteins | sample 1587711 | NCBI WGS metagenome assembly OIWU01 (sample SAMEA3888909, study PRJEB22519) | human gut metagenome | biome: human gut; feature: human-associated habitat; material: faeces | place: Denmark | collected 2010 | reverse complement strand
CAAGAATTGCTTTAGCAATTCTTGCAAAGCAAAGCGCTGGCTTTGCTTTTTTATATCGCTTTTTTTATATTGTGATCGCAATGGAAGCGGCGGCTGTGAGTTTGTTCCTGCCGCTGCTGTTTTTGCGTGTGGTTATAAGTGGTCTGCCAAAGAAATATATGGTATGGCTGTGGCGGTTGTATTTTTTGCGGATCGTGTGTCCGATCCAGATTTCCAGTACGTTTAGTATTGTTCCGCCGTGGAATCGCAGTTACCATCGATTTTTAGCAGATGTAGGACTTGATATCGATGCGCAGCATGGCGGACTGCTTCGCAGTCTGAGCGATGTATGGCAAGCGAACATACAAGTAACGTCTCTCTATCGGATCATGGCGATAGGATACTTTGCAGGAATGCTGTTATTGGTAGTTCTTTTGGTGATTCGGGCGGGAAAGGTGCGTTCCGCGATCCGTATGCGGGAAAAACGACTGGAGGGTACTTTGTACCAGTCAGCGGTCGAATTGCCGGTCATGACAGGTCTGTTCGTGAATCGCGTGTTTTTGCCGGAAACGATGAATGTGCAGGAGGCGAAATATACATTAGCACATATGGAGTGTCGACGTGCTCGCAGAAGCAATCTTTGGAATGCATTTTATGTAACGGCGTTGCTTTTGCATTGGTACGATCCTTGCGTATGGGCTGCCGTATTTTTGGTTAGACGGGATGAGCAGATGGCGTGCGATGAATGTGCCGTGGACAGATGCAGTGCGGCAGACAAGAATGCGTATATACAAGGGATTTTGAACATTGTACCGCAGGAAAAACGTGTGCCATTTACTGCGTGTGCAAGCTTTGAAACAGACTTAGAGAGACGGTCGCAGCGTTTGCTGCATCAGGGATCCGACCGAATGTGTTATAAAATGATCGGTGTGATCCTTTTGCTTTTGATGTTTTTCTGGCTTTTTTTGTTACGTCCGGTTCAAAATGTATGGGCGGGAGGAACGTGGAATGCCGGGAGTGAGAAACTATCCGCAAATAAGGACACGAGGAAAACGAATCTCATCATTTCGCAGACAGATGTATTGTCGCCAAGTGGACTGAAACAGACAGTTTCCTTGCGGCATAAGCGTAATGAAGCCAACGGCAGGATCCTGGCAAACAGTTATGAGCTGCAGCTTGCGGATGCAGCAGGCAGTGAATTGGCAGTTGTTGACCTGCAGAAAGTGTTTCGAGAGCAGGGGATTGCGAAGGATACGCTTTATTTCCCGGAGGGATTGAAGCTGCAGACCGGTGACTATAATAATGATGGGATTCAAGAACTGCTTTTGGGACAGCAGAGAGCGTGGGATGCAACAGAGCAAAAGCAGATCGGGAGATTGCTGTCCAACAAAACGGACAGCAAGTCAAAAACAGCGTCAAGCATGGGCAACGAGAACGTCACGCCGACACCAGCAAAACAGGTTAAGAACTTGCGGACGTATGTGTACGTAATGTTTCAGATGCAGGAGACCGGTTTGCAGATCGTCTCAGAGGCGGTATATGGGGAGCAGGCGGCATCGATGCAGTCTGTGAAGCCGAGTCAGGAATCAGACGTGAAGGACTTGTTTTATATGCAGCTCTCCGATGGAAAGCTGTACTATATTTGGGACAGCGATGCAACAAAGTTCCTGGCAAAGAAATTATCGTCTGATGAATTGAATCAGCATAGAAGGGCGTCACAGGGAACAGAGGAAGCGGGCGTCAGCAAGACAGAGACTTTGGAAGATGCCGATGGCAACGAGTGTATGCGCGTGCAGACGACCACTGATACGACCGGAAGTCCGGAAATCGGTCAGATCATGATGTCACAAAACAAGAAAAAGATGAACGAGGTCAAGGGATATTTTTGCGAGTTGAAGTGGGTGCCGCAATCTGATGCTTCGACCGGACGATATGCAGTATTGATCTATAATGGCACCAAAGCACAGACATTTGTGCTGTATGATGTTGATAAAGCTACGGAACTGTACCGGCAGGAAGACGGTAATGATATTCTCAGCAGTATCTTTGCCAAATATAATGACACACAGATTCAGTTTAAAAGTGGAGCAATTGCGGTGTACAAGCTCGCGGAACAAAATGGGAGCAGGCTAACGATTGATTTTGCGGCAGAAGCAGAAGATGGCGTAGATGTGAGTGGAAGTTATGTTTATGATATGGATAGTGAACAGATTTCCAATCTGCAGTATAACCAGTCGAATGATGATACGCAGACCAAGAATTCGTCAACCGGGAATGCCGGGACAGACAGCGATTCTTCTTCCTCAAATAAGGGAACAGACAGCAGCTCGAAACGTAAGAACACAACAACGCCACAGCCTGTTCCAACAATAAATAGCAATTTGGGGGATTATTTGGATCCGTGATGGTCTTGGACAAGCAATGTTCCAAATTTACGAAGTCTGGTTCGATCGTATCTTTTCTTGACGGTATTTTCGTAGAGTGCTATTCTTATAAGAGCAGAAAGTTCGTGGCAGCCGGCTTTATGAATAAAGGCAGCTGCAGTAATATGAGAAGAGGAGGGAAAATATGATCGTAGATAGAAATCGTTTTGGAGATTCGGAGATAAAGAGCTGTAAGCAGTGTGGACGCAGATTACATCCTGAATATAATAAAGATATATGTCCGGCATGCATGGAAATGAATCTGTTTAATGAAGTGAAAGATTATATTCGTAAAAATGATGTGAACGAATCTCAGGTGGCTGACCATTTTGGCATTTCCAATGCGAAGGTACGCGCATGGATCCGTGAAGGTCGTATTCAGTACAAAAATACAGATGGCAAAACAGTGTCGCAGGTGTATTGTCAAATCTGCGGTAAGCCGTTGGATTTCGGGAATTTATGTTCCGAATGTCGTCATTTGCAGGGATTGGAAGTTGTTGCAAAGCGTTATGGAGAAGAGGCAGGACAGATGCGTTTCATTAACAAAGACAGGACGTGAAATTACAGCAATAATTATAGAATGTTGCATTAAAATTTCCAGAAATCGGAAAAAAATATATTAGTAGAGGTAGAATTTTCCAGGAAGATTCGCCTCTTTTTTTATGATATGCTTTTTTGGGAGTCAAAGTATGTTGGGAGTCAAAGTATGTACAACGTGAAAAAGGAGGGAAATATGCAGCAAGTAAGAATTAAGTTGCAAAATATTTCGAAGTATTATTATTCCGAAACAGCAGTGACACAGGCATTGCAGGGTATCAATCTGGAGTTTCGCATGGGTGAATTTGTTGCGATCACAGGGGAAAGCGGCAGCGGAAAGTCAACATTGCTTAGGATCATTAGCGGTATGGATACGTTTGATGATGGGGAGCTTTATGTGGATGGACAGCCGACATTTCAGTATGATGAAGATGACTGGGAAGAATATCGTCGTACTAAGATCGGCTTTGTTTTTCAAGATTATAGTTTGATCGGTCATTATACCGCCAAAGAAAATATCGTCAGTGCACTTTTGATCATGGGAGTGCCAGAGAAAGAAGCTGGAGACAAGGCAATTCATTATTTGGAACGTGTAGGCCTGAGTGCACAGAGAGACCAGCGTGCGTCTAAGTTGTCCAGTGGTCAAAAGCAGAGATTGTCGATTGCTCGTGCGTTGGCAAAGAATACGGATATTATTGTGGCGGATGAGCCAACCGGTAACTTGGACAGTGAAACCGGAGCGCAGATCGTGAAATTACTTCGAGATCTTTCGCAAGACCATTTGGTTATAATGGTAACTCACAATTATGAACAGGTAGAAAAATATGTTACCAGAAAAGCGCGATTGCATGATGGATCATTGATCTTGGACGTATCCGAAAATATGGACACGGATCAGAAGTCAGAAGTGTCCGAAAATACGGACACAGATCAGAAATCGGAGATGTCCGAGAATGTGGACAACAACGAGAAAACGTCAGACGGTAAAAAGTCTGAAAGCAATGAGGAACGACTTCGCGATCGTACCATAGGGCGGATCTTTGTGCGAATGAATGCAGTGAGACAGCCGGAAAAAATCGCATTGTTTATGGGATTTTTCTTAGCTGCTGCTATCGTATCGTTTTTATTTATCGGGCAGTTGCTAATGAATGCAGATGATATTTACACCAAAAAGTATTCAGCAACATCTTTTGCGCGCAAAGACGATAAGCGTATTTCAATTAGACGTAAAGATCAAAAGTTTATGACGAAAAAAGATATTGACCAACTCACCAAAATGAAGCACGTCGTTTCGGTGGATCAGTACGATATTGTGAATGACGTCAATTATTATTTTGAGGAAGGAAAAGATTATAGACAGGAGTACGGCTATAATAGGATGAGTACGAGCAATGAAGGGGGGCTGTACGACTCGCAGAACGTTGAATACGTCAAGAAAGATCAATACATGCGATCATCTTCCTGCTTGAAGAAATCGGATCTCGTAAAGGGCAGTCTGCCAAAGAAGATCGATGAAGTTGTACTGTACGATCGGGGAAAATATAAGGTTGGTGATACGATTACATTTTTCTATACAAGCGATGTGCTTTGGTCATCAACGGAGAATTATATACAGCGGAAGATGAAAGTAAGCGGACTGTTAAAAAATAAGGATAAACAGGTGTACTTTTCGCCGGAGATATGTACAATGCTGCAAAGTACCGTAACCGGTGGCAAAGTATTCTATGAATATGCCTATAATCAACAACTTGGCAAATATCAGGGACAGGCAACATTGTGGCCGATTGTTGGCGATATCGTGAAGAAGGATAACGAACTTTGTGTATCAGGTGCATATGAAGCAGCGGTGTATCGGGCAGAAGATAATGACTTGACTCTTTTAGATCAGTCCGGTTTATTGCATATTGATCAGTATGACAAGGATATGAAAAGCAAGGATGTCAAACAGATCGAGAATGTAGAAACCGGTGAGAAGATAAATGGCTGTGGGGCAAATTTTGCAGAGGTTTCTCAGAATATTTATGAGAAGTATTATCGCACCGAGAGCAGGCAGGCATCGGTATATATTACAAGTTACGCCAAAATGGATCATGTGTTAAAGGCATTGGATAAAGCCGGGTATGAGGCTGTGAGTACACTGCGTTTTGGTGCAGATGAATACGATTCAGATCTGGTACAGGAACGTTTAAGGACGATCGGCATTGCAGTGGCAATACTATTAGTGATGATGGCTGCTGAGATATTGATCTTACGTTCTATATTTAAGATTCAGATCAAAGACCAGAAAATCTTAAAATTCATGGGTATGTCCACAAAATTGATCGGCAAGATCAATTATATGGAGATGCGTCGATACAGTATTACTGCTATTATCGTGGTCGCGGTAGTGATGAATGTAGTTGGAATCTTTGTGCCGGCGCTGCGTGCTATGCTCTATTATTATGAATGGCCCGGGTACCTAGCGTACTTTATGTACAATTATGTGGCTGCGATGGTGATGGTAGCAGCGTTTAATCATTTGTTAAAAGGGAAGGTGAGCGAATGATCAAGATAGAACATTTACAGAAATATTTTAACCGCGGTAAACGAAGTGAGCTTCATGTATTGAATGATATTACATTGGAGCTGCCACAGACAGGTTTGGTATGTATTTTGGGGGAAAGCGGTTCCGGAAAAACCACGTTATTAAATACCATTGGTGGATTGGATGTGTTTCAGGGAGGAACACTTACTGTAGACGAAACGATATTAAAGAAGTACGAGCCAAAGAAAATTGAGCATTTGCGTTGTGAAAAATTTGGCTATATTTTCCAAAATTATTATTTGCTGCAGGATTACACGGTTGCTTATAATGTAAAGCTTGCACTTAGTCATTATGATCTGACGGATGAGGAAAAAGATGAGAGAGTATCGTATGTATTGGAGCAGCTTGGCATAGGCCGTTACAAAAAGAAGCTGGTATCCAAATTGTCGGGTGGACAGCAGCAGAGGGTATCTATTGCCCGGGCACTTGTGAAATCACCGCAGATCATATTGGCAGATGAGCCGACCGGCAATCTGGACGAGGAAAATACAATACGTACAATGAGTATATTGCGTGCGATTTCCAAGGAATGTCTGGTTATTTTAGTATCGCACGAGCGCCGTATTGCTGAGTTTTTTGCGGATCGTATTCTAGAGATCAAGGATGGAGAGATTACAAAAGATTACGATAATCATTCCGGCAGCAGTTATGAACGATCGGACGATGGTAATATTTATTTGCCGGAGCTCACATGTCAGGCCATGCAAAGCGATGAAAATGAAATTGAAGTGTACCAAAATGCGGACAGCAAAGAGGAACCTATTCGATTAAAAATGGCATGGAAAAGTGGGAAACTTTATATTCGGAGTGACATGGCAAGTGATGTGATCTTTGCGGGGGAAGAAGCCGGATGTGAAATCTTTGATGAGCCAAGACCAAAACTGGAGATGGAAGATGTTGAGAACTTCTCATATGAATTATCTTCATTGGAAATGAGTAAAAAATCCGGGTTGTCCTGGAAAGCAACCTGGCGAATGACACTAGAAAATTTGAAGTTGTTGGGGAAAAAGCAGGCATTTATCGTTGTCATCCTTTTAATAACAGCAATCATGCTTTCGCTGACGATATCGGACTTGATCACAGCAGTTACGGTGCATCGGGAAGAGATTGTGAAGGATGATTCACATTATGTACAGGTGGAGATGAAACTGGCTTCTCCGGCAGAAGAATATGCCGTTGGTGATACCATGCAGGAGTGTTATAATAAGGTGCTTTCGAAAGGGAAACGTAAGGATATGATGTTTTACGATGCAGCGCGTGACCTGGTGATACAGGCAGATACGTTATATCAGATGCGGGGGAGCAGCCAGGTGATCCGCGACTTTTCCTATGTGGACATATCGAAAGTTACGAAGAAAGATCTGTTATATGGACGGCTTCCAAAGAAATCGGATGAGATTGTTATCGATAAGCTGGTTGCGGATCGTTTCTTGAAAAGTGACACGGCTATTTCCGGTCAATATGCGTCCGCAAAGGAGTTGTTAGGAGAGACACTTTCTATTAACACATTCAGCAAAGATCTGACGGTAGTTGGCATTAGTGGCAACAACGAGGCGTCCATTTACTGTAGTCAATCAAAGCTGCTTGGAATGGTTGCGAGTTCCTATTCGGTCATGTCATTATCAGAGCTGCAGAAGCTGTATCCGGGTAAGTACGATAATGTAACCTTGCAGGATGATCAGATGCTGGTTCCGCAGTCAAAATATGATCAGATCAAAAGTTATCAGGAATTTCAGGGAAACCAGAAAGAATATCCGGTGCAACAGCTTGGTAATAGTTCCGTGTCTTACGAAGAGGAACCGGTTAGTAATGCAGGAGAAAATTACATTGTAGTGGGTGGATTTGACAATTCCTGTGATGTTGATTATGTTTTGACAGATGCCGCCGGTAAGCAATTAGCAGACCAGTTGGCAGTGGGAATGCAGAAGATAAAATATTATGTGGATGATTTGGAGCAGCGGGAAGAGCTGGTAAAGCAATTGCAAAGTGAACTGAAACCGTATCAAAAAATGTTTCGGGTCAAAGTGACGATTCCGGCAGAGCAACAAGTGAAAGCCTATCGGAACAAAATGAAAGACAAGACGAGAAGCAAGGCATTGTTTGCAATGATTGCTGTCATCTTGTCTGTGTTGATCATTTATTATACGATCCGCTCCAATGCATCATCACGAATGGAGGAGTTGACGGTGTATCGCCTGCTTGGAATTTCCAAGGCAAGTATTATCCGTTCTTTTATACTTGAAATGTTGCTGATCAATTGCTATACGACACTTCCCGGGGTTGTGGTCACGACAGGTGTTATGAAGTTCGCCGCATCCGTGCCATCCCTTGGAATGAATCTAAGCTTTCCATGGTGGGGCGCGATAACGTTGATAGCGGCAATTATGCTGGTGAATGCAATTGTAAGCGTTATTCCGGTGCACAACATACTGGCAAAGCCGCCTGCGGAGTTAGCTGTTAAGTAACGGTTTCGCCGTGCGTTCCGGGATCAGTTGCCGGTAACGGTCGGTTAGTTTGTTGGAGCTGCCGCTGGAGTTTCTGTTGGAGCAGTTGTCGAGCTGTCCGTTGGAGCATCTGTTGGAGTTCCTGTTGGTACTGCTGTCGGTACAGTGGTTGGAGCTGCCGTTGGCGTCGCAGTTGGTCCTACAGCATTTGAAGGTACAGTTTTCAGCAATTTTGTAAACCGCTTCATTTCTGAGCGTGCCGATTTGCGGATCAAATCGGAATAAGAGAACAACATAAAACCGCCACAACTGTTTTGTGAGCGTAAATATAGGAGCTGGCGTTTGAGATTAGTGCGGCTTGTGCCCCACTCTGCGTCCGCTCCTAATTTTGCCTCTCGTTTAGAGATGCCGGCACGGTAGCCGCCCAGACCGACATATACTTTTACGGATTTTGCGCGTGGTATCGCGAGCCATTTGTTTGTGGTTTCGCGGAAAGGACAAGTCTTTTGACTGAATGTCCAGTAAATCTGTGGGCAGATATAATCAATATATTTGGAAGAACGCATCCATTTTTTGACATCTGCGTAATAATTATTTTTTGCATATAAATTACGGATATTGCCTGCCGGGCTGATACCAAATACGCAATCTATGTACGATGGTTCGAACACGTTTTAACATGTTGGATACGTTGTTTCTGCGCCAAGTTACGATCGAAACTTTTTTCTTGTGTTTCTTTTTGCAGCGCTTTGCGTATGCTTTGTATTCTTTGTAGTCAAATACCTTTTTGTATTTCGCACCCAGATTCGGATAAAAATAATCGTCAAAATGAATGCCGTCTACAGCATAATCGCGCACGATCTCACGGACACCATTGCAAACAAGATTTTGAACATCTTTGGAAGCCGGGTTAAAGTACAGTTTCCCATCCCATTTTAATACATTGCGGCGTTTGGAAGCTTTCTTGGAAACAGCCCATTTTCGGGCAATGGATTTTTTCGGGAGTTTATATACGTTGGTCGTATTGCTGGCAATGCGATAAGGGTTGATCCATGCATGGAAAGCTAAGCCCCGCTTATGTGCCGCGCTGACCGCATAGGAGAGCGGATCGAATCCCGGATGTTTCCCAGCTTTTCCGGATACATAGCGAGACCATGGAAAATAGCTGGACGGATACAAGGCATCGGCAAATGGACGAACATGAACGATCACAGCGTTAAATCCATTTTTTTTGCAGTTATCAAACGTCTTGTTGATGAAATTCTCAAACTGCTTTTTGGTGTAGCGCTTTTCTCCAATATCCTGAAAAGAGATCCATACACCGCGAAATTCACCGGAAGCCGGGGTAAATGTCGTTTTCACAGGCTTTTTTGATCTGGTTGTTTTACCCTGTGCGACTTTGGCAGATCGATCCGTTCGGTCTGTCGGAATGATCTGCGAAACTGCCAGCGCACAGACCAAGATCAGCGCAATGGTCGTAGTGATTGAAGTAACAAACTTTATACCATGAGATGCTTTCGTGGTATGTCTTTTTTGATGAAATGGATTGTGGTAATGCATAATTTCCTCTACACTTTCTTATTTGTTTTGCACAGAAAAGCCGGTGTTTCAGCTTATTTGTACAATGAGATTACAGTGTCAAAAGGTTTGAATCTGGTGTTTGACATCGTAATTACAATGAGTAACTCCTGCGATATTATACTATACTCAAACTTCCCATACCTCAAATCCTCCACAACCACATATTGCTTATTATGTCAATGACTATATAGCATTTTGCAGGTTATAACATCACGGGAATATTCCTTTCATGTTTTCTGCGAAAATAAGCTTGCGCAGTGCCACAATATAGGCCGCCATGCGCACCGTACATTTACACTCTTCTACGACATCCATGATTGCAGTAAAGGATTTCGTCATCAGTGATTCTAACATTTCATTTACCTGATTACGCTCCCAGGTTAATTCCTGGATATTCTGTACCCACTCGAAATAAGATACGATCACGCCACCACTATTTGCAAAAATATCCGGTACAACCGTGATGCCACGCTTCTCTAATATTTTATCTGCCTCTTCCGTGGTTGGTCCATTCGCAGCCTCTACAATGTATTTACAGCGCAGCTCAGAGGCATTGTCTGCCGTGATCTGATTCTCCAGTGCTGCCGGAACAAGCACATCACATTCACAAGTAAGAACTTCTGCATTGCTGATATGACTGACACCATCCGCCTCGTAATCTTTGAGCAGTTTACCGGTAGATTCCAAAAAGGTGCAGATCGTGTCAATATCCAACCCCTCCTCACAATATAAGCCGCCTGACACATCACTGATCGCAATCACTTTCGCATCGCGATGATAAAAAATCTTTGCCGCATTACTTCCGACATTACCCATTCCCTGAATGGCAACCTTTGTTCCGGCAAGCTCTTTATTTTCTTTGGCAAGCAGCAATTTTGTACTGATCACTACACCACGGCCGGTTGCTGAATTTCTCCCTCGTGAACCGCCGAGTTCTACAGGTTTACCTGTAACTACACCCGGGCAAGGCTTTCCGTTTAACTGACTGTAGGTGTCCAACACCCATGCCATCGTCTGTGCATTGGTATTGACATCCGGTGCCGGAATATCTGTATCCGCACCAATGATCGGCGCAATAGCAAAGGTATATCTTCGTGTCAGATTGCGCAGTTCACGTTCCGATAACGTAGACGGATCTACTTTGATGCCACCTTTCGCCCCGCCGTAAGGAATATTGGCTACCGCACATTTTAAGGACATCCAAGTTGCTAACGCTTTCACTTCCGATAACGTGCAGTCCTGATGGTAACGAATACCTCCCTTAAAAGGACCACGAATATTAGAATGCTGTACACGATATCCTTCAAACACTTTGATCGTGCCATCATCCATTTCAACCGGCAAATATACTTTTGTTTCTCTCTGTGGATTTTTAATGATTTCAAACATTTTTTTATCGATGTGTCCGACTTCCATCGCTTCTGTCATGACATCAATAACATTCTCATATGGATCGTATGCTTTTGACATGGGCTCTCTCCTTTGGTGCTAAAATAATTGTGTCATTCCCCAGGGTTCGTAAGCTTACATACAAGAGAAAAGAAACCAAATAGCTTTGATCCTGTTTCTTTGCTCTTGCATGAACGCATCATATTCCTATCTTCACCAAAGGTCAATACTTCCCATGAAAGTCCGTTCCATTTAACTTTTTTAATCATTTGCAGCTAATTTTAAGAAGTCAATGTCATTTTTAATTAATAATATAAAGTATTTTGTATCACGCACGTTTTCAAATCTTTGCGGTGCTCAATGCACTTAGCAAACTCCCGCATTTAGTCATCATACTCCTCCAGGAAAGAATGTTTGACGCCATCTTTTTTGTATGCAATGACCGTAGAAAGATTTACATTTTCAATACTCTTAAAAATATTACCTTCCACATATGGATTCACCTGTTTCAATCGTTTGATCAGTTCATTGATCTCAACACGCTTAGACTGATTTTCCTCATTATTACAAGTTGTACAGGTGTCGGTAAACTTGCAGGCGCACTGGATAAAATGCAGATCGTTCGCATCCCGCCACGCCTTGATATCGTCCTCGCGGATCAGATACAGCGGGCGGATCAGCTCCATGCCCTCGAAGTTGGTGCTGTGAAGCTTCGGCATCATGGTCTGGACCTGGGCGCCGTAGAGCATGCCCATGAGGATGGTTTCGATAACATCATCATAATGATGTCCTAAAGCGATCTTGTTGCATCCTAATTCCTTTGCATAACTGTAAAGGTAACCCCGGCGCATTCTGGCGCAAAGGTAACAAGGGGATTTTTCTATGGTGTAGACTGCATCAAAGATGTCAGACTCAAAAATATGGACCGGAATACCTAATTTTCTGGCATTTTCTTCGATCACATGGCGGTTGTCCGGACTGTATCCCGGGTCCATGACCAGAAATTCCACTTCAAACGGGAACTTGTTGTGAAGCTTTAATTCCTGGAACAGCTTTGCCATGAGCATGGAGTCTTTTCCGCCCGAAATACACACGGCAACCTTGTCGCCTTCCTTAATAAGCTCGTACTGTTTTATGGCTTTTATAAAGCGGCTCATAAGACAGGTGCGAAACTTGGTGCGGA
>OIWU01003462.1_pt1 | contig 12123 bp, 9 predicted proteins | sample 1587711 | NCBI WGS metagenome assembly OIWU01 (sample SAMEA3888909, study PRJEB22519) | human gut metagenome | biome: human gut; feature: human-associated habitat; material: faeces | place: Denmark | collected 2010 | reverse complement strand
GTTGGAGGCGATAAGGGTTTGCGGACTGGAGCGGAAGACGAAGTTTTATCAGGCATCGACTTCGGAGCTTTACGGCTTGATACAAGAACCGATACAAAAGGAAACGACGCCGTTTTATCCGCGTTCGCCCTATGCGGTAGCAAAACTTTATTCCTATTGGATCTGCGTGAATTATCGTGAAAGTTTCGGTATTTTTGCGGCGAACGGGATATTGTTTAATCACGAGAGCCCGCGGCGCGGCGAGACGTTTGTCACGCGAAAGATCACCATGGCGGCGTCGCGGATAGCGCTGGGGATGCAGGAGAAGCTTTATTTGGGCAATCTGAGCGCCAAACGGGACTGGGGTCATGCGAAAGACTACGTTGAGGGGATGTGGCGGATATTGCAGCAAGATAAGCCGGCAGATTACGTATTGGCGACCGGCACGACGACGTCCATCCGAGACTTTGTGAGTATGACCTTCAAAGAGCTTGGCATAGAGATAACATGGCAAGGCGAAGGAGTTAACGAAAAAGGTATAGATAAGAAGACGGGGAAAGTCCTGGTAGAAGTAGATCCGAAGTTTTTCCGTCCGGCGGAAGTAGAATTGTTGCTGGGAGACAGCACGAAAGCGAGAACGCAGCTGGGCTGGAAACCGACATATGATTTGTCGGCATTGGTAAAAGAGATGGTTGCCGAAGATTTGAAACTCGCCCGAAAGGAAAAGCTCCTCAATGACAACGGTTACGAAACCCTAACCCCCAGAGAGGCTTAAATCATGGAGAAGGATGCAAAAATCTATGTATCCGGGCACCGGGGATTGGTTGGTTCGGCGATTGTCCGCAAGCTGAAGGAAAAAGGCGTAGAGGTCTATTTTGAAAAAGAAAACATCTACACCTTTGACAGCAAGGGCGAACTGCTGCTGACCATCATGTCGAGCCTTGCACAGGAAGAAAGCCGTTCCATTTCGGAGAATGTGACCTGGGGTCAGCGAAAGCGGTTCGCCGACGGCAAGGTCAACCTTCCGTACAAGCAGTTCCTCGGTTACCGAAAGGGTGCAGACGGCCTTCCTGAGATCGTGCCGGAAGAAGCGGCTATTGTCCGCAGAATATACGCCCGTTTCATGGAGGGCTTGACCCCACACACCATTGCAAAGGAACTGACAGCAGATGGGATTCCGACTCCATCGGGAAAACAATGCTGGCAGACCAGTACAGTGGAAAGCATCCTCCAAAACGAAAAGTATAAGGGTGCTGCACTCCTTCAGAAATGCTTCACGGTTGATTTTCTCACAAAAAAGCAAAAAGTGAATGAGGGCGAGGTACCGCAGTACTATGTGGAGCACAGCCATGAGCCAATCATAGTGCCGGAAGAGTTCGATAAGGTGCGGGCCGAATTTGTACGCAGAAAGCAGTTCGGTCTACAGTACAGCGGGAAAAGCATTTTTGCCTCCCGTATCGTCTGCGGCGACTGCGGTTCCTTTTATGGGGCCAAGGTGTGGAACTCCAACAACAAATACCGCCGGGTCGTTTGGCAGTGCAACAACAAATTCAAGGGCGGTCACAGGTGCGAAACACCTCACCTGGACGAGAAAAATATCAAGGCGCGGTTTGTGGATGCCTTCAACGCCGTTCTCGGCGGTAAGGACGGCATCCTTGCCGACTGCCGCCTGATGCAGACCACGCTGACAGACTGCACAGGCATTGACGCGGAGATCGAGCGCCTGCTCACGGAGGTCGACGTGGTGACCGAACTGACCCATCGCTGCATCTCAGAAAACGCGCAGTCGGCGCAAAACCAGCAGGAATATACCGCCCGGTACAACAGCCTTGTGGAGCGGTACGAGAAAGCAAAGACGCAGCTTGAGCAGCTCCGCGCCACAAAGACCGCACGGGAAGCCCAGGCAAAAGCCATTGGTGCGTTCATGTTCGAGGTGCAGGAACTGGATGCCTTCACCGAGTTTGATGAGAAGCTCTGGCTGGCTGTCATTGACAAAGTGACCGTCCACACCAATGGACGGATGACCTTCCGCTTCCGCAGCGGAACAGAGATCGACGCATAAGATCCATAAAGCGAAAAAGTCCGCAGGCTTACACAGCCTGTGGGCTTTTCTAAATTGCTGGTGAAGGGAGTGCAAATGAGCCATAGAGTGTGCATTTCTTTCTAGTGGGTGCATTCTTTATTAAGAACCGGGTCATTTTTCAAATACGGGATAATCCGATAAAATTCAGATTATCCCGAACTTTTTTATGCGGTATGCGAACGCAGCGGTTGCAAAATGACTGGCTCCCCATTTTTGACGGAAAAGTTCTGAAATTCCTCAAAAGACACGTTGAAGTCAATCTCAATATTGTAGTCGCGGCTGACGCGAACGGCTTTGACGAATTGCGCAACGATCATTTTCTTTGCCTCAAAGGAGCAGGTGTCGAACAGATCTGCCCATGTGAGCAGTCGGTCGTATTCCTGCCGCAGATTCTCCGCCGAAGCCAGCAGCGACTCATATTCTGTCTGTGCCGCGTCTATGCGGGTCTGCGCCAGGGCAATCATCGTTTCTGTTTCTTTCACCAGTGCGTTCAGAAGCTCCACGCTGAGATTGCTCTGACCGCGAATGACTTTCAGCGTTTCCGCCTTATAATCGGAGAGGTCTTTCTGCTTCTCTGCCAGATGCGCATTGGCCTGATCGAGCTTGATTCTTGCAAGCTCGATTTCTTTTTTATGCTGGTGATTCAGAATCTCGGATTCCGGCGCGGCAGCGATCTCTGCAAACTTCATGCGGATCACTTTCTCCACAATACCGTCGAGCTTTGTGACGCCATAGCCGGATTGTCCGTCGCATTCGCCGGGATGTCGGACGTTGTAATGGCACTGGTATCGCATCCGCGGTTCGTATTTCACTGTGCCATCTGCGCGATACACGCGCCTGCCGCTGGTCGTCAGTGTCAGCCGATTTCCGCAGTGGGCGCAGAAAATATTTCCGACCAAGAGGGATTTTCCCTTGCAGTTCAGCGGCACGTTGCCATGCGGGAGCGTCCGCTGGCGCATGATCTCCTGTGCCTTGGAAAAGGTGGAAACGTCGATGATGCGTAGCTCGTCAATATAGCCAGACTGTGACTCGCCGTTTTTGATGATACCGGTATAGGCAATGTTCTTGATGATCCGGTTGACGGTCGTGTTCGGGAAGCCTTTTCCGTCGCGGCTTTTGATGCCCTGCTCATGCAGATAGTGAGAAAGGCGCTGTGCGCCGTATCCCTCATCGACGTATTTGTGGAAGATCAGGCGAATCACTTCCGCCTCATCCTCGTCGATCTGCAAGTCCAGCACTGTGCGGTTGCGCTTATTGACGCGACCTTTATCTACCGCGCGATAGCCATACGGAACTGTTCCGCCGGTGTAATGCCCCTCCTCTGTGAGCTGCCCCAAGCGGGTTTTCGTGCGGATCGAGGTTTTCAGACTCTCGCCGGAGGCCTGCCAGTAGCGGATGTAGTTCATCAGCTTGTCAACGTGATTGTCGAACCGCTGCTGCCCCTCCATCGCACTCCAGACCTCCACGCCGTTCTTGACGAACCATTCTACAATGAATGGTGTTTCATCATCCCGTCGTCCGAGCCGGTCAAACATGAACACGAGCAGAATATCGAATTTGCCAAGCGCAGCATCATGCTGAATTTCCTGAATGGCGTCGCGGTCTTTGGCGGATACCTTGTAGCCGGAAATGCCTTTTTCCGAAAACTCCTTGATAACCACCCAGCCTTGCTTTTTTGCGAAGTCACGGCAAACCTGTTTTTGCATCGGAATATCATCTTTTTCAACCTGACCGATGGTAGAAACTCTGTAAAGCGTGTAAACACGCGGAACGTTGGATTCATAGACTGTCTTTTCCATTATACATACCTCGTTTCTGTCTTAGATCGTCTGAAAGATGATGTATCCGGTCCGTTTTCTTTATTTTCGATTTTCAAGGTACAAGTACATCATCATTATTGCATCGAGGTAACAAAGATGCAAATGTGCGCTAGCATTTTTTAAGCCTTGAGGCAAGCAGAATCTCATGGATTCTGTCCAGCACTTTGCCCGCGGATGGCGCGGGCGGTTTTGGGAGATAGTTTACCTTTACTTTGCAGCCGTCGATCATCATGTATTGATACGGCGGCTCGACCGGGTTTGTCGGCTGCATGATCTGCAAAACAGTGTCATTCATTTTAGATTCCTCCACTTTGAAAGCAGCCGCACCGGTAATATCGGTGCGGCTGATTGAAGTATGTCGAATGTAATCGCCGTATTTCTCTCATCCCCCGGCGAGAGGCGCGCTGCGCCTCTGGGATCGTCATAAGCTGTTCTTGGCAAACAACCCATTCCCGCAGCGCCGTGGCTTGTAAGGCGCACGCACGCCGCAGGAATCCCCCTCAAGTCAGTGGGAGGCCGTAGCAGGAGGTTCGGTTTCCGGATGAGCTGCTCAAACGCTGCCACGCGCAGAGCCGGTCTGCATGGATCGCTCGAATGGGATGCCCGCAAACTGCGGGCATCTCACCGTCATGGCGGTACAGACCGAAAAGGTCAATCGGAAATTTCACTTATCACGATGTCTATGCGGTTTTCAAGGTACATGGACGCGGTGCAAACCGCTTCTCATATACCAGTACAAAAAAGCGGCAATTTCGAGGGTGTACTTAGAAATTTTTCAAGGATTTTTTCAAGCGCATCAAACCGCCTTGGATACTTTCACGGACGCTGTTCTCGCTGACGCCCTCCTCTCTGGCAATCTGCGATTTGCTCTTGCCATCCAGATAGAACGCCAGAAGTCGGCGGCGTTGACGCTCGCTCAAAGAACGGAGTGCGGCGTTCAGACGTTCTGCCTGCTCTGCCTTCAAAATCAGCTCCAGACAATCTGTCAGGTAATATTCCCCCTGCGCGTTATTGTTATTCAGCTTGCCCAGGGATTCCTTCAATTCCCTGCCGTTGAAAATATAAATCCCTGTGTTGATTTCGTTAATCATTCTCTGTGTATCTGTTGCATCCTTATGCTCCACAATGCGTTCAAAGCCGCCGTGATCATCGCGCATGATGCGTCCGTAGCCGGTAGGATCCTCTATTTTAGAAGAAACCACAGTTACGCTGTGTCCCTCTGTACGGTGTACCTCAACCAGCTTTGTCAGGGTTTCGCCTGTAATCAGCGGCGTATCCCCGTAGAGAATCAGCATATCACTGCTTTCATCAATAAAATCGCCTGCCATCATAACAGCATGTCCTGTGCCCTTCTGCTCTGCCTGCAAAGCAAAGGAGATGCCTTCCGCGCGGATGCCTGCCTTAACCTCCTCCGCCTTATGCCCAACCACAACGCAGACCTCCTCTGCGCCACAGCCTTTTGCGGTTTCAATCACATAATCCACCATGCTCTTATTCAGAATTTCATGAAGTACCTTAGGTTTCTTGGATTTCATACGGGAGCCTTCGCCGGCAGCCAGAATGATTGCTTTCAACTGTCTCATTTATTTTTCCTCCTACGCCAAAGGGCGAAATATTTTTCAAGATATTGTATACATACATTTTAGTATCGCATTTTTCCCTATAAAATTCAATATACTCTTTTACTAAAAAATGATTTCCGGAAAAGAAAAAAAGCAGAGAAAACTCCCTGCTTTTCGTTCTTAAAATCCGATTTATAATTTTGTGCCCTTTTTCAGCACTGCCGGTTCCTCGGAGGAAACGCCGATGACTCTTTGCCCTGCGGAAAGGACAACCTCCTTATCGAAGATGGCATTTTCCACCACACAGTTTTCGCCAATCTGGCAGCCCTCCATCAGGATGGAATTCCTTACAGCTGCGCCCTTGCCGACACGCACCCTACGGAACACAACGGAATGCTCCACCTTCCCGTCAAAAATCGCACCGCTGCCGACGATGGAATCCGTCACATCCGCACCCCTGTTGTATTTTGCAGGGGGTTCATCCTTCGGCTTTGTTTCAATATAGGGATATTCATTGATGAAATGATCACGGATATCCTTTTTCAAGAAATCCATATTCGTCTCAAAATAAGCCGCAATGCCTGTGCCGATGGCATTCCAGTAGCCGTCATATTCATAGCCGTAGATTTTCAGCGTATGGATAAAGCGGATGATAATATCCTTTACCAGACTGTATCTGCCTTCGGGGATAATCTGATTCAGCAGATTGATGAGCAGCGTTCTGGAGATAACATAAATCCCCAGGGAGGCCGCATCGGATTTCGGCTGCTCCGGCTTTTCCTCGAAGCCCTCCAGCTTATTGTCCGCATCCATCTGCAAAATGCCGAATTTGGATAAATCCTTTCCCGTCATTTTCTGATAAACCACAGTAATGTCCGCATTTTTTTTCTTATGATATTCCAGCACCTTACGGTAATCCATTTTATAGATGGAATCACCGGAGGTAATCACAACGTATTCCTCATTGCTGCGCTTGAGGAAGGTCATATTCTGATAAATGGAATCCGCCGTGCCGCGGAACCATGTAGAGCCTGCATTGCTGGTATACGGCGTGAATACGAACAAGCCGCCCTGCTTTCTGCCGAAGTCCCACCATTTGGATGACATCAGATGGTCGCGCAGGGAACGAGAGTTATACTGCGTCAGCACAGCCACCTTCCCAATGCCGCTGTTGGACATATTGCTCAATGTGAAATCAATGGCGCGATAGCAGCTGCCGATGGGCAATGCCGCCGCCGCTCTATGGTCGGTCAGAACGCCCAGTCTGCCGTCGTTATTGCCGCCTGCCAAAATAATACCGATTGCTTTCATCTGTTACACCTCCCGTACAACGGCCTTGCCGCTTTCCAATCTGCCGTCGGGATAATCCTCCGGGAAGGTTCTGCCGTAAATCACGCAGTTTTTCCCCATCACAATCCCATCGGGAACACTGCTGTTCATGCCCAGAACGGTGATGCCTGTATTATAAATATTAGGCTTTGCCTCATTAGGAATATTTTCCCCGACACCCATCTGCACATTTTTGCCGATGCTGCATTTTTCATCAATGACGCAATGGTCAACCAAAGCATTTTCGCCGATAATCGTGCCTGCCATGATGATGGAATCCTTTACCACTGCCCCCTTTTCCACCACAACACCGGGGCCGATGATGGAGCGACAGACCGTACCGTAAATCTCACAGCCGTCAGAAAGCAGCGCTTCCTCTGTCTTTGAGCCGGGTGCCGTATACTGCGGCGGCTGATGGTCGCTGTTGGTATAAATCTTCCAAAAATCCTCGTAGAGGTTGAATTCGGGCAGGGTGCGGATTAAGTCCATATTGGACTCCCAATAGGACTGAATGGTGCCGACATCCTTCCAGTATCCATCGAAGCGCCATGCATACATGGGCTGTCCCTCATCCAGCATTTTAGGGATGATGTGCTTGCCGAAATCGCTGTCCGGATGGATGGAATTATCCTCAATCAATGCATCACGCAGTCTGTCCCATGTAAATATGTAAATCCCCATGGAAGCAAGATTGCTCTTGGGGCTTTCCGGCTTTTCCTCAAATTCGTAAATCTTATCGCCGTCCTCGGTATTCATAATGCCGAAGCGGTTTGCTTCCTCCATCGGCACCTCCATAACGGCAATCGTTGCCGCTGCGCTGTGCGCCTTATGGAAGGCAAGCATCTTGGAATAATCCATTTTATAAATGTGGTCACCGGAAAGAATCAGCACATATTCCGGATTATTGCTGTCGATAAAGTCAATATTCTGATAAATGGCGTTTGCCGTCCCGTTGAACCATTCGCCGGAATCCCCTGTTTTCACATGCGGTGCAAGAATCGTCACACCGCCGTTTTTCTTATCCAGATCCCATGGAATCCCAATCCCGATATGCTGATTCAAACGCAGCGGCTGATACTGTGTCAGCACGCCGACGGTATCCACGCCGGAGTTAATGCAGTTGCTCAGCGGAAAATCGATGATACGATATCTCCCACCGTATGCAACGGCAGGCTTTGCCACCTTTCTTGTTAACACGCCCAGACGACTGCCCTGTCCACCCGCCAGAAGCATTGCTATCATTTCTTTCTCCTATTCTGGTGTGGGCGAAGCATTTCGAGATGGCTTAAAGCTGAAAAAGTAAGGTATGCAGAAAAGGATCTTTCGAATAAGCGAAGGCTCCTTCCTGTGGTGTTTTATTGATTGGCTCTGTAAGCCACTGTCTTAGGATATAATAAATACCACCCGCATAATAAAAAGTACCAAGTCTCATCGTATCATCATCAACATCAGTAAAATATCCTTTATTCATCAAATCTGGATACTGCTCATTAAATCTCTCATTGTTTTTTGGTTACAGCAGAAACCTAATAAAAGTGGACTATGATAGGAAGCAACAGTAATTCCTATTATTTTGGTTCATCCCATATTTTTGGAAACGAAACCAGAATTGGAAAGGATACAGAAAAAATTGAAGAAGTATTTGGAAAAAGCGACACCTATTGTTTTCGTCTGTGACTATCCTTCTCTGCTCCTGATCTCTCTCGGTGTCTTTCCATAATACTTCTCAAACAAATGATAGAAATGACTTACATTTTCATACCCTATCTGCTGTGCGACCTGTTTAACGGACAGTGTCGTCTGTTCCAACAGCTGCTTTGCGTACTTCATGCGTATTTCAATGACATATTGCTGGAATGATTTTCCCCGGTATTTCTTTAAAATCAAAGAATAATAATTTCTATGATAATGAAATTCTTTTTCGAGTTCAGAAACCGTCACTTTTGCAACATTCTCCCGGATGTAGCACTCCAATTCGTACAGTAATGCTTTTTCCCTGCTTTCTTTACTGTCGGTATGAAGCTGTGGAATATATGCCCAGCATAAATACTGTAAAAGACGAATCATAAGTCCATGCTCGATCTGTTCATATCCGGGTTCCCTTGATAAATCTTCAGCCAGAAGATTTTCTAATAATTGCTCAATGTCTATCTCCTTGCGGGAATATTTTTTGGATCTTTGAAGTTGTAAAAAACTCTGTTCTCTTTTTTGTCTCCATAACGCATGAAACAGAAATCTCTGCATCTCATCTGTCCCATCATAACTTCGCAGCAGCTGCTCCAGATAATCTGATCGAATCTGTAAAAACAGTACCGCTGCATCCTTGGCCTCTATGTAATCCGCATGTTCACAATTCTGATCTGTAATCACAAACTCTCCTTGTTCAAACCGGATTTCTTCTCCCAACAGAATCTGCGTAAAGCTCCCTTCAATGACATAAAGGATTTCCACATACTCATGCTTATGAAACCAACTGCGTCTTGGCAATTCTCTTCGGACTAAACGCTGTCCTGCTGGACTTATACTCCATTCCATTCCTTCCTTTCCATAAACAATTAATAATGTAGACATTTTCTCTGCAATCTTCCTGTTTGCTGCAGAAGATGCATGATTCGCCTCTCCAAAATAGGGCAATTCGTCATATTCTTGTTGTTTTTCCGAATCCATGTAGAATCTTCTTATTTCCTTGATTCTGTCAATTATTCTCTGATATTTCGTTATTTTCTTCACTTTCACTTTATGTATCCCCCATTTTATAATTCGTGCATTTCGTCCTTATTATTTACTATACCATTTTCTTTAGTCATTGTCATTCCCGTTGTTTCGTTTTATCATAAAATTAAATGATGTTATGTCGAAAGACCCAACTATGAAATCAAGGAGGAGCTTATTATGCGTAATCAGAATATTGATCAATGCTGGCAGTTTCAACATGGACTCTATGATGAATTTCCAGATGCTGAAAAAGCAAAATCCATTCGGGAAGTGAATCTGCCGCATGATTATATGATTGAAAGTAATGTCAGCGAAAGCGCCGCTTCCGGTCCTGCCAGCGGCTATTATACACAAGGTGTTGCTTATTACACAAAATTAATCGACATCCCGCAGGAATGGGAACAGGAAGTAGTCTATCTGCATTTTGACGGGATTATGATGAATGCTACGGTCGACATCAATGGATGTAAGGCAATTCTGCAGCACAACGGCTATATTCCATTTTCCGTAAATATTACACCTTATCTCTATTTTGGAAAGAAGAACCGTGTAACTATCACTGTAGCCCCAAGCATGCAGCCTAATTCCCGTTGGTATTCCGGTGCCGGAATCTTCCGCAGCATAGAATTGCTTCATATGCCAAAGCTTCATATTGCTTCGGATGGAATCTTTGGTTATACCAAATCCATTGAATATGATACACTTGGCAATCCAGTATGTGCCTATCTTCACACAGAAGTAGAATTACAGAATGAAACTTTAGAAAATAAAATGGCACTTGTAGAAGTATTTCTCACAAAAGACGGATGTGATGAAGTCCTTCTCAGTCGGAAACAGAAAATGCAGATCAACCCTAACACTACGGATACTGCATACCTGAATCTGACACTTGAGAATCCGGAACTTTGGGATGTAGAGAATCCAAACATTTATAAACTGCATGCCAGAGTCACAGATCTTGGTGTGTTTAAAACTCATTTTGTTCCATCTGAGAAAAATACAACAGATGAAACTTCCGTTCTTTTCGGTGTTAAGACGATAACGGCAGATGTAAAACATGGATTACGTATCAATGGAAAAACAGTGAAATTAAAAGGTGGCTGTATCCATCATGACAATGGCATGCTCGGCGCTGTATCACTTTACGATGCTGAGTACCGCAAGATTTCTACTTTAAAGAAGATTGGATTTAATGCAGTCCGCACAACACACAATCCACCGTCTGCCGCACTTATGGAAGTCTGTGACCGGCTTGGTATGTATGTTTACGATGAGGCTTTTGATGCCTGGGGAATTATGAAACGGCCTGGTGACTATAATCAGTTTTTCGATGCAGACTGGAAAAAGGATCTCACCCTCTTTATGAAGCGGGACCGTAATCATCCATCCGTTATCATCTGGTCTACCGGAAATGAAATTTCGGAACGTGGAGGTCTGAATAATGGTTATACACTTGCCACACGCATTGCAGAAGCTGCACGTACACTTGATCCCAGCAGACCAATCTCCAATGCAATCTGTTCCTACTGGAGCGGACTTGATGAAGAGTTGTCACTGGAAAACATGAAAAAAATAATGGGAGAAGTCTCTGAAGACACTGTTTCCATACAGAATGCGGACACTGGTAAAAATGATACCAGCTGGGAAGAATACTCCGAAGCATTCACAAATGGTCTTGATATTGTCGGATACAACTATATGGAAGATAAATATCCACTGGATCATGAGATGTTCCCTGAGCGTGTCATCCTTGGATCTGAAAATTATCCAAAAGAAATTGGCATTCACTGGCCAATGGTAGAGAGTACGCCTTATGTCATCGGTGATTTCACATGGACAGCATATGATTATATCGGAGAAGCCGGTATTGGAAAATCTGTTTTCCTTGAGCCGGATGATCCATTATTTAAAATAGGGTCCTTTGCTTTGATGTCTTATAGTTCACAATTCCCTTGGCGTTTTGCGAATGACGCAGACGTAGATATCAATGGCTGTTTGCTGCCACAGGGGGCTTACCGCAGCATTGTATGGGGAAATAATAAGACTTACTTATACTCCTATGACCCTGATGTCTTTGGAAAAAAAGAACTGATCGGTAACTGGGGATTTACAAACGTCACAAAGAACTGGAATTGGAAAGACGCTGATCAAAAACCAGTACAGGTCGCTGTCTTTTCCAATGGAGATGAAGTAGAACTGATCCAGAATGGTACTTCCGTTGGTAAGCTTACTTCCGGAACACGCCTTGCAGCAGATCTTCCACATAGCTTTCTCTTTGACCTGACCTATCTTCCGGGAACTTTGGAAGCTGTCAGCTATAAAGATGGAAAAGAAATCTCACGGGATACACTTGTCACTACCGGACCGGCAAAAGAGCTTCGTCTCATCCAAGAGAAAAAAGAACTCTCCGCCAACGGACATGAGGTAGCTTACGTTCGCGTAGAAATCGTAGATGAAAATGGAATTGTTGTTCCAGACGCAGCACTCAGACTCAGTGCAGCAGTGGAAGGTGTTGGCTCGCTGGCTGCCTTCGGTTCATCCAATCCGATTACAGACGAGAATTATACCTCTGGAACTTTCACTTCCTACCACGGAACGGCAACAGCGATCATCCGCAGTGGATACCAGACTGGTA
>OIWU01003461.1_pt1 | contig 12126 bp, 11 predicted proteins | sample 1587711 | NCBI WGS metagenome assembly OIWU01 (sample SAMEA3888909, study PRJEB22519) | human gut metagenome | biome: human gut; feature: human-associated habitat; material: faeces | place: Denmark | collected 2010 | reverse complement strand
CGTCCTCGTTCCACAGGTCCTCAAGCACCTGCAAGTAGAGGCCGCAGAGGTCATACTGCGCATTCTCCTCACGCGAGAGGGACACGGCCACCACTTGCGCAAACTTCGCGGGATATGTCTCCTGCACACCGCCGGTGTACCAGACCTCGGCGCTCATGCCGCTCTCGATCTCGGAAGCGGACACACTGCCGCCGTCTAAGTACAGCGTCACGCCTTCGAGCGGCAGGGCGTAGACCTCCGTCTCTCCCGCTAAAATGAGCGTACCGTTTTCACCGTCGCCCACGACGCGCAGCGTCATCGTGTCCGCACCGGCGTACTGCGGCTCAGGATTGGGCGTGTCATTTCCGTCTTCGTTATCGCGTCCGCCCTTCGTGCAGGCCAAAAGCGCCGCCGTTACGGCGACGACCATCATCAATGCAAGCAGTCTTTTCAAGGTTTCCGCTTCCTTTCCCGTTGTGTCTTTTCCTTTGACGAAAGGGAGCACAAAAAAGTTCCCAACTTTTTTCGATTTTTTCTTTTTTGTGAAACATTCCGTTTTTCTTGACGAATCGCCAAAAAACGGATACACTAATTGTTCAGGAATAACAAGAATTCAAGGAGGTGCCAATATGGCAGCATCTTTTATTGATAAGGCGCGCATCTTCTGCCGCGCGGGCAAGGGTGGCAATGGCGCGGTGGCGTTCCACCGCGAAAAGTACGTCTCCGCGGGCGGCCCCGACGGCGGCGACGGCGGCAACGGCGGCAACATCGTCCTCGTTGTCGACGACAACATGTCCACGCTGATGGACTTTCGCTACAAGCGCAAATACGTCGCCGACAACGGCATGGACGGTCAGGGCGCGCGCAAGTTCGGCAAGCAGGGCAAGGATCTCACGATCCGCGTGCCGCGCGGCACCGTCGTGCGCGACGCGGAATCGAACGAGATCATCAAGGATATGTCCGACTCCGAGCCGTTCATCCTCTGCCGCGGCGGCAAGGGCGGCTGGGGCAACGCGCATTTCGCAACGCCGACGCGTCAGGCGCCCCGTTTTGCCAAATCGGGCCTTGAGGGCGAGGAGCACGATGTCGTGCTCGAGCTGAAGCTGCTGGCCGACGTCGGCCTCATCGGCTTCCCGAATGTCGGCAAGTCGACGCTTCTTTCCGTTGTGTCGAAGGCGCGCCCCAAGATTGCAAACTACCACTTCACCACGCTCTACCCCAACCTCGGCGTCGTGTACGTCGACGAGGGCGTTTCGTTCGTCATGGCCGACATCCCCGGCATCATCGAGGGCGCAGCCGAGGGCGCGGGCCTTGGTCACGACTTCCTGCGCCATATCGACCGCTGCCGCCTGCTCGTTCATGTCGTCGACGTGTCGGGCAGCGAGGGCCGCGACCCGGTCGAGGACTTTGACGCCATCAACGCAGAGCTCTCGCAGTATTCCCCCGACCTTGCCACCCGCCCGCAGATCGTCGTCGCGAACAAGACCGACATCATGGAGGACGAGAGCCTGCTCGAAAAGCTGCGCGCGCATGTCGAGCCGCTCGGCTATCCCCTCTTCGCCCTGTCCGCCGCGTCGCACACCGGCACGCGCGAGCTCGTGCTTAAGATCGCCGAAAAGCTCTCCACACTCCCGCCCGTCACGGTCTACGAGCCCGAGTACGTTCCCAAGCCCGTGAAGATCGACGCGAGCGAGCCGCTCAAGATCACCGTCGAGGACAACACCTACATTGTCGAGGGCAAGTGGCTTGAACGCCTTATGAGCAACATCAACTTCGGTGACTACGAGAGCCGGATGTTCTTTGATAAGATGCTGCGAGAAAACGGCGTTTTCCAGCAGCTTGAGGACCTTGGCATCAAGGACGGCGACATCGTCAGCATGTACGAGCTCGAATTCGAGTATCAGCACTAATTTCTTTCGGGAGATGATCTCATGTCCATCAGCCTGTGCGAGGACTGCGTTTATTACAGCTACGATGAAGAGTCCGACAGCTACTACTGTGACGAGCAACTCGATGAGGACGAGATGGCGTCGTTCCTGCGCGGCAAGCTGACCGCCTGTCCGTTCTACCATCCGGGCCAAAGCGACTACTACCTCGCGGGAAAGCAATAAAAATCGCAAAAAGGGAGCACGCGCAAGCGTGCTCCTTTTTTCTGTCAGTCTCGATCAAAATGTGATGCGCATCTGGTGCCAGACAACGCCGCCGTGCACGGACTTGTCTGTCACGCCCTCGTCGACAAAGCAAAACTTCGCGTAGTAGTCGACGAGCCGCTGTTTGCAGGTCAGGACTGCACCCTTTCTCCCCTGCTTTCTCGCATCCTCAACGGCACGGTGGAGCAGTTCGCCCGCGTAGCCGTTTTTCCGGTACTCCGGCAAGGTGTTCAGACCGAAGAGCATCTGCCACGCGCCATTTTCGTCGTGCATGGATGCTTTCGCGTACATTTCGTCGGTCAGGTCGGGCTCGTCCGTCACAAAGCCGTCGAGAAACGCGATGAGCTTGTCGCCCTCGAACATCAGCCAGAAGTGGTCGCCGTAATATTTGATTCGCTCGGCGAATTCCTCTTTTGTCGCTGCCTCGGCCACGGGAAAGCACTCGGCTTCCACCGCCGCGACCGCGTCCAGATCGTTCATCGTTGCTGTTCTGATCTCCATGGTTCTGCCCTCTCTATTTAGTCCCACTTTTCACGGCTGAGCTCGCGCATGTAGCCAGCCGTAATGATACCGGTGGGCAGCGCAACGATGGCGATTCCCATGAACGACGACATCATGCTCACGATGCGGCCAATCTCGCTCGTCGGATAGATGTCGCCATAGCCGACGGTCGTCAGCGTGACGACCGCCCAGTAGATGGCGTCGAAAAACGTGTCAAAGCTGTCGGGCTCCACCTGGAACATGATGAGCGCCGACAGCGCGATATACCCGCCCGCCAGCACACACACCGCCGCGAGCGCTCGTTTCTCGCGCTTGATGACGTTCAAAATAAGTTCAAAGCTGTGCGAGTAGCGCAGGAATTTGAGCGCCTTGAGCGCTTTGTTGAGGCGGAAAAGCCTAAACAGCTTGAACCCCGACGACAGCATCGTCAGCGACGGCAGGATGGACAGCAGGTCTACAATACCGAAAAAGCTGAACGGATAGCGCAAAAACGCCCATTTCCCGCTCTTTTCGTACTTTAAGTCCGCCGTCCACCAGCGCAGCAGATAGTCCACGATGAACACCGTGACCGTTGCGCGGTCGAGCCATATAAACAGCGCATTCGTCTCCTTGAAGCACAGCGGCACAATACTCGCCGCGATGCACACGAGCATGAAGCGGTCGTAAATGAGACTGTCGCGGTCGTCCTTGTCCGCGACCTCGATGACCTCGTAGATTTTTCTTCGCAAACTCATGCCGTCACTCCCTTGCGCCGGGCAGAAAGCGCTGCTCGACCTCTTCCGCGCTCATCTGCCCGCCGGAGAGCTCCGTGAGCGCGGCGGAAAAGTCCGCCGTCTTCTGCACAGGCAGAAGAAACGTGAGCGTCACGGCAGCGCCGTAGTCGCTCGACTCGATCCTGCCCTCGTGCCCCTCGATCAGCAGCTTTATGCGCTCGAACATCGGATACGGGCATTCGAGCAGCAGCACGGAAAACGGCTGCATCCGCGCCTTGCCCGCTGCGTCAAGCGCGTCCTTCGCCGCCTTGGCGTAGGCGCGCGTCAGCCCGCCCGCGCCAAGCAGAATCCCGCCGAAGTAGCGCGTCACGATGCACACGACGTTTTCGACGTTTTCGCGCTGGAAGACGTTCAGCATCGGCTGGCCCGCCGTGCCCTGCGGCTCGCCGTCGTCGCCGTAGCGAACGGTACCGTCGTGCAGGACGAAGCACCAGCAATTGTGGCGCGCGTCGTAGTATTTCTTTTTCATCTCGTCGATGCGCGCGCGGGCCTCCGCCTCGCTCTCCACAAGGAAAACGTGGCTGATGAAGCGCGAGCGCTTTTCTTCAAACTCGCTCTCCGCGCTCTCGTATGGGACAAGGTACTCTGTCATGGTTTCAAGGTTCCTTTCAGCGGGTTTTCTCCCACTTTTCTTTCGTGAGAACGTAAAAAAGCGTCGGCCGCAGCGCATCGTCCACAAGCGCCGGCCTTTCACAGGTCAGCTGATAAGAAAAGCCACACTTTTCGATCACGCGCTTTGACTTTTCATTGCCGGCATAGTGCGAACACCAGACCCGCTGTGCGCCTTTATCCTCAAAGCAGTACCTCAGCAGCTCTCGCACGGCTTCGGGGATAAGCCCCTGACCCCAGAGCGGGCGGCCGATCCAATAGCCGATTTCCGGCTCACCCCCGATTTCTGGCGCTTCCGTCGGAAACACGCCGATGGAGCCGACAGGCTCGTCTGGCCGTTCCTTCAAAATGACTGCAAACGTGTCCGGCTCCGAGAGGACGGTTCGGATGATCTCGCGGGAGTTCTCCACGCTCGTATGCGCCGGCCAGCCTGCGGCGGGGCCGACGAGCGGGTCGCTGGCGTAGCGATAGCAGCTCTCCGCGTCGCTCTCTTCCCATGGACGCAGGAGAAGGCGCTTCGTTTCGAGCGTCATTCCTCCCAGTCCTCCTTCGGCTCGCGGTAGCCCTCGATATAGTCCTTGACCTGGCCGATGACGCGCGGCACACAGGTGGCGACAATGTCGATGGTCTCGCCATATTCGACGGATTCGACCTTCGCCTCGCGGTAGAGCATATCGAGAAGCCCGCCCTTGTCATAAGGCAGGTGGATCGTCACGCGGCGCGTGCCCTTGTCGAGGAGCTTGTCGATGCGCGCAAGCAGCTCATCCACGCCCTCGCCGGTCTTCGCGCTGATGTTGACGCTGTCCTCCCCGTGCGGGCGGATATCGCCGAAGTAGAGGTCGGACTTGTTGTAAACGCGCAGGCAGGGAATTTGCTGCGCGCCGAGCTCTTCGATGAGCTCGTCCACGATCTGCGCCTGCTCGAGCCAGTGCGGGTCGGAAATGTCGATGACGTGCAGAAGAAGATCGGCGTATTCGAGTTCCTCGAGCGTTGCCTTGAAGGCCTCGACCAGCTGGTGCGGCAGCTTGCGGATAAAGCCGACCGTGTCGGAGATCACGACATCCAGCGTGTCGGACACCGTGAGAAGGCGCGTCGTCGTGTCCAGCGTGTCAAACAGGCGGTTATTCGCGGGAATGCCCGCGCCGGTCAGCGCGTTCAAAAGCGTCGACTTGCCCGCATTCGTGTAGCCGACGATGGCGACGACGGGAATTTCATTCTTGCTGCGGCGGTCGCGCTGCGTGGCGCGCACGCGGCGCACCTCTTCAAGGTCCGCCTTCAGCTTGTCGATCTTTCTGTGGATGTGGCGGCGGTCGGTCTCAAGCTGCGTTTCGCCGGGGCCCTTCGAGCCGATGGGGCCCTTGCCCGACGTGCCCGCCTGACGTTCCAGATGCGTCCACATACCGATCAGGCGCGGCAGCAGGTACTGATACTGCGCAAGCTCGACCTGAAGCCGGCCCTCTTTTGTCTTCGCCCGCTGGGCGAAGATATCGAGAATGAGGCCGCTGCGGTCGAGCACCTGCACGCCGAATTCTTCGCACAGAACGCGCATCTGCGAGGGCGAGAGGTCATTGTCGAAGATGACCATTGTCGCCTCCTGCGACTTTACCAGCTCGCGGATCTCGTCCACCTTGCCCTCGCCGATGAATGTGTGCGGGTTCGGCGACGGCAGCGTTTGTAAAACCACGCCGACGCTGACGCCGCCCGCCGTTTCGACGAGCGCACCGAGCTCTTCAAGGCTCTCCTCGTCGGCATTCTCTTTTCGATCGAGCCGCGGCGACGAAAGGCCGACTAAAATCGCCCTGTCGCGCGGCGCGCTGTTCTCTTTCAATTCTTCCATAGATTCTCCTTATCGCGCCGAAATCGGCGCTGTACAAATCATTTTTATTATAGTGTATTTTCCTCCAAAAGAAAAGGCAAAAACGCTTTTCATTGACATTTCCGCCCCTTTCATGTGAAAATAGGGTGGACGCAACCTCAGGTTGACAAAAAGAAACGCCCGGTTGGTGGTGTTTTCTCCCGTTTTCCTGCTATGCTTTTCCTGCAAAGGCGCAGTGCACGGCGTCGAACGCAGCATCATTCCCCAAAGGAGGAATCCCGCATGGAACTTTATGAAAAGCTATACGAACTGCGCCGCGCGAGCGGTATGTCGCAGGAGGAACTTGCCGAAAAACTTGGCGTTTCGCGTCAGGCCGTTTCCAAATGGGAGAGCGGCGCGACGCAGCCGGAGCTTCCAAAGCTCATCGAGCTGAGCAAGATCTATCAGGTCTCCGTCGACGCGCTTTTGAGCCTTGAACACGCCAAGGAGCCACAGGACAGCTCCCCCGCCGCTCCCGCCGCCGAGGGCGCAGCGCAGGACGCTGCCGAACGTTCTCCCGCGGCAAAGCCGGATTTTCGCACCTTCTGCGCGCAGCATAAGAAGATCATCGGCGGCGCGGCTGTAGCGCTCGCCGCGCTCATCGCCGTCGGCGCGCACTACAATAACCGCATCAACACGCTCAGCATGCAAGTGAATGACCTTCGCAGCCAGCTCTACAGCGTGCAGAACAACCTCTCCAGCCAAATCGACGGCATCAGCAATAACGTCTCGGACATTTTGACGCGCGAGTCGAGCCTGATCTCGCAGTATAATTACGAGATCACAAACGTCGATCTTAAAAAGCAGGAATGCACCATCGCATTTTCCCTGCTGCCAAAGACAATCAGCGAGGGAACGACTGTCAACATCGGCGTGATCGACCATGGCAATTCCTCGCCGCTGGACAGCTATCGGCCGGGCTACTCTGCCGACCTTACGCAGGATGGCTTCGGGTATCTGCACGGTAGTGTAACCGCCCCTCTGAGCGACGAGCTCGGCGTTGGTGTCAATTTCAAGCACGACGGTGAGACACAGTCAGAGGAGCTCGACACGATCTATGATCTCAAATCCAGCTATCAGCCGCAGCTCAAAAGCTTTCTAGCCCCCATCTCCTACGAGCGTCAAGCCGGCAGCAAATGGCAGTACCAGTTCACGCCGGGCAATGCCGGCATCCCGCTCGGCACCATCTCGCTCGGCGCGCTGTCCGATGTGTCCATCCGCAGCGCGTGTCTTGAATACACGTGCGCCAATCAGCTGCTCAGGCGCGTGCCGCTCGAAGCATCGTACAGCGATGGCAGCGCCGTCACCTATGTCGGCGATGACAGCGCCGAAGCCGTGGGCGCATCCGTCATAGAGGGCGTGTCGTACTATGACCTCGCCTATGCCTCCAGCAGCGAATCGGATGCTTTCACGCTCCCGCTCGGGGCAACGCCGCTCGTCTGCGAGCTTGTCGTCAACCTTGCAGACGACACCGTACTGCGCGTTCGCCTCTTCCAGGTGCGCGCCATTGCAGGCGGCGACAGCTACGAGGAGATAAACTACCTCGACCAAAGTCTCAGTGAGCCGCTCCCCTTCATCGTCGAATATCCCGACGGGCAAAACTGAGCGTTCCAAAAAAGCAGAAAAAAGCAGCTCTGCCGTAGCAGAGCTGCTTTTGTGATTGAATTAGTTCAGGCCGAACTTCTTGTTGAACTTGGCAACGCGGCCGCCGGTATCGACCAGCTTCTGCTTACCAGTGAAGAAGGGGTGACACTTAGAGCACACTTCCACCTTGATATTCTGCTTGGTGGAACCTGTCTCAATCACATTACCGCAGGCGCAAGTAATAGTAGTCTGCTGATAATTGGGATGGATTCCTTCCTTCATTGCTCGTGTTCACCTCTTTCTGATCCAAATGTACTTTTCTAAAAAAGCCATATAGGATATTACCACGCTTTGTGTCAAATTGCAAGAGAAATTTTTGATCCTCTCCGTGCTTTTCTCTTCCTTAGCACTTTTCCCTAATTTCATTGTCAATTTTTCAACGCTCGCTATGCAATTTCTCTTTACTTCTGCCGTTTTCAGTCGTATAATGGCACTTACGCGCCTTGCGCACGGATGATTGGAAGTAAAGGAACATCAGAATTATGTCGAAAAAACATTTCCTGCGGGGACTGCGCGACGGCATCCCCATTGGGCTTGGTTATTTTGCTGTCAGCTTTGGCATCGGCATCAGCGCGCACAACGCGCACCTGAGCATTTTTCAGGGTTTTTTGCTGAGCTTTTTGAACAACGCCTCGTCGGGTGAATACGGCGGCATCACCATCATCGCCGCCGACTCCGGCCTCTGGGCCATGGCGCTGATGATGCTGGTCGTCAACGCGCGCTATCTTCTGATGAGCTGTGCGCTCAGCCAGCGTCTCTCGCCCGATACGCCGCTTCCCTGGCGGCTCCTCATCGCCTATGACCTGACGGATGAGATCTTCGGCCTCGCCATCGCGCAGCCTGGGTATCTTGAGGTGTGGTATTACTTCGGCACCATGTGCGCGGCCATGCCGGGCTGGAGCATCGGCACCGTGCTCGGCGTGCTGATGGGGAATCTCATGCCCGTCTGGGCCGTCAGCGGTTGCTCCGTGATGCTGTTCGGCATGTTTCTCGCCATCATCATCCCCGTCGGCAAGCAGAACCGCATCGTGCTCGGCTGCATCGGCGTGAGCTTTCTCTGCTCGCTTCTTGCAAGCGTTTTGCCGTTCACGCGCGAGCTGTCCGAGGGCATGCGCATCCTGGTCTTGACCATCGTGATCTCTGCTGCCGCCGCCATTCTGTTCCCGCACAAGGAGGATGATCTCGTCGCATGAAAACGTATTTATATCTTTTCGTCATGGCGGCCACGACCTATCTCATCCGCGTCCTGCCGCTCACGCTGATCCGCAAGCCGATCCAGAATCCCTTCCTGCGCTCGTTTCTCTTCTACGTGCCCTACGTCACGCTCGCGGTGATGACGTTCCCCGCCATCATGAACGCCACGCAGTCGCCCATCGCGGGCGCGGCGGCCATGGTCATCGGCATCTTCGCCGCCTGGTGCGGGCTGGGACTTCTCCCCGTCTCGCTCGTCTGCTGCGCGACAGTGCTGATCTTAGAGCATTTTATCGTGTGAGCAAATCTTGTAAAACACCCTCCGCGGATTTCCCGCGGAGGGTGTTTTTATGTATTCACAGCACCTTTTCTTCGCCGACCGAGAAGAAATACAGCACCTTTTCCCTGACCTTTTTGCCCATCACGCGCATAAGGGCCATGGAGTATGCCTCGAGCTGAGGGCGGTAGTGCTCAGCTCGTTCTTCGATCTGTGTTCTTCCGATGCGGTCAGTCTTGAAGTCCACGACCACAAGCTCGCCGTCCTCTTCAAAAAAGCAGTCTACCACGCCCTGCAGCAGCACCGCGTCGTCGGCGTCCAGCGTGGCAAAGTCCCGCACCGGCCGCAGCAGCGAGAAGCGGTACTCGCGCCGCACCGTCTGCGCATTCTTGCGAATGCGCGCGGCAAGATCACTTCGCAAAAATCGGACGATCGCGCGCACATCGACGGCGCTTGCCTGCTCGTCGGTCAGCTTGCGCTGCGCTCTGAGCTTTTCGACCTGCTCACGCACGCTCTGCTCGCTTGCTTCGCAGAAAAAGTCAAGGTCCTGCATCACAAGGTGCAGCGCCGTGCCCCGCTCCGCACCCGTGAGCGTCGTTTCGCCCGCAAGGAATTTTGGTTTATATAGGCTGCGCAGCCGCGGTGGGAGCGTTGTATTTTCGGATATCTCCTCGTCCAGCGCGCGGCCCTTGAGCTGCGTGGCCGTCAGCTTGGCGGGAAAGGCCGTCTGCCCCGCGTAGGGGTAGCGGTACGACAGCGCAGCAAAATCCACCGGCAGCTCATCCTTCGGCGGCGCGGCATCCACTGGCGCGTCATCGGGCCGCTGCTGCGGCGTCACAAAGCTCAAACCGTCGTGCACACGCACCGTCCACGGCGTTTCGTCAGCATAGAATCTCCCCTCGCCATTCTGCCCCGCAAGCTCGCGCAGGGACGCCGCTTCGCTGCGCTGCAAAAGCGGCAGCATGATCCAGTCGCCCATGCACTTGCCGCTGTCCACAGCCTCGGGCAGCACAGGACAATCGCTCAGCGCCAGAAGGTCGGCGACGCGGCTTTTCGCGTTTGCCTGCGTGTGCACCATGACGAGCTTTTCCTTCGCGCGCGTCATCGCAACATACAGCACACGCAGCTCCTCGGCCTTCGCCTCGCGCCGCAGCGTTCGCTCGAGCGCCTGCCGTGCGACCGTCGGGTACTGGATGTGCCTTTGCGTGTCCACGCACACCGGCCCCAGCCCGAGCTGCGGGTGCACGAGCACCGAACTCAAAAAGTCCATATTGCTGAAGCGACGCGCGAGGTCCGAGAGGATCACGACCGGAAATTCAAGGCCCTTCGACTTGTGGATCGACATGATGCGAACGCCTGATGATGCGTGCGCGGTCTGCATCGAACCCGCCTCGCCTTCGGCAAGCTGCTCGCGCAGCGTGCGCACAAAGTCGAAAAGGCCTTGCCGCCCCGAGCGCGCGTAGTCTTCGCTGAGCTCCAAAAACGCGAGCAGATTTTCCTTGCGCTCCGCCCCACGGCGCATCGCGCCGAAGATGCCGAGCACATAGCACCGGCGGTAAATTTCACTCAGCAGCTCGCGCACGCTCAGGTGCGCCGCGCTATTGCGCAAAGCGTCCAGCGTATCGAGAAATTCTCTGCTGTGGTCATCCTCGCTCAAAAGCAGCGCATCGTAGAAGTCACCCGTGCGCTGCCGCGCGCGGATCGCCGCGAGCTCATCGGGTGTAAAGCCGAAGAGCGGAGAGCGCAGCACGGCAATGAGCGGAACGTCCTGCCGCGGATTGTCGATGACCTGCAGGAACGCGAACAGCACTGCGATCTCCATCGAGGCAAAAAAGTCCTCGCCCGCGTCAGCGGCGCAGTGGAGGCCGCGCGCCTCCAGCGCGCGGCGATAGTCCAAAAGGCGCGTGCTCGGCGAGCGCATCAATATGACGATGTCCTCCTCGCACACGGGCCGCAGCTCTTTTGTTTTGTCATCCTGTATAGGAAATTCACTTGTCAGCATATTGCTGATATAGTCCGCGACGAACGCGGCCTCAGCCTCGCTCGCGCGCACGCGCTGCTCGCCCGTCTGCGTCGGCAGATCGAGCAGATGGAACTCCGCGCCGCACGCGCTCGATTCGACATAATTCGCGCCGAGGCGCAGCATTTCATCCGCGCCGTAGTCGAGCTCACCCATTTCCTCGGAAAGAATATTGCAGAAGATAAAATTCGTCGCGTCCAGCACTTCTTTGCGCGAACGGAAGTTGCGCGAGAGCAGCAGCTTCGCGCTGTCGTGCTCCTCTGCGTCCTCAAGCGGCGGCCAGGTGTTATAATGCTGCAAAAAAATACGCGGGTCGGCTAGGCGGAAGCGATAGATGCTCTGCTTGACATCGCCAACAGTGAAAAGGTTTTCTCCTTTACGAGAAATTGCGTCAAAAATGCGGTTCTGCACCTCGTTGGTGTCCTGATACTCGTCCACCATGATCTCGCGGTAGCGCGCGCTGACGATGCGCGCAAGCTCTGTCGGCGCGCCGTCCTCTCCGATGAGAAGGCGGATGGCCTCGTGCTCCTGATCGGAGAAGTCAGCAGAATTCCGCCGCCGTTTTTCCTCGTTGTACCGGCGGGAAAAGTCCGCCGTCAGGTCGATGAGCGCGAGCATTGCGCTCGCCATCGTGCGCAGGTCCTCCACCGCCTCGTCGGACGAGGCGGAAAAAATCTCGGCAAAGCCCTTGACGGTCTCCTTGCAGTTGTCCCACAGGCTTTTCATGCGCGCTTTCATCTCGCCGCCGTCGCTGTCCTTCACCGCGGCGAGGCGCGGAAACGCGATGGTCACGCCGCGCGCGGCGTCCCAGCCCTCTGCGGTCTTCCCCTCCAGCGCTTCAAGCTGGTAGGACGCGTCGAGGAACGCGGGCGCATACTTCTGGTTCAGCGCGTCATTCGCGCACATCTCCTGCGCCGCGCGCTGCAAAAGGTTTTTGCAGTGGCGCGCCTTGCGCCGCACCTCATTGAGCAGAATTTTTCCATAGGGCGTGTCCTCGATCTTATCCGGCACGGCGCGCCAAAACGCGCGCTGCGCCTCGAGCCATTTGTCCTTATACGGCTGCGCCTGCAGCTTTGCGTGCAGCTCGAGCACTAAGTCCTCAAGCGCGCTGTCGTCGCGCCCCGCGC
>OIWU01003458.1_pt1 | contig 12131 bp, 11 predicted proteins | sample 1587711 | NCBI WGS metagenome assembly OIWU01 (sample SAMEA3888909, study PRJEB22519) | human gut metagenome | biome: human gut; feature: human-associated habitat; material: faeces | place: Denmark | collected 2010 | reverse complement strand
CAGGACGAAAACACCGAATCTGCCGAAAGTCCGCGATATACCGAGTCCCGCAAACCGTTCAACCGAACCAACGGATACAAGAGCAAGAATACACGGCATGCAGACACAGAGCAATACGGGACAGGGTACAAGAGACGTCCGAACCGCAGATCGGGCGGCTTCTCGACCACATCGCATCGCGAGGCCTATCCCCGTTTCGAGGCTCCGAAGCCTCAAGGGGCTATTCGTCTGAACCGATTCATTGCCAATTCGGGAATCTGCTCGCGACGAGAAGCGGACGACCTGATTACGGCAGGCGTTATCTCGGTGAACGGCAAGATAGTAAGCGAGCTGGGGACGAAGGTCAATCCGGAGGATGAGATTCGGTTCAACGGCGAGGTGATCAAGGGAGAAAAAAAGGTCTACATTCTGATGAACAAGCCCAAAGGGTATATCACTTCGGTCGACGATCCTCACTCGGACAAGACCGTCATGGACCTGCTCAAAGGAGCGTGCAACGAACGGGTCTATCCTGTCGGTCGGTTGGACAAGAACAGTGTGGGAGTCCTGCTTTTCACGAACGACGGGGAGCTGACGCGTAAATTGACCCATCCGAGCTACAACAAGCGGAAAATCTATCAGATAACACTCGACAAACCGTTGACGGAGGCAGACATGAGTAAGATCGCCGAAGGTATTACCCTCGAAGACGGGCCAATTTTTGCGGATGAAATCAGTTACGTCAACGACTCCCGACGTGAGGTCGGTATCGAGATCCACTCGGGACGAAACCGTATCGTACGACGGATCTTCGAATCGTTGGGATACTCGGTGCAGAAACTGGATCGGGTCTATTTTGCAGGTCTGACGAAGAAGAAGCTGAAGCGGGGAGCATGGCGTTTTTTGACACCGAAAGAGGTTTCCATCCTCAAAAGCGGCGAGTACGAGTAGCCTACAGTCAGGTTCGTGCAATGAATTTTACCGAAAGTGTTGCATAAATCGATTTTTCACATTACCTTTGCAACACTTTTGAAAAAATCTGGTTCTCTAGCTCAGTTGGTAGAGCACGACACTCTTAATGTTGGGGTCGTGGGTTCGAGCCCCACGGGGACCACAGACAAATGACCGATAATCAATGAATTATCGGTCATTTTTTATTTTGTATTTACGCCTATGTATCAGGTATGATCCTACCTAAACGGGCGTTTGGGGGACTTTTGTTTTACCAAATGTTTTACCACAAACGCGGTGAAACGATCAAGCATTCGACATTCTGCAAATAGCTTAAAACAATGAAAATCAACATGCAAGTTATTTGCCGCAAAGATCGTATCACAAAAGATCACAAGGCACCCGTCTTCATCCGTTTTACCAAAAATCGCAAGGTCCGTTATATCAGTACAGGAGTTACAGTCCATATCGATGATTGGGATTTTGAAAATCAGCGTGTTATGTCAAACTCACCTGAAATGCAGTCCATCCAGTTTCAAATCGACAGCAAGGTAGAGGATTACCGTCGCAGGATGAAGCGTCTCGAAGCATTGGAAGTAGATGTTACGCTAGACAATCTGCTCGAGACGAACGGGCGCAAATTCAATTGTACCGTGAGTGAATATCTTCGACAAACAATCCAACGGCTTAAAGAGTCTGGCAAATATGGCTCCGCCTCCAAACATCAGTCTCTATTGTCCAGAATGTCTCAGTTTCGTTCGCCAAATATCCGTTTTGAAGAGATCAATTTCGCTTATTTACAGGATTTCGAATTTTTCTTGCGTAAAGCAGGGAACACAGACAATAGCATTGCAACAAAATTCGCTATTTTCAAAGCAGCTTATAACAAAGCTTTAGCTGAAGGAGTATTCATTCAAAAAGCCAATCCCTTCGCTAGATACAAAGTTGGAAGCTTGTGGACGAAAACACGTAAGCGGGCCATAACAAAAGAAGAGGTACAAAAATTGGCTGCATTGGAGATTACCTCAGAAGGTCGAACGGATTATACCGAGCTTGCAAGAGATATTTTTCTGTTCTCTTATTTTACGGCAGGCATCAATTTCACGGATATGGCAACGTTACGTTATCGGGATATTGTGCATGGTAGAATCTACTATTCTCGTCATAAGACCCAAAAATTGATTTCTTGTTACCTTATTCCCAACGCAATGCAAATCGTGGAGAAGTATCGCAAATCGAATTGTACTGACGAGGAGTATGTTTTCCCTATTCTGGATCGCATGATTCATCAGACTCCCCAGCAGATTTTTAATCGGACACACAAAGTACTGGGCAAGGTGAATCGAGAACTAAAAGTACTTGGAAAACGGATTGGTTTGGCTATTCCGTTAACTACCTATGTTGCAAGACACACATATGCAACCGTACTTAAACGTTCAGGAGTGAATATTGCGATTATATCTGAGAGTTTAGGTCACTCAGACCTATCGACCACCCAAATCTATCTAGATAGTTTCGAGAACAGTCAGATCGATGAGGCTATGAAGCATTTGTTATAAGATTAGGTTAATGAACAGACTTTGGAAAGGGGTATAAAATAAGCCCCTTTCCCAAAGTATGTCCTTTTTCGTTCTTTATTCGTATATTTGACTATCAAACACATAAATACGATGAACGACGGAACTGAATATTCTCTCACTATCGACAGGAATACTTTTATTCGGGTGATCGAGATCGCCGAGAAATATTACGGGATGGATGCTTTTTATTTTACCGATGACACCTATCCTGTTTTATTGCAAGGAAAAGAATTTGGAATAATTAGTATACGACATACGCTAAAAGAGCTGGAAGCTGTATTTCACAGCAGTAAATCCACTTCTAGATATGTCGAAACCATTACCAAAGATCAATTCTCTCTTCTGTCCAATGTACTATTAGCCATTGAACATGCCTTAATTCGTCATGATTGTCTGATTGCTGATTGCATGGAAAACGAATATGACCTTAACAGTTATTACGAAGATAACTTACGGAGCGACCTACTCAAGTTATATATTTTCATCAAAGAATTACCTTACAAGCGAGATAAAAAAAACGAAACGATCTTGACTATCAACAAAGGGTTCTCTAAATGGCAGAAACGCATATCGTTGGACAACTTCGACAATTGGATTTTCCGTTCTGCATTACTGAAGTATTGTGAGGATCACCTTTGGAATATCCACTCTCTTGAAGATGCTAAAATAAAATTGAAGCAACTAACCCGAGTCGGACGTATTCCTGAAAATTCGAACATATATCCAATCATTTACGGGACTTATACAATGTTCAAAGATTTTGCTCAGGACAAGACTTATATCAGCACCAGACTTTGCCAGATCATAGTTAATTATCTCATTTATTTAGGATTATTTACCGAAAAGGACAATGATCCATTAAAAATGCGCTCTACAATAGAATATATCCTATCTAAGAAAGAGAAGCCCCGTTTCCCTTCTCATTCTATCTCAACAGAAGAACAAAATAGTCCAACTTCACCACTCCTTCGACCTACCCATATGTTCGACGATCTCATATTCCAATAACGCGTTTCCAATTTCCCCAAAAGTAAAAGAATAGGTGGTGTTTTGACTGCCTATTCTTTTTATTTATTCTTTTCCCAAAGTCAGACCTTTGCACGTGGATGATGAATCGATAGCGCGCATTGAATCGGAGTCTGGAGACAAGCTGAAAATCCGCAAGACGCAAGAGTAGGCAAAACTATTTAAAAATAATCTAATGAATGCAATAATTAAAAATCAGCTCGCTAATAATGGAAATGAAGGACTGGTACAGTTGGCTAACGAACGGCAGAACGATGCACGGGAGGCGAGGACGCCGCTCCGCCTTGTCAAAATGAAGTTTGGCACGAATGCGAAGATGGTGCGGACGCTGACCGCTGCCATCAGCAAAGGAATCGACAAACTGATCCTTACTCCGCGAGTGGACGTGGCGGGATGCGGATATGTCTGGCTGGGCATCCGCAAAGGACGGATCGAGCTGGACGGAAAACTACTGCTCAACCGACAGATCGGGGAATATCTATTAGCCTACCTGCAAGGGACCGAGTTACCCGAGATCACGGACTTCGACTCCGATCGGGAAATCTGCTGCCAGTCCGACTGGCTGGAGGCGATCGCGGCAAAACTGGAGAAACTCGCCACAACCGCCGAAGAAGAGTACACCGAGACGGAAGAGACGGGCTACCTGACGCAAAAGTACCACTTCCCAAACGGCAAGGTGATTATGCCTTCCGAAGAGATTGCCGACGTAACCGCGTTACTGGCTTAATGATGTTGAACGGACAGAGGGCGGGTTTAACCGCTCGCCCCTCTGTTCTTTAATTTAGGATAAATTATGCTAGAATATTTAATAAAAATCGATTCAGGACAGTACTTGTCGGATGTACTGTCCCTTATTCCGAATAACACAATTCTGAACAAGACCCTTACGGGCTGTGGAGCCACAACAATGGAAATAAACGCCCCCCGTAATAACTCTATCATCATTGAGCCGAATGTCCCCGTAATTATTGGGAAGAAACAACAGCACCCCTTTCTGATGCCTGTATACGAAGGTACAACAATCAACGATCTAAAAGACTACCTTGTAGGAGAACAAGACGGCTATCATAAGATCATCACTACGCCTGAAGGATTCGACAAGAAGGTAATACCAGCGATGTATGAAACTTCAACCCCTGTATACGATGACTATTTTCTGCTGTTCGACGAGTGTGAAAAAACAATACAGGACGTAGGCTATCGTGGAGATATCTACCTACCCGTGGAAGACTTTTTCAAGTTCAAGAACAAGGCAATGGTTTCGGCCACACCGATCATCCCGTCCGATCCACGATTCAAGGAACAGGGTTTCGAGATACTGAAAATCGTTCCCACCTATGAACACAGACAACCTCTAACCCTCTGTATTACCAATAATACGGTAGCCGTATTGAGAAAGTTACTGAATAAGTTGCAAAATGAAACGATCTGCATATTCTTAAACTCAACCGATACCGCCTTAAATCTGATTCAATCTTTCGGCATACAAGAACAAAGCAAAATATTTTGCAGCGAGAAGAGTGTCAAAAAATTGAAACGACTGAACTTTCCTCATGTAAGTGATTCGCTCGGAGAATTAGCTCATGTCAACATTTTCACAAGCCGCTTCTATTCCGCTGTAGATATTTATCTCGATAAAAAACCACATGTTATCGTCCTCTCTGATGTGGTACGGGCTCCGTATTCCATCATCGACCCCCACACAGAAGTAATTCAAGCGATCGGACGATTCCGCAATGGTGTAGCAAAAGCCTACCATATTGCCAATACCTGCGATCAGTTACAGTGCTTTTCAAAAGATAAACTGGAGTATAGATTGGAAAACGAGGAACAAATGTATATGGCCATTGCGGGAATACAAGCTCCGAACGAGATTCAAACTGAGTGCAAACAACAAGCTCTTAATGGAATGGGTTACAAACGTTTTGTTACTCGAGAAGGAAAACGCAACTACTTTATGTGGGATAACGCGTGGGATGACGAGAAAATCAGGGGATACTACCGCTTACCCGCTACATTACATGAGGCATATAAAACAGCCCCATTCCAACTGGTTGTCTATAATTTGAAATACCCCATTACAGATGAAGATCGTTTACGACGAGAAAAGGTCTATTTACACTCAAAAAAATTATGGCAAGAGGTGATCCGACAACTCTCGATTCTCAAAGCAAAGAATTGCAATCCCGAAGCCACATTTCTGATCGACGAACTTGGAGATGAGTTTAACGTCATGACGAAAGCGTTCGTTATATTGGGGGAAAAGCGAATCGAAGAGTTAGGCTATAACCGTCGGAACATTGAAGCAGCCCTACAACAAATGGAAGAAAACAGACTGCTCACTTCAGAAAAAATGCAGAAAGCGGTTTATACACGGTTTCATACGGGAGACATCGTAGAAACTGCCGAAGTGAATGCTTTTATGAAAAGGCTAATAACTGAAAACGGAATTCCGTTCAACGGTCAAGTCGACAAGAAGGTTATTCGGCTCTTCTTCGAAATAGAAGATTGCAAACTCAGGGGCAATCGGGGACTTCGGTTCGGGAATAAAAAACATGTGTTTTAAATCTCATCGGACAGACCTCGACAAGGGGTCTTAAAATAACCCCTTGATCTAGGTTTGTCCTCATATTTTCCGAGAATGGGTACACCGACAAATGTCCCCTCCCCATATAAAAAAGGGAAACCATAAATCGAACCATAGACCTGTTATCTAAGAATCTTACAAAAATCAACAGGCCAATTCCTAAGACTAAAAAATATTTATACGGCAGGAGAATCCATCTTGCCGTATTTTTTATTCTGCTGTTCTCGTAAGGATCAGCTATCTCATTCATTAACCTTTTAAATATTTAGTTATGCAGTTAAGACCTTCTCAACGCAGGGAAGCCAAAATGCGGTTAGCCTTGCAAGGTGCATCAGGATCGGGTAAAACCTATTCATCATTATTAATTGCTTATGGGATGACAGGCGACTGGGCCAAAGTTGCCGTTATCGATTCGGAAAACGGATCGGCAGACCTCTATGCTCATCTGGGAAACTACCAAGTACTCTCTTTGGAGAATTATGCCCCTGAGACCTATATCGAAGCTATTGACATATGTGAACAGGCTGGAGTACAAGTGATCATCATCGACAGCATATCTCATTGCTGGGACTATCTACTGGATTTTCATGCCAACTTACAAGGGAACTCTTTTGCGAACTGGGCCAAAGTGACACCACGTCAGAATAATTTTATTCAACGTATTCTTTCTTCATCCTGCCACGTAATCTGCACGATGCGAAGTAAACAAGACTACATACTCTCTGATAAAAACGGCAAGATAGTTCCTGAAAAGGTCGGACTCAAAGCCGTACAACGCGACAATGTAGATTATGAGTTCACTGTCGTTCTCGACATTACAATGAATCATAAAGCCATTGCCAGTAAAGATCGCACAGGACTGTTTACAGGACATCCTGAATTTATAATCTCACCCCGTGTGGGACAAACGATCCTGCAATGGTGTAACCACACGATTAATAACCCTCAATCCTATCCAAATCATGAACACACAAGTAACACAGTCGTGGCCTGTTGAAAGTCACAATCTGGTTGATGGATTTTCCAGATACACCACCAAAAATTTGCTTATACCGAAAAGAGAAACCTTCTCCGACACCCCTTCCTTATCAGACTCTAATTCGTATCCTTCTGCTCGACATTTTATCGAATCGAATACAAAATCTGCCGATTTGTACCATTTGCGGAATGATTGCGTGGTTCCTGTTTTCAGTAAAGACAATGAGATTACAATTTCCCATCAGAATTTTATCGAAACTATCTGGAATGTTGCTCACAAACTGTTTCCCAATGAAAGAATCGACCAACCCGAAATACGCGTTTCTCACATCGTCAAAGGAAGAATTCCCGAAGCGATCCACAAACCTGTCGGTCAACTGCTCGAATCAGACAAAACGATCTACTATGAACGAATGGCATTCTGTTTTGAAATTCCATCTATTTATGAGGAGATAGACAGCAATCGATTAAACCTTTCCATCGGAGGAGTTCGTGCCTATAATCACGAAAATCTCTATTCGAAAAAAACTGCTGAAAAATTCAAGGTTTTTATCGGATTCAAAAATCTGGTATGCTGTAACCTTTGTATCTCAACAGATGGGTATCAGAGTGAGTTACGAGCCATGAGTATACAGGATTTATTCGATGCCGCTATCCATCTATTTCAAAGCTACAATACTGAAAAGCACATACAACGAATGTCCGCAATGCGCGAACAACACCTGACCGAACACCAGTTTGCCCAGTTGATCGGGAAAACACGATTATATCAGTATTTGCCGCAATCGGATAGAAAGAAGCTTCCTGCAATGGAGTTTACAGACAGTCATATCAATGCAGTAGCAAAAGCTTACTATTCCGATGCACACTTTTCTAAAGAAGATGATTCATCTATCGACTTATGGAGAGTGTACAATCTGTTTACAGGAGCCAACAAGTCGAGTTATATCGATACGTTCCTTGATAGGTCGTTGAATGCTTTACAACTTATCTCTGGAATCGGTCGAGCAATTGAGGGTGATTCCCAATACAAGTGGTTTATCGAATAGATAAAATTGATCGCTTTCGTGGATCATCTGCGGGAGCGATCTTTTTTCAGAAATCAAGCCATACGGGAAAGTCGCTTCGAAAGTCGCCTTTATCGGACCATATGCTTTCATGTAAGGTGGGACAGAGTTTGACAGGGGGTCTTAATATAGACCCTTTTGAAATCTTTGTCCTGATCGACCCGAAATCAGAAAATCGGATTTACGGGAATCAAGAACGGATTACGGGTTTTCCACCCTGAAAATCAGAGAGAACGCTCCACACAAGGGAAAAAAGCAACGTTTACATACAAGCGGACAGACTTTGTAAAAAGGTTTTATAAGGCCCCTTTACAAAAGTTTGTCCTTCTTCTTATATTATTACTAGTACTTCCTAAGACATATTTTCGACTCTTATACCTACTTGTTGTAGATATTCTTAAATAGCCGTTAGGATAGCTTAAGGTAAATAATCTGTATGAGCAATTTCAATCAACTATAAATAGCTTCCTAATCAACACACAACACTTATTTATATGTATTACGGGAGGATTCTTATAAGCCGTAATACACCAAATTGAGAATAACATAATTGGGTATCAATATTGTTAATCGAAAAATAATATCCGAATTTTACAATCGCAACAGCCTAAAAAAGAGAGACTGCACGATGAATGTTTAAATATTTGTTATCTTTGTCGTGTTACCGAAGGGTAATAGACATATTTTAAACATTTGGAAGTGTTTAACTTTATTCCGACTGGTGAAATCTGGTAAATTTTAAGGTCAAGGAATAAGTGAACGTCTCTCTCGTCCTATCTATTTTAAATAATAGTATGGCGTGGGCTGTTGCTTATTTTTGACCGAGGTTTACCAGAGCCCACCAGTTAAATAAGTTATCAATCCCACGCTTCTTTTTTGTATTCACCGCTGTTTAGGGATTGAACTGCAAAAAAATTTCAGCTATGTGTTATCAACAGGCAAAGGAGTATAGAATTGACTCCATTAGCGACCTTCAGGAAAATCTGAGTCGCGTGGCACTCATTGTGAGTCGGACCGATGAAACGATTCGAAAGAAAGTCTTCTTACGACAACAAGGAGAGATCATTCATGTATGGGAAGAGAAAACCGATGCAATTTGGGAGTGTTGGAATGAACAGCACCCTAATTTGTCGACATGGATCGAAGGGGATGTCATACACTTCTCGCTTAATAAAATCTAATTCTATTTGTATCGACACAAAAGACAGAAAGATCAGAAAAACCTACAAAACAAGAAATTAGTTTAACGCTAAAAAATAAATACGATGAAAAAGACTCTTTACATATCCGTTATTGCATTACTGACTATTTCGTTCAACTCATGTTCAAAAAATGATAATGAAGGGATCATGAATGACACTCCAATTCAATTCAACGACCCGAATTTTCTAAAAGCATTGTTACGTGTTGTAAATGAAGAAGGGATGGAACCAATGGACGTCGATACAAACAGAGACGGCCAAATTTCAAGAAAAGAAGCAGCACAAGTTAAAGCTTTGTACATAGGTACCTCACACATTCGACAGATGGACGAGATCAAATATTTCACGGCATTAGAATACTTGTATTGTGGTGGTAATGATATTGCATCTTTAGATGTAAGCAACAATAGGGCCTTGAAAGTATTGTCTGCAGAATATTGTAATTCTCTCACTTCATTGAATGTTCGTAATTGCAAGGTTCTAAAAAAATTAAGATGCGATAATTTCGATTATGACACAGACCCCCCATATTTTAAACAACTTACATCATTAGACATCAGTGATTGTGTTGCCTTAGAAGAATTGGAATGTCAAAACAATAAACTCACCTCATTAGATTTAAGCAAAAACACAGCACTTGTAGGATTATGGTGTTGGGGGAATCCATTAACATCTCTAGACCTAAGTAAAAACTCTGCCTTGAAAGAATTAGGATGTTGTGGGAAAGATAATATAACAGAATTAGACCTAAGCAAAAACAAAAAACTTGAATTTTTATCCGTATCAAGTGACAATAATCTTCTTTCTATTTATTTATATAAATATAACACTATTGCACAACAAGATATGGATCGATTACAAAACAATTGTCCGAATGCCACAATATATTATGTGGAATAAACAGGTAATATAAGCATGACTATTTTAATGAAAGTGATTAGCTTTTAGTAGAGTATTAGACTATTTATAAGCAACAAAGGGTCCTGTTCTATATTGCATTATTCATCCTCATGCTTTCCTAAATCTATTTTCAGCTTGGCTAATCAACACTACATACACTTTCTTTTTTACTAATTAAACATAAAAAACCATTGTACTGGTATTGAAACAACAAATTAGATTTTCAATATTATGAAAAAACAAATCGCTTTATTACTCGCCATAACAATTATTGGGAGTATATCCGCTCAAAATAAAGTTGCATATCTAGATCTTTACCAACGTGGAGGAGCCAAACATCTAAGAACAACCCTCGTATTTAATCAAGAACCTGTTTATATCGGTAAAAAAAATCTTGGAGAAGTTCTTAATATGCTGGCTGAATCAGGATGGGAAATAGATAGAACACTAAATGTAAGAAGACTAGGATGGTTTTGGCCATTTACGCGTCACAAATTTCATGTTATCTTAAAAAAAGAATACAATAATAAAGAGAATCTATTTGAAGGGATGCCTATAAAGGTTGTCAACGCTATAATGCATAAACCCTTTTTCATTCAAGAAAATATTACTGTCATTAACAAGTCGGAATTCTTCAAACGACAAGACTTAACAGAGATACACATTCACAAGAATATAGTTAAAATTGGTAAATATGCATTCTCGTATTGCCTCAACTTGAAAGCTATATATTGTGAAGCCTCTACACCTCCAGAATTAGGTTTTAGCGCTTTTCATCCCCTTCCCAAATCTGCCAAAATATATGTTCCTGCCACATCAGAAAAGCTCTATAAAGAAACAAAAGGATGGAAAAAATATGCCGACCAGATCATTGGATATAATTTTGAATAAAATCTTATTAATTAAGAATAAACATCGAAAAAGTGGGTTATTTGAGCTCCCTTTTCAATGTTTGTCCTTTTTCATTACTTTTGAAAAAATACACCGACTATGAGAATATCATCTAATCATATCGTTACGCTCCAATCTAATGAAATTTTCGTTTTCGGGAGCAATCTGGCAGGACAACACGGAGGTGGTGCAGCACGGTTAGCTTATCAAAAATTCGGTGCCGTGTGGGGACAAGGTGTCGGACTACAGGGACAGAGCTATGCCATCCCGACTATGCAAGGCGGTGTGGATACCATTAAGCCATACGTGGATGAATTTATCGAGTTTGCCAAACGAAATCCGCAACTAAAATTTCTGGTAACGGAGATCGGTTGTGGAATAGCGGGCTTTCAAGTCGAAGAGATTGCACCTCTATTCAAACAGGCCGTGGAGGTGGAGAACATCTACCTGCCCGAACGTTTCTGGAAAGTGTTGGGTCAGTAACAAAACTGGCAACAATTAGAAAAGGACAGACTTTTGCAAAGGGGTTTATTTAAGACCCCTTGCAAATGTTTGTCCTCGTTTTTATCACACTGACCATAATTATTGTAATACAGCACCTTGCAAAGCTTCTAAAGATGAATATAAAGGATCACAATATAACCTAAGACCGAGAATCAAATAGTAAACCAAACTTTAACATTTATGAATACAAAATTAAAAGTACGTTTAATCAATCTCTAAGTAAGAAACAAGTATAAGAATAAGATTCTTTTACTTTTATTTATTAACCATGCAGGATTGAAGAATACTTGAATGTTTTACCAAATGTTTTACCTCTGTAAAAACACAAACAAAAGTCATCGAGCCTCTTACATATGATTATTCTCTAGCTCAGTTGGTTGCATCGAAAGGCGAAGCCTTTTGATGTTTTGGGAGCACGACACTCTTAATGTTGGGGTCGTGGGTTCGAGCCCCACGGGGACCACAG
>OIWU01003455.1_pt1 | contig 12140 bp, 8 predicted proteins | sample 1587711 | NCBI WGS metagenome assembly OIWU01 (sample SAMEA3888909, study PRJEB22519) | human gut metagenome | biome: human gut; feature: human-associated habitat; material: faeces | place: Denmark | collected 2010 | reverse complement strand
CTCCATGACGGAGTATATGTCACTCCCATAACCGAGCTTTCGGAATCCAGCGGAACAAATGTAAATCCGTTTTCGTTCGCATATGTTTCCGCCGCCGTTCCTCTGTAGCCGTAGATTGTAAAGCCGTCAATCGTCTTAGAATCGGAAATATATCCGAAAGCCTTTTCGCCTATCGAGGTTACTGAAGCAGGAATTATAACAAACTTAAAATTATTATCATAAAAGGCTTTCGCACCGATTGAAGAAAGCCCACTGCGTAGAGTTACTGCTTCCAGCTGGTAGCTTCCAAAGAAAGCTTCTTCGCCGATAGATTTAACGGATGCAGGAATATCAAGCCTCTTTATGTTACAATTTCTGAATGCCGCATACGGAATTGATGTTGTATTTCCATTAAATTTCACTGTTTCCAGGCTGTTGCAATCATCAAACATTTTAGGCACAACATCGCAGTATATGTCAGCCGTTTTAAGCCTCAGGCAGGAGGTAAAAATACCTTCTGCATTGTCTTTGAATTTTACATTTGCAGGCAAAGTCAAGCTTTCAATTCCCGTAAAATTAAAAACCTGTGAGCCAAAAACAACATCTCCCGAACCGATAAAATCAATTGTTCTTATATAACCGGGAGCGCCGTTTGCCCCTGCGAAACCGTAATCGTTAATTGTAATCGGAGCAACTCCTCTTGCGTCAAATGTCAGTTTGTTGATCCAATAATGATCCTCCGACCACTCCTCATACGGCTCTGCATATTGACGTTCTTCCACTACTGCTCCTGAATGTACCGTAACATCATATACAGGCGAGGTAGACGTTGTATCTTCAAATCGTTCAAATTCAACCAAATCCAGCGGAATGAACGTAAAGCCGTTTTCGTTTGCATATGTCTCCGCCGCCGTCCCTCTGTAGCCGTAGATTGTGAAGTTTTCGGCTTTTTTGCCACTATCAGAATAACCAAAGGCTTTTTCTCCGATTTCGGTTACTGAAGCAGGTATTTTGACAGATTGATTGGCAAAATTGCATATAAAAGCTTGTTTGCCGACACGTTCAAGACCATCGTTTAACTCTATCAAGTAAGGTTTATATGAATTGAAGCACTCTTCGCCGATAGATTTAACTGTCGAAGGTAATGTAATTTTTTCAAAACTTCCCCAAGTATTAAAAGCCAAATTGCCAATAGTTTCAAGTCCCTCGTTGAACTTTATTTCCGAAACAGTGGACAAATCAAAGGCTGAATCGCCGATTTTCTTAACAGAGGAAGGAATTTCAATTTTTTTCAAACCTACTGTAAGTTCAAAAGCAGCTTTCGGAATTTCGTTAATATCATTATCTGCTGTAAAGGTTACGTTTTCAAGATAATTACATCCATAAAACATGCTCTCACACATAGAGCAACCGATTGTAACATTTTTCACTTTACTTTCAGAAAAAACATCACAAGCCCCATCTTCGAACTTAATATTTGAGGGAAGATTCAAATCGGTTATATTGGTAATAGCAAACGCCCTTGAGCCGAGTATTATGTCACCTGTTCCGTTAAATACAATTTCATTCACGGTACAAGGAGCAATGCACCCTGAAAAACCGGAGTTTTTAACTATAATCGGCTCAGAGCCAAACGCATTAAATGTAACCTTGTTTACATCTTTAAAGTTCGGGTCATAATTGGGGTGATTTTCTTCACTCCGACCGGTATAATATTGTTCCTCTTCAACAACATCTCCGCTGTTGAGGACAACATCAATATACTCCAAAGAATGAGCAAAAGTATTTACGCTCAACAACATACTGATAATAATAACGATCGCCATTGTTTTTAGCCAGAATTTTTTCATGCTCAGTCTCCCCTTAATTTACAATCCTTTTTACTCAACCGTATAGGTCAACGTTGTTGCATATTTCCAGCCGTCGGTCGGGGTTTTGATATAGACCTTGAAGCTGTTTTCGCCGATGTGGCGCGGTTTTACGGAAAGGTTGTAGGTATATGTCATGTTTGTTTCGTCGAGCACTGCCATTGACGAATTGACGGTGGTTGTCATTCCGTCCTCGTACTCAATGTGAACCTTGTTTACACCCGAGCCGGTAACGATTTTGCAGTCAACGGCGCTTTTTTTGCCGCTCGTTTCGGCAAGCTCCGCAGATTTCAGTGTTGTATCCGAATAAAGCGTCGATACGCTGAAATCATATGTTTGATCTTCCCAAACGTTGTCGTACTTTGCATGAATTTTCAAGCTGCTGTTCGGTGTGAGTCTTGTCTTGACCGTCCAAACCTCATATGCGAGATCAGCCGAGGTATCGTGAACCTCATTGCCCTGCTCGTCATAAGCCTTTATAGCAACATTGCTTGCGTGTCTCGAAAACGTTCTTGTCGCTCCCGTTGCTTCAATAACTTGAAGCTTCAAGGGTCTGCCGTCAACCGAAAAGCTGTAGTCATTCACACTGCTCCATGACGGAGTATATGTCACTCCCATAACCGAGCTTTCGGAATCCAGCGGAATGAACGTGAAGCCGTTTTCGTTCGCATATGTTTCCGCTGCCGTTCCTCTGTAGCCGTAGATTGTGAAGCCGTCATATTTCTTATACTCGTTTTTTTCTGTAGTATAATACCCAAACGCTTTTTCCCCGATAGAAGTTACAGAAGCAGGTATTGTAACGGATTTAAGCGAACGGCAACCAAGAAAAGCATTTTCACCAATAGTCTCCAAGCCATCGTTTAATTCTAACTTCACCAAACTTGAAGTTTCATAGAAGCTTTTTTCGCCTATACTTTTTAAAGTCGAAGGGAATTTCAATTCTTTTATAGAATTACTGTTTTCAAAGCTTCTGTTACCAATGCTTTCCAAGCCTTCATTCAAATTCACTCTTTCAAGATAAAAAGTTGAGTGAAAGGCTCCGTCCTCAATCTCGGTAACCGAAGACGGAATAGTAATACTGAGAAGACCGCAGGTATCAAAACAGTCAACGGGTATTTTTTTAATGTTTTGGTTTAAAAAATTAACGTAAATTAAAGACCAACACTCCTGAAACATTGCCGGGCACAAATCGCTTCGAATTGTCGCCCTTCTCAAAAAGCTTGCTCCGAATACACACTCTGCACCGTTTTCAAAAACTACATTGGATGGGATATCAATATCGGTAATGCCCGTGTAGCAAAACGCAAAAGAACTAAGAATGATTTTACCTGTTCCGTTTATTATAAGGCGCTCAACCTGTCTCGTAACACTGCCGGAAAAAGCGGATCTTTTTATTACAATCGGTTCTTCTCCCAATGCGTTTATAGTTACCGTTTTTACGCACTTAAATTCCGGATCATATTCTCCGTTAAATCTTTCCTCAGAATACTGATTCGCCTCAACGACATCGCCGCTGTTGAGTGTTACGTCATATGTCGGATAATCGGAAGCATAGACGTTGGTTGTTATCATTGCCAAAATCACAATGATAACCAATATAATTCTCACTCTTTTTTTCATATTGAATCCCATCCTTAACTGTTTATTTAGCAATAATGAACTAATTCATCAGTCCACTACTGTTCCGTTATGACTCTTTATATTATCAGGCACATTAAAAGATGTATAGCAATCATAACTACCTGATATAAAAAGATTTGCACCACCATTATTTATGAAGTAGAAACCGTCATCTGGCACATCATTGTTGCCAATAGGTTCTTCTATCCGTAATAGGCTTTACAATTGTGAAAACGGTATGTAGATTTTTTTCCATCATTTCCTTGTACAAAATATATACGTTTTTTACTGAAAATCCTTCTGAAATTACTGAATTCACAATTATCAAAAAGAAAGTCCCATGAGAACATACAACTTTTATTAAGCGAAACGTCATATGTTTTTATTCCATTATTTTCCTATATCTCTTTGGTTTTGTTAAAAATTACTTCTGTAATATCAATAAACATTGTTTTTTCATCCTTTTAAAATATATTTTTAAAAGTCATTAGAAATAACCGCATATTGATATTTATTGCCAACGGCATTTGGCGCCGTTAGGATTAGCACCGACAATAAAAATCGGAATTGTTGATAAAGTCAAAAGCAGACTTCAACAGTCATTGTTAACGACTTACCATAGCATCATTTTTTCGGAAATGAACGTTCAAAGTTCCCGGATCAGCTTCCCTTTTTGCTAATCCGTAATTTCATTATATATGAACATTTGTTCTTTGTCAATAATTTTTGTTAATTTTGTTCACAATGTTATTGATTTTGTTCACGATTATAATTTTATTTCGGATTTTTTGTTTAATATGTATAGCGCTTTTTGCATACTTGTACCGACAAAACCGCATTGTATATATGATTCTCCTTTTCTCCGCTTTTTCATGCTTTTATTACATTTATTGTAGTTTTAATCTGAACCTTTTGCTCACAAAGGCTCTCTAAAAATTAAACATCACAGTACCTATAAAGGTCCTTATAAATTTGACTATTTTTCCGAAATAATATATAATGAATTGAAAAATAAAAAAGACAGCCAAATGGCTGTCTCAGTTGCAGATTAGTGTAGGTTACTGCAATACCCTACGGCGTTGTCTTTTGCAAGACTCAATGCCTTATCTCAGAGCTGTTGATGGATATTGATAAATTTGTACTATCAAATAGTTTACTGATGGATATTGATAAACTTGCACATCAATTTCTGAGTTCTTTTTTATTATATCACACTTTAAGGATTTGTCAAGCGGAGGAGATTTTGTTATGAAATATGTAATCGGTATGGATATCGGAATAGGTTCAATCGGCTGGTCGGTAATAAGGAGCGATGCTGATTGTAAGCGAATTGAAGATTTCGGTGTCAGAATTTTTGACCCCGGTGAAAATGCAAGCGACAGAAAAAGCAATAGCCAAATACGCCGTGAGTACCGTTCCGTCAGACGTGTTCTTCGCAGAAGAAAACACAGGAAAGAGCTTCTCAAAGCACATTTGGAGAACATCGGTCTCACAACAATTGATAGAATAAATGAGTATTTTAAACACGCAGACGGCGATATCATATCGCTTCGAGTTAAAGGGCTTGACAAAAAGCTTGCCCCTGAAGAAATTGCGGCTTGCTTAATAAACATTGCAAACAGGCGCGGCTACAGACCTTTTTATGAAAATGAGGAATTGAGCCAATATGAAAAGACATCACTCAACAAGACCCGGCAGTTTATGCTTTCGGGAGAATATCGCACGTCTGCGGAAATGATCCTGAAAAACGAGCAATTTGATTCCGAAGAATCGGAATACAGATCATACAGAAATCGTTCGGGAAACGAAGAAACCGTTTTAATTGAGCGCAAATGGCTCAGGGATGAGGTCGAAAAAATTCTTAAAAAGCAAAGCGAATTTTACCCTTGCCTGAACGACAGAAACACTAACGCAATAAAAAGGATTATTTTTGACCAGCGTAATTTTGAGGACGGACCCGGGGATAAAAACGACCCGTTTAGACGCTACACGGGATTTTTGGAGTCAATGGGTCAATGCCGCTTCTACCCCGATGAAAAACGAGGATACCGAGCAACCTTGACAGCCGATACATATTCTCTTGTGAATGAACTTTCTCAGTACAGTTACGTTGATGAAAACGGATGTTTTGTTTTTGACTCCGCACTGGCTCATGATTTAATCGCATCGGCCCTTAAAAATGCAAAATTTACCAAAAGCGATTTTAATAAAATATGCAAGGCACACGGCATAGTTCCGATATACGGCGGTAAAGGTAAAGACACGGATATAAGCAGATGCTTTAAGTTTCTCAAAGCAATTAAACCAATTCTTGAAGCCGACGGTTTTGACTGGGAAACCGTATGCAACATTGATACTGCAAGCGACCCGGACAGTATTTTAAACCGTATCGGAATAATTGTATCCGAAAATATAACACCTGCAAGGCGCAAAAAAGCCCTCAAGAATCTTAACATTCTTAATGACGATTCGATTACGGCGCTTTGTAATTACAAATTCGGAGGGACTTCAAGCGTATCATATAAATATATGTCGGGTGCAATAGAGGCGTTTCTTAACGGGGATATCTACGGAAAGCATCAGGCAAGCCACATAGAAGAAACCGCGACCGAAAGCGTTAAACATACCAAACTGCCCGTATTTGATAAAGATTTTGAGTTCTTTAAAAATCCCGTTGTGTTCAGAGCGATCAACGAAAGTAGAAAGGTTATAAACGCAATCATCGAAAAATACGGTTCTCCATCTGCGATAAACATTGAAGTCGGTTCCGAAGTAAGCAGGAGCTTTGCCAACAGAACTGCAGACAAAAACGAACAGACCAAGCGCATGAAAGAAAAGGATGCGGCGAAAAAAGCCATTGCCGAGCTTCTCGGAGTTGATATTGCAAGCGTTACATCAAAAATGATTGATAGGTACTTTTTAGGCGAATTGCAAGGCTGGAAATGTCTGTATTCAGGCAAAGAAATAAACAAGGAAGAATGTCTCGGAGGCAGTAAGGCATACGAAATCGATCACATTGTTCCTTTCTCGCTGATTTTGGATAACACGCTCAACAACAAGGCTCTTGTCTTGACAAGCGAGAACCAATTGAAGAAACAGCAAACTCCGCTAATGTATTTAAGCGGCGAGCAAAGAAAAAATTTCATCGGAACGGTAAATGAGCTGTTCCGTGCGAAAAAGATAAAGAAAAAGAAATATGCTTATCTTTTACAGCCTGATCTGAATGACGAAAAGATGTCGGAATGGAAAAGCCGCAACCTGAATGACATGCGGTATATTTCACGATTCATGGTCGGATATCTTAAAGAAAATCTCAAATTTGACAACTCCTCAAAATTGGAGGGTCGTTGGCAGAATGTCTATGCCGTTAAGGGCTCACTGACATCAATGTTCAGAAAGTTTTGGCTTAACGAAACAACATGGGGCAGAGCGGATAAAGCATCGATCAAAGCCGAAACCTACCTTGACCATGCTGTTGACGCCGTCGTTATCGGCAACTGTCTGCCCGTGTATGTTGAGATTGCACAGGTCAATCTGCGTCTGCGCGACATATATAAATCAAACGGCAGACAATTTGTTGCCGAATATTGGGATTGCTTCAACAAGGGCGTTGAAATGATCAGCCGTTACTATAACATTGATAAGGATACCGTTCGCGCTTTTCTGAAGAAAAGTGATCGTATTCCGTCGCTGATTCCCGACCTTCGCGAAGAGGTTGACCGCAGATTTGTTGACCATGCAATATACAGCAAGTATCAAAAAGAGATAGCAGACCATGAGGGTAAAAAGTTCAAAGAGCCAACATATGAGGAAGCCGAACAGGCTTACCGAACCTCAATGGAAAATCTTTATCCGACAGATCTTCAGTTTGCACACAGTCTCTCTATGCCGCTTATTTCCTGCAAGCCCGAAAGGAAGTTCAGCGGAAAGATAACAGCCGATAATCCCGTAAAGCTTCGTGAAATTGACGGCAAGCTTTATACATTAAGTAAAAAACGAATTTATAGCGCAGCTGATAAGGACAAAATCAAGCGAACAGATATCGAAAAAATTTACACCTCGGATGCCAACCTAATTGCTTACCTCATCGAGCTGTTTGACGGGGCAAAAGACACAGCAACTCTTCGCGATATTATGAAAGAAAATGGCATCTCGGAAATACGAACCAAGAACGGCAACGCCATTCGCAAACTCACTTTGAGAAATATATGCGACAAGGATTTCTTAAAAAAAGAAATTGACGAGAACAATCACACCTACCTTGACACAGCTAAATACTACTGCGTTGAATTGTATAAAGACATCAAGGATAAACTGCGGGTTCAAGGAATAAAACGAGCCGATATAATTCCGCAAAATGGCAAGCTCTGTCTTGCTCCGTGGTATAAGCAGCCCGATGGCTATTTTAAGCACGTCATGTACCTTCAAAAGAATGATTATTTGAAGGTCTATGAAAACGGGGAACTTTTGTTTTGCGGATATTATCTTTCGGTGGAAGATATTAGGAAGTCTAAACTTTATTTTATAATTGATAATCAGCCTGGTCAAAACAGAAAAGAAAATTGCAAAAGTATTCATATAAAATCAGAAGTCAAGAAATATACTGTTGATATTCTCGGAAAAATTGGAAAGAAGGAAATTAAATGTGGAGAACCGTTATCGTCAGCAAAGGTGAAAAAATAACCGTCAAAAACAGTTGGATGGTCGTGTATGGTGACAATATTGAAAGTCACGTTCCAATCGAGGATATTTATTCCGTTGTTATTGACAACCGTGCCGCCTATATCAGTGTCCAAACGGTTACTACCTTAGCGCAGGCAGGAGCGGCAGTATATTTCTGCGATGAAAAGCATATTCCGACTGCCGTTAATCTTCCGCTTAATAATCATTGCAAGCCGTTCGGCGTCTTAAAGAAGCAGCTTGAAATGTCAGATGATTTCAAAAAGGCTGTTTGGCAGAAAATTGTCACAGCAAAAATAAACAATCAATGCAAATGTCTGTCACTTGCAGGTATAAAAAAGAAAATTATCTTGACAGCCGAGATATCATTGAATTATAATAAATATGGTTTTTAAAAGTCGAAACCGCAATAAAGCACAATATATTGCGGTTTCGGTTCTCTGATGGATATTGATAAATTTGTACAAAACCTCCATTTTAAAATAGCCGCGGGACGTTTCGGTTCTCTGATGGATATTGATAAATTTGTACTAGGGTCGGATTAAAGTTGCTGTCAAACGAGTTTCGGTTCTCTGATGGATATTGATAAATTTGTACCGCCGTTCCGCTCGACATGACACCCGACAAGTTTCGGTTCTCTGATGGATATTGATAAATTTGTACTAAACACTCCTCTAACCCTGAAACCGTTTCGTTTCGGTTCTCTGATGGATATTGATAAATTTGTACATAATCACACTCCAAAATGTGATGAATACAGTTTCGGTTCTCTGATGGATATTGATAAATTTGTACTGGAATGGGATACAATGCATACAGAGGTGAGTTTCGGTTCTCTGATGGATATTGATAAATTTGTACTATATTCTGATGAAAACTTATAATCGAAACGTTTCGGTTCTCTGAAGGATAAAATTAAACAAGATTTGTACTACACGTTAAAGGTTGCCATACTCGGCGGCCTTTTTCACGCTTTTATTACAACTAATTGTGAAAATTAACAGTTTTTGACCTGCACCGGTTAGTTTATTCTAACTGAGAAAAGTTGCAAAAAAAATAATAATATAGTATAATCTGTTTGAATGGTTAAAATACCATTATCAGGATTTAGTCATTGCTTTCAACTTTGTTTAAATCCAAGAAAACAAAAAGAAAGTCAGGCGATTTTTATGAAAACTGTTTATGCAGACAATGCTGCAACAACAGCTCTCTGCCCTGAAGCTCTTGACGCAATGGTAGATTGTTTAAAAAACAACTACGGTAACGCTTCAAGTCTGCACCACATGGGTCAGGAGGCTGCCGCCGCAGTTTTGCAGGCAAGACGTGACATTGCCGACGCTATCGGCGCCGATGTGAACGAAATTTACTTTACCTCGGGCGGAACCGAAGCGGACAACTGGGCAATCACCAATGCCGCACATCTCGGCGAGAAAAAAGGAAAAAAGCACATTATTTCAACAACGTTTGAGCATCACGCCGTTCTTCACACGCTGATGAAGCTTGAAAAAGAAGGCTTTGAGGTAACCTACCTTGATGTTCATGAGGACGGCTACGTTCGTCTTGACGAGTTTAAAAAAGCTCTCAGGGACGACACCTGCCTTGTTACAATAATGTATGCAAACAACGAAGTCGGAACGGTTCAGCCTATTCCCGAAATAGGCGCAATTTGCAAAGAAAAGGGCGTTTATTTCCACACCGACGCTGTTCAGGCCGTCGGTCATCTTCCGATCAACGTTAAGCAACAGAACATTGATATGCTCTCGTTCTCATCTCATAAATTCCATGGTCCCAAGGGAATCGGTGCACTTTATTGCCGCAAGGGCGTTCCCCTCATGGGCTTCATGCAGGGCGGTGCTCAGGAAAGAAATAAGCGTCCCGGCACAACAAATACTCCCGCTATCGTTGCAACGGCGGCGGCACTTAAAAAGTGCTGTGAGGACATGGACAAGAACATTGCCTATGTCAGCAAGTTAAGGGACAAGCTTATTGACACTATCCTTGAAATCATTCCCCGTTCAAGAGTAAACGGAGGACGTTCGCCCCGTCTGCCCGGCAACGTTAGCTTCTGCTTTGAGGGCATCGAGGGTGAGTCGCTTCTGCTTCATCTTGACCTCAAAGGAATCTGCGGTTCCTCGGGTTCGGCTTGTACCTCAGGCTCACTCGACCCGAGCCACGTTCTGCTTGCACTCGGTTTGCCTCACGAGATTGCTCACGGTTCGCTCCGTCTTTCTCTCTGCGAATACAACACCGAGGAAGAAATTGATTATATCATTGAGGAGCTTCCGAAAATCGTTTCGATGCTCCGTGACATGTCCCCCGTTTGGGAGCGAATAATGAAAGGAGAGGACTACTATGCTGTACAGTGAAAAGGTAATGGACCACTTCCAGCATCCGAGAAACCTCGGCAAAATGGATGACGCGGACGGCGTCGGCGAGGTCGGCAATGCAAAGTGCGGAGATATAATGAAAATGTACCTCAAAATCAAGGACGGTAAAATCGAGGACGTTAAGTTCAATACATTTGGCTGCGCTTCGGCGATTGCCACAAGCTCGATTGCAACCGAGATGATCAAGGGTCAGAAGATTGAGGACGCACTCAAGCTCAGCAACAAGGCTGTTGTTGAAGCTCTTGACGGGCTTCCGCCGGCAAAGATTCACTGTTCCGTGCTTGCCGAGCAGGCTGTTAAGGCGGCTCTTAAGGATTATTACACCAAGAACGGTCTTGAGCTTGATCCGAACGTATTCGGCAGTGAATGCGGAAGCAACTGCGAAAGCTGCGAGGGCTGCAGCCGAGAGGGCTAAGCCATGAAAAAGGCTATGATTGCCATGAGCGGCGGAGTTGACAGCTCCGTCGCTGCTTATCTGATAACTCAGCAGGGCTATGAAGCGATCGGCGTAACGATGAAGCTTTACAATAACGAGGATATCGGTATAAAAAAAGAAAAGACCTGCTGCTCACTCGACGACGTTGAGGACGCAAGGAGCGTTGCAAACAGACTTGGTATACCTTATTATGTTTTCAATTATACCGATAATTTCAAATTGCAGGTTATCGAACGCTTCGTTGAAGCATATCGCAACGGCAGAACGCCGAACCCGTGCATCGACTGCAACAGATATATCAAGTTTGATCAGCTAATGCACAGAGCAAAGGAATTGCAGTTTGATTATGTTGTAACGGGTCACTACGCTATTAACGAGTACGATGAAAAAAAAGGTCGCTGGATACTGCGCAAGGCGACCGACGACACAAAGGATCAAAGCTACGTTTTGTATTCACTCACGCAGGATCAGCTCAGCAGAATCCTTTTTCCGCTCGGCAGAATGACCAAGCATGAGGCGAGGGAAATCGCCGAAGCGCAGGGCTTTGTCAACGCAGATAAGCACGACAGCCAGGATATTTGCTTCGTTCCCGACGGCGACTATGCCCACTTCATTGAGAATTGGTGCGGATTCAGGTTCACCGAGGGTGATTTTGTTGACCGTGACGGCAATTTTATTTCCAAGCACAAGGGCATAATCAACTACACGATCGGTCAGCGCAAGGGCTTGGGCATTGCGGCGAAAGCGCCGTACTATGTTGTCAGCAAGGATCTTGCGAAAAATCAGGTCGTTCTCGGGTCAAATGACGATTTGTTTTCTAATCACCTTGAAGCAACGGATTTGAACTTCATTTCGATTGAAAAGCTCACCGAGCCGATGAAGGTCAAGGCAAAGGTCAGATACAGGCAAAAGGAGACCGACGCCGTGATTACTCCGCTCGAAAACGGAAACGTCAGCGTCGATTTTGAAACACCTCAGCGTGCGATTGCTCCCGGCCAGGCAGTTGTTTTCTATGACGGAGACATAGTTGTCGGCGGCGGAACGATAATATAAATTAAAGAATTTATAATTTATATTATATATATTATAAATGTATAGGATTCACTCTCCCTGTTTTTGTACGGGAGAGTGAATTTTTATCGGCTGATTTACTTGCCTTTCCCCGCAGAG
>OIWU01003451.1_pt1 | contig 12149 bp, 8 predicted proteins | sample 1587711 | NCBI WGS metagenome assembly OIWU01 (sample SAMEA3888909, study PRJEB22519) | human gut metagenome | biome: human gut; feature: human-associated habitat; material: faeces | place: Denmark | collected 2010 | reverse complement strand
TGGTATTGAGCGCCGGTGAATAAGTTGCCTGAGGTGATGCAACCTGTTTTTAGCGATTACTTACACGGCGAAGACTTTGCTTTGCCCCGGGGGAGGCCATAGTCCGGCAGGGGCCATAGTCCGAGAGGGGCCATAGTCCGGTGGAGGTCATAGTCCGAGAGGGGCCATAGTCCAAAAGGGGCGGCATAGACAACAGAAAGTGACAGAATCATCAGCATCAAGACCAAATGGTATTCTATTTTTCAGGTACTGGCAACAGTGAGCATGTGGCGCGCCGGCTGGCGCAGGCCACGGGGGAAACTTGTGTCTCAATGGCAGATTGCGTGGACAGGGACGAGTTCACATTCTCCCTATGCCCTGACGAGCGCGTCGGTTTCGTGGCCCCGGTATATTTCTGGGGGCTTCCCGACATCGTCGTGAGATTTATGGACAAGCTGAGACTCACAGGCTTGCACCGGAATTTCATTTACCATACGGTCACATGCGGCACTACCACGGGACAGGCTCATTACATGATGCAGAAGATTCTGAAGGGCAAAGGTTTATGGCTTGACGCGAAATACAGTGTAAGGATGGTGGATGTCTGGACTCCCATGTTTGATTTGTCAAATCACGAGAAGTGCTTGCGCAAAACCTCCGTGGCGGAAAAGCATATCGACAAGGTGGCGGAGATGGTCGTGTCCCGCAAGGCCGGCAACTACGACCGTCTGAGCCTCGCGCACTGGCTGGCTAAGTGGTATTACCGCACCTACGAGAATCAGCGCGGGACGAGGCATTTCCATGTGATGAAGGACAGGTGTACGGGTTGCGGACTATGCGCCCGCCAATGTCCGGAGCATGCCATAGAGTGCAGGGACGGTCATCCGTTCTGGGTCAAAGAGAAATGTACTCTGTGCCTGAAATGCCTGCACCACTGCCCGAGGTTTGCCATACAATACGGCAGACACACGATTAACCATGGACAGTTCGTGTATCCGGCAAAACCGGGAAGCGGAAAGTAGAAATCTTCTTCTTGACATCCTGCCCGTAGCGGGCTGATTTCCGTCAGGCTCGGTCACGGGCACCCTCTCCAGACAGCGTTCTGCCGGGGGGACGCAAGACCGACCCGCCCTGGCAGACCCCCTCGGTCACGCGATATCCGACAGGGTGCGCTGTAGGGCATCCTCACATGACCGAGCCTGACGGATTCGTCAAAACGCGGGGGCGGATCCCCGGAGGACGCGCCCCGTAGTCGTCAGTTGGTCGGCTTCTCGCCAGGCTCGAAGTCCCAGATCCTCGGGTTGCCGTCGAACCTGTCAAGCGGGAAGGCGTATTTCTCGAATGCGGTCACGATTGGCTTTGCCACGTGTGTCCTGTCATCGAAAAAGCCCCTGCCGGCAAACATCGGCTCCCACCAGAAAACGCCGAGACCCATGTGGTCCGGAGCGGCCATGACAATCTCGTTGATAGCCTGGAACCACTCCTTCTGCCCCTCCGGAGTCTCCGGAAGCGGCCCTCTCTCTCCCTTCTTCTCGAAGTATCCGGACGGCTCCGAGTAATATCCGGTCTCTATGACTATCACGGGTTTCCCGAATTTCTTGATGGTATAATAGAGGTTGTCCCTGAGATCCATGAGGGTCCCGTGTGACCACGGATAGAACGAGTAGCCGATGATGTCGTAGTCCATCTTGTACTCCTGCATCTTCGTGAAGAATGTGTCGGTGAAATCAAGGTCTCCACCGAAATCGACATGAAGCATCACCCGGATGGACGGGCTGACCTCGCGGATAGCCTTCACCCCGGCGCTGATATACTCCGTGAATTCCTTCCAATGGCTGAGGTGCTTCTTCTCCTCTCCGTAATAGACGCGCCCGTCGGGCCAGAAAGCTCCGTTGCTGATCTCGTTGCCGACCTGCACTATCTCAGGGCACACCCCGTTCTCGTCGAGGGTGGAGACCACGTGATAGACATAATCATGGAAAGCCGCGACCCTCTCCGCGTGGGACATGTCCTTGAATGACTTCGGCATGGGCTGGGTCATGGGATTCGACCAGCCGTCCGCCATCATGAAGTCCAGCGCGAAATGATAGTTGTGCTCCTTGAGTTTACGGGCCCCTTCAAGCAGGTTGTCCAGCCCTTGGCCGAGGCGCGAAGGTTCATTGCAGACCATCAGGCGTCCCCAATTGTAGCCGTGGTCCGCGAATATCTGCCACGGAGACTTTTCGGTGCCGTCTATGTCATAATACACGGCACCGGCATGTTCGGCCCTGTTGACAAACGAGAGGTCAAGCCCGAAGGCATAGGGGTTGTCGAACGGCAGCTGGCCTTTCGGGAATGAGACATCGCTCTGCGGGCTCTTGCACGCCACCATCGAGCCGGCGAGCATGATTGAAAGGAAGATCTTTTTCATATATTGGCACTGTTTCATCTGGACAGTAATCTGTGTGGTTTATAAATTATTTCAGCGTCTTGCGGAGCGGGAGTTTGCGCAGGCCCCGTATGCCTTTGACGACACTTTGGGCGTTGCGCTCGGCTCCGAGCTGCGAAGAGTGGGTGTGGTCGCGCTGGAAGTGCTTGTCGGCCTGGTCTGCCGGCAGTTTGTCGAGGGCCGCGGCGGAGATTTCGTTGAGGTCGATAAACCAGGCTCCGGCCTGCTCTGCGGCCTCGCGGCTCCATTCCTTGTAGTCCTTGTCGCGGAGGATTTTGCCGTCCTCGCCACGCATGTTGCGCGGAGTGATGCTCAGGACGATAGGCGTGGCGCCCTTCTCCCTGGCGTCGAGGCAGAACTTGCGGATGTACCAGCCGAAACTGTAGATCCCTTCGTTGAGGCCTGTCGGCTCCATCTTCATCAGTTCCTTCTCGTCACCGTTGCCTTTGAGTTCCCCGCGTGCCTTGCCGGTGTTGATCGGGCCGCCGTCGTTGTGCCCGAACTGGATCAGCACATAGTCGCCCGGACGCAGTTCGTCGTAGACGACATTCCATCGTCCCTCATCCAGGAAGGTCCTGGCACTGCGCCCTGCCTTGGCGTGGTTGTCCACGGATATCTTCTTGGGGTTGAAGTACTTGCTTATTACCTGGCCCCAGCCGACCATGCCGCTCTCAGGGGTGTTGTCGATCTTGCCGGTGGAGTCCCCGATGATGAAGAGCACCGGCTTGCCTTCCTCCCTCAACGCGCTTTCGTAGCGCTTCTCCGGGAGGAGGTAGGAGGCGAGGCCGATGTCAGGGCGCTTGCGCAGTTCCTGGGCGAAGGCCTCGGCGTTGATGACAGCCCCGAAAGATGATGGGTGGATGTGGTCGCTGTAGTAGAGATATTCCACCTTGGCGGAGTCGAAGACATTGTTGTACTTGTCGCAGATCGCGCTGTTGAAGTCGATGAACGGCACCCCTTTCTCCTCAGCGACCGCCTTGATCACCTCGGTCTTGTCAGTGCTGGGGTGGATCTTGCCGTCCTCGCCGCGGCCCTTGCGTGAAGTGAGCGAGAGGAGCAGCGGATTGGCTCCGCGTGCCCGGATCTCGTCGACATAGATGCGCAGGTATTCGCCGTAGGTGTAGATCCTCTCGCGTGTGCCGTTGCCCGGGAGAATCACCTCGGTATATTCCTTGCCCGCTCCCGGGAGAAGGCCGCGGAAACGCCCGTCAGCCATCTCGCGGCCGCCGCTGCGGTCGTTGTGCCCGAGCTGGATGATGACCCAGTCGCCCGGCCTCATCGCGTGCAGGGCAGGGAAGAGCCAGGTTTTGTAGAACGAGCGGGTGCTCTCTCCGCCGAGGGCGTGGTTCTCTACCGTTATCCGGCTCGTGTCGAACCAGTTCTGGATGAAGTAGCCCCAGCCCCACTGGCCGTTGCTGCCGTTGCCGTCGACTTCGGTGCGCATCGTTGAGTCTCCGATAAGGAAGAGCACGGGGTTGTCACCCTTGCGGTGCGAGCCTGGTACGGGGCGCTCGGTATAATATCTGTTGAGGCTGTCGAGCACGGTGCCGAAGTCGGCCCCTGTCGCCTTGGCGAGTTCGCGGGCTTCAGATGGGATCCTGCGGAACTCCGCATCCGGATCGAGTATGCCCGTCTGGGCGAAGCAGGCAGCCCCGCAAAGGAGCAGCGCCGCACTGGTCAATATATTGAGTCTCATATCAATACTTAAGGTTTACGACTTTCTCTGAATCCCCGTTGACCGGCACGACTGTGAAGCTGTAGCTGTTGTCCACGCTCTCGTCGATGATGTAGCGAGGGTTGATCGGGGCTCCCCAGGAGTTGTCTCCGCCTATGCCCATCATCACCTTGTCGATGCAGAGCTCCACATAGTCACGCGGCTTGATGTCGTTGATGTGGGTCTGGCGGCGTCCGTTGGTCACGTCGACATCCTGGTTGTTGTAGTAGTTGGTCTGTACAGGGCGTCCGCTCTCTGCGGAGTCGAAGTCTTCCACGGAGGAACGCAGCGCGTTGAACTCGAAGCTGCCGTCGGCCACCACCGCGAGCCCCTTGCCCGAGCCGTCCGTGAATGTGGCCCAGCGCACATCGGTGCGGTGTCCGTTCTCCTGCGGCCGGATGTACGGGAAGTACATCGCCTCGGCCGTCGTCTCATAGATTCCGAGCAGTGATCCGGTCTTGCGGTCCCAATAATTCTCTCCTTCGCCGCGTCCGTAGTAGCTGACATTGTGCATGGAGACAGGAATCCTGAGTCTCACTCCGATACGAGGCAGGGTAGGGCGGTCCCTGCGTGCCTGGCTGTCGCCCGAAGGCTGTACGGCGGAAAGGGTGGCGGCGATGCGCACCGCTCCGTCCGGACGTATGGTGTAGGTGACGGTGAAGTCTCGCTCCATCTGTCTGTAGACGGCTTTCACTATGGCGACCCCGCCTTTCGCGCGGCCGCTGAGCGAGGCGACGTTGAACTCCCCGGATGCCTTCTTCCAGCCTTCCGAGCGCGCCGGGAGGCGGTTGCCGTAGTCGTTGTCGGTCGGTCCTCTCCAGAAGTTCGGCCTGAAACCGAAGTCTTTGTCAATATACTCCGTGCCGTTCGCCTTGTATGAGCTGACTGCGCCCTCCCTGCGGTCGAACACGAACTCTACCGCATCGCCTTTGACGGTGAGGGACGACCCGTCGTCGGTGATGTTGAACTTGCCCTTGGCTGTGGCCGCGGCAGGCTTGGCGCCTTCGCAGCCGAGGCTGAACTGCTCGTATCCGGCCACGTGGCCCTTGCTCAGGCCGAGGCTGGCGTTGCGCACGAGAGCCTTGACGGTGAGGAGGTATTCCACTCCAGGTTTGCGTTCACCCGTCCTGAACGGTATGGTGGCGATGCCGCTCTGCTCCGGCTCCACGTCCGGGCCTGCGAAACTGCCCCTGTCGATGACGACCCCGTCGGCCGTCACCTCGAAGCTGTAGTCATACTCGTTGAGGTTGGTGAAGAAGTGGCGGTTTGTGATCTTGATCTTGCTCCTGGAGAGGTCCTCGGCCTCGAAGAGGAAGTTCTGGTAGACCTTCTTGACCTCGGTCATGGCAGGGTGAGGCTTCCTGTCAGGGGAGATGAGCCCGTTGCAGCAGAAGTTGCCGTCGGACGGGGTCTGGAACCCGAAATCCCCGCCGTAGCTCCAGAACCCGCCGTCGCGGTCCACCCAGAATCCCTGGTCCACCCAGTCCCAGATGTATCCGCCCTGCATCTGGCGCGCGTTGTAGAACACGTTCCAGAGATCGACGAGGTCGCCGGTGCTGTTGCCCATGGAGTGGGAGTACTCGCAGGCGATGTATGGCTTGGTGAGCTTGCGGTTGTCCGTCGCCTTGAGGCTGGACTCGCTCGGGTACATCGGCCATATGATGTCAGTGTCGCGCTCGCTGCCTGCGCCGCCATATACTATAGGGCGCATTTTCTCTTTGGCGCGGAGCACATCGTAGCAGTTGTAGAAGTTGACGCCGTTGCTGCACTCGTTGCCGAGGGAGAATATCACCACGCAGGCGAAGTTCTTGGTGCGCTCGTACATGTTGAGCTCGCGCTCAAGCTGCAGCGGGTAGACGCTCGGGTCGTTGGCGAAGCCTCTCCATCCGTGGCTCTCGACATTGGCCTCGCTGCAGACATAGAAGCCGTACTCGTCGCAGAGCTCATAGAAGCGGCGCTGCTGCGGATAGTGGCTGGTGCGGATGGCGTTGATGTTGTGCTGCTTCATCAGGTCGAAGTCCTTGCGCATCACCTCCTCGGACACGACATGTCCGCTGTACGGGGCGTGCTCGTGGATATTCACTCCCTTTATCATCACGCGCTTGCCATTGATGTAGTAGTCTGTCCCCACTATGAATGAACTGCGGAACCCGACCTTGTGGGAGGTGTATTCGATAGTTCCGTCCGGGTTGGTCACGGCGAGCAGGGCTGTGTAGAGCGACGGTTTCTCCGCGCTCCATGCGTCCACGTTCATCACGCAGTGGCTGAACTGGACATAGTCTCCCGCGGTGAGGTCGTCTCCGGTAGGGTCGACGTATGCCTTGCGGGTCTCGCTCCATATGGTCTTGCCGGAAGGGTCGAGGAGGCTGAGGTTCAGCTTCACCTTGCCCGTGGCGCCGCCAAGATTGGCGAGCTTGACCTTGTAGTCGAGCATGCCGTGCTTGAATGTCGGGTCGAGAGGAGAGTCCACCACGATGTCCCTGATGAGGATCTGGGGGCGGGAGGTCAGGTAGACGTCGCGCTCGATGCCGCTCACTCTCCAGAAGTCCTGGCACTCATAGTAGCTTCCTGTCGACCAGCGGTGCACTTCAAGCGCCAGCAGGTTCCTGCCTGGCTGGAGGTACGGGGTGATGTTGAACTCTGCCGGGTCCTTGGAATCCTCGGTGTATCCGGCCTTCTGCCCGTTGACATAGAGCCAGCAGGCCGACTTGACTCCTCCCAGCTGGAGGAAAACCTCGCGTCCGTCCCAGTCGGATGGCACGGAGAACCACATCCTGTACGCTCCCCCCGGGATTTTGTCGGGGAAGGCCGGCTCTTTCTTGGCTCCGGTGTTCGGGTCCATCTCGAAAGGGGAGTTGATGTAGATAGGAGTGCCGTAGCCGTTGAACTCCCAGTTGGAAGGGACTGCTATGCGCCCCCAGGCGGAGTCATCGTAATCGTTTGTCCAGAAGTTTTCCGGGAGCTCCCTGAAATCCTCGGCATAGGAGAAGTTCCACTCCCCGTTGAGGCATTTGTAGTATTCCGAGCCTGAGTAATCAGCCTTGAGAGCCTTTTCGCGGCTTCCGAAGAGCATGTAGTCGGCATGCGGGTATTCCTTGCCCCAGGCAGGGACGGAGCGGTCTTTCCACTCGTCCTGAGCCGAAGCCGACAATGCCATGGCCGTCAAGGCCACAATGGTAAAAACGGTTCTGTTCATCGGTTATAAGTGTATTTGTAGTTATCCTCTTATGCTTATGTTGAAGCCTTCGTCCAGAAGTGGCTTGACCAGCTGGCGCATCTGCTCCTCGCTGAACTTCTCCAGCCCCTGCTGTGGCGTCGGCCTGGCTATGGTGTACACCATAATCTCGCGTGGGCGCAGGTCTCTCACGATTTGCATCCACCCGTCCAGCACTTCCGGGCTGGAGGAGTCGAAGTCGCTGCTCTTCAGGAACATAGTCTGGAGAACGAAGTTGCCGCCGAAGCCTCTGAGGGCATCGGCCACCTTGAGAGGGTCGTAGCCCGGGGCGGGATTGTTGATGCGTGCGGCGAGCTCAGCCGTCGGCGCGTCGATTTTCATTATCGGGTTGTCTACCTTGCGCAGAGCCTTGAAAACCTCCGGTATGTGGGCTCTGGTGGCGTTGGAGAGCACCGACACGGCGGCTTCAGGATAGTAGCGGCCGCGCAGCGCGAGGGTGTCGTCTATTATCTGCGGGAACTCCGGGTTGAGGGTCGGTTCCCCGTCTCCTGAGAATGTGATGGAGTCTATCCCGACCCCCTCGGCCCTCAGGCTGCGGAGCTTGTCCTCAAGCGCGTTCCGGACATCTGCCGCGCTTGGCAGAGTCTTGTCCTGCAGTCCGTCGCGGTTCCAGCCGCATTCGCAGTAGATGCAGTCGAAGTTGCATATCTTGCCCTTCTGCGGCAGCAGGTTGATGCCCAGCGACGAGCCGAGGCGGCGGCTGTGGATCGGTCCGAACACTGTCTCTTCCCTTATCATGGTCTCTAGAATTTTCCGTCTTTGTTGGCCTCCTCTATGCTCTGGTAGAGGTAGGTCGGGTAGTTGCCGTTGAAGCATGCGAGGCATAGCTCGCTGCGGTGCCCGGCTTCATAGAGGGCGGCTTCGGAGAGGAACGCCACGGAGTCCGCTCCGAGCAGTTCCTGCACCTCCTCGATGCTCTTGTGGGCGCAGATGAGCTCCTCGTAGGTGGATATGTCCACTCCGTAGAAGCACGGTCTCTTGATCTGCGGGCTGGCGATGCGCAGGTGCACTTCTTTCGCCCCGGCGTCCTTGAGCATCTTCACTATCCTCCTGGATGTGGTGCCGCGCACGAGGGAGTCGTCGATGAGCACGACCCTCTTGCCCTGCACGATGGTCTTGACTGCGGACATCTTCATCTTCACGCCTTTCTCCCTGAGTTCCTGGGACGGCTGGATGAATGTGCGCCCGATGTATTTGTTCTTGATGAGCCCCATCTCATAAGGCAGGCCCGCGGCTTCGGCGTAACCCATCGCGGCGCTGAGGCTGGAATCCGGCACCCCGACCACTATGTCCGCGTCGGCCGGTGCCTCGCGGAAGAGGAGCTTGCCGCTGAGTTTCCTGAAATTGTGCACGTTGCAGCCCTCGATGTCGCTGTCCGGGCGGGAGAAGTAGATGTACTCCATCGCGCACATATAGTGGTGGTAGAAGTCCGAGTAGCGGTTGGAGCGGAGGCCGTTGTGGTCTATGGTGACGATTTCGCCCGGCTCGATGTCCCTGATGTACTGCGCCCCGATCACGTCGAATGCGCATGTCTCGCTGCTCACCACATAGCCGTCGCCGAGTTTCGCCAGCGAGAGCGGCCTCAGGCCGTGCTTGTCGCGGCAGACATAGATGCGCTTCTCCGTCATTATCAGGAACGCGAACGCTCCCTCTATCATGTTGAGGGCCTCGCGTATGGCGAATATTCTCGGGTGCTTGCGCTCCCTGGTGTCCTTGCGTATGAGGTGGGCCAGAATCTCGCTGTCCGACGATGACTGGAAGAGGCTTCCGTGGTCTTCGAGGTAGCGGCGCAACTGGGCGGAGTTCACGAGGTTGCCGTTGTGCGCGAGGGCGAAGTCCCCGGTGTTGTGGTGGAAAAGAAAAGGCTGTACATTCTCTATGCCGCCGCCGCCCGAAGTGGAGTACCTGACATGTCCTATGGCCATTGAGCCCGGGAGGGAGGCTATCTTGTCGCCGTTGAAGACTTCCGTCACGAGGCCTTCTCCCTTGATTCTCTTGAGGACTCCGTCATCGTTGCGTGCGACGATGCCGCATCCTTCCTGTCCGCGGTGCTGAAGGGCGTGAAGCCCGTAATAGACCAAGTTGGCGGCATCCGGGACCCCGTAGATGCCGAATACTCCACATTCTTCGTGAAGCTCTCTGTCAGGGTAATTCATAGAGACAAATGTAGCAAGATTTTTTCGGATACTGAGAAAAAACATCTAACTTCGTGCGATAATGTTTTCTCAAGTTTCAAAATGAAAGCGATAGTTACCACCGACTTCAAGTTTCCGGGCCAGACAGCCAAGTATCAAGGCAAGGTCCGCGATGTGTACAGCATCGGAAAGGATTATCTCGTCATGGTCGCCACCGACCGCATCTCAGCCTTCGACGTCGTGCTCCCCGAGGGAATCCCTTACAAGGGACAGGTGCTCAATCAGATAGCATCCAAGTTCCTGGACGCCACCTCCGACATCATCCCTAACTGGAAGCTCTCCGAGGTCGATCCTATGGCCACGGCCGGTCTGCGCTGCGAGCCGTTCAAGGTCGAGATGGTCATCCGTGGCTACCTCACGGGACACGCCTGGCGCGAGTACAAGGCAGGGAAACGCAGCCTCTGCGGCGCGGCCCTTCCTGAGGGCATGGTCGAGAACCAGAAGTTCCCTCAGCCTATCATCACTCCTACCACCAAAGCCGCCGAGGGCCACGATGAGGACATCAGCCCGGCGGACATAGTGGCGCAGGGCATCGTCAGCGCCGAGGACTACGCCCAGCTGGAGAAATACACCCGCGCCCTCTACGAGCGCGGCTGCGAGATGGCCGCAGACAAGGGGCTCATCCTCGTGGACACCAAGTACGAGTTCGGCAAGCGCGACGGCAAGATCATCCTGATGGATGAGATCCACACCCCGGATTCATCCCGCTACTTCTATTCCGAGGGCTACGAGGATCGCCTCGCCAAGGGAGAGAGGCAGCGCCAGCTCTCCAAGGAGTTCGTGCGCGAGTGGCTCATGTCCGAGGGCTTCAGCGGCCAGGAGGGACAGAAGGTGCCGGAGATGACCCCTGAAGTTGTGGCCGGCATCACGGCGAGGTATGTCGAGCTCTACGAGCATCTCACCGGCGAGAAGTTCATTCCTGCCGAGTCGGGTGACGCGCTCTCGCGTATCGAGGCCAACATCAACGCGTTCCTTTCCAAAAACGAGGCTATATGATAGACAGGTATTCCCGTAAGGTGATGAGGGACGTCTGGACTGAGGAGAACAAGTTCGGCGCCTATCTCGAGGTCGAGATCCTCTCCTGCGAGGCATGGAGCAAGCTCGGGGTCATCCCGGCGGGCGATGTGGAGAAAATCCGCGAGAACGCCAGGTTCGACGTGGACAGGATAAAGGAGATCGAGGAGGTCACCCGTCACGATGTGGTGGCGTTCACCAGGGCTGTGAGCGAGAGCCTCGGCGAGGAGCGCAAGTGGGTCCATTACGGTCTCACCTCCACCGACGTCGTTGACACGGCGAACGGCTACCTCATCAAGCAGGCGGACACCATCCTCCTCCAGGACATGGAGGAATTCCTCGAGGTGCTTCGCCGCCGGGCAATAGAGTTCAAATCGACTCCTTGCATCGGCCGCACCCACGGTATCCATGCCGACATCACTTCTTACGGTCTCAAGTGGGCGCTGTGGTATGAGGAGATGAAGCGCAACATCGAGCGTTTCAAGTATGCCAGCCAGGGCGTCGAGGCGGGGAAGATGAGCGGTGCCGTCGGCAATTTCGCCAACATCCCGCCGTTCATCCAGGACTATGTCTGCGAAAAACTCGGCATCAATTCGGCCAACATCTCCACGCAGGTGCTTCAGCGTGACCGCCACGCCTATTATATGGCTACCCTGGCTGTCATAGCCGGGACGCTCGAGCAGATGGCGACGGAGGTGCGCAATTCGCAGCGTACCGAGGTCAGGGAGTCCGAGGAGGCTTTCCGCAAGGGACAGAAGGGCTCCAGCGCCATGCCGCATAAGAGAAATCCGATATCTTCGGAAAATATCTGCGGCTGCGCGCGCGTGATGCGCGGCTACATGGTGACGGCCTGCGAGAACGAGGCTCTCTGGTATGAGAGGGACATTTCGCATTCTTCCACCGAGCGCATCATCCTTCCTGACGCCACGGAACTTCTCGACTATATGCTCTGCAGGTTGAAGGGCATCCTTGAGAATCTTGTCGTCTATCCGGAGAATATGCTCCGCTCGATGAGCATGTCCTACGGTCTGCCGAACTCCCAGCATGTGCTGCTGACGCTCATCGACAAGGGCATGCTCCGCGAAACGGCGTATGACTGCGTGCAGCGCTGCGCCATGCGCGCGTGGCAGGAGCAGAAGCCCTTCCGCCAGATGCTCGAACAGGATGAGACGGTCACGAGCCACCTCAGCCCCGCGGAGCTGGACGAGTGCTTCGAGCTTTCCTACCACTACAAGCATGTGGACGAGGTTTTTAAGCGCCTCGGCCTCGAAAAATAACGGAATATCGCAGAAATCATAAACAGAATCACCCAAGAAACGACGCTTTTCTTGGGTGATTCTTCTGTTTTTTGAGGAAAAAGAAACGGCAGCCTTGTCACATTTCATTTTTTAATCTATAATAATATGAACGTTGTGCCTAAATTGAGAACGATTTTTGGCTTTGCCTTTGGAGGCGTCATGTACAAATTGCTGCTGGTTTCCGATAAAGAGGAAATCCGTTCGCTGTATCGCCGTTATGCCGAGTGGAATACCCTCGGCTTTGAGCAGCCCGACATCGCGGAAAACGCGCAGCAGGGCATTGATT